>OGZO01001152.1_pt1 | contig 19449 bp, 15 predicted proteins | sample 1576721 | NCBI WGS metagenome assembly OGZO01 (sample SAMEA3541516, study PRJEB24748) | human gut metagenome | biome: human gut; feature: human-associated habitat; material: faeces | place: China | collected 2012 | reverse complement strand
TCAACCAGGGACTCGATCGGCTCTCTCTTTAACTCCGGCAGATTCTCACGGATACGGTCGAAGATGACGATCGTACTGTTGATGGAATAGCCGAGGATCGTCAGCATACACGCGATAAAGGTGCTGCCGACCGAAATACGGGATACCACATAGAATCCGAATACAATGGCGATATCGTGCATCAGTGCAAGGATGGCACTCGATGCGAAACGGATGTCGCGGAAACGGATCCAGATGTACAGCAGCATGCAGACTACAGCGATGATAACTGCTTTCATCGCATTCTGGCTCATTTCTTTACTTACAGTAGAAGAAATGTTGTCGAAAGTGATTTCAGAAGTATCGACACCGAAATTGTCTGCCATTGCCTGGTAAACCTGTTCACGCTCTTCCAGAGTCAGAGAACGTGTTTTGATGATGACATTGTTGCCTCCGACAACCTTTGTCATCTGAATATTGGAATCTTTTGTCACGCCTTCCACAACCGGCTCTACCTCTTTGTCCAGCTCTTCGATGGAGTAATCCTCGTTGAACGGAACGTTGATGGAAGTACCGCCCTTGAAGTCAAGGCCGAAGTTCAGTGCGCTTCCCTTTGTCTGATGCATGAAAATCATGCTGGCCGGAACGGCAAGCAGCAGAATGCAGGAGATCGTGAAGAAGATCTTTCTCTTTTCCACAAATGGAAATCCCTTGCGCTCTTTCTTGGTTCCGTAGTATTTCGCATCCTTCAGTCCCATACCGTACAGGCTGTTGACCAGCAGTCTGGAAACAACCATGGCGCTGAACATGGAAAGAACAATACCAAGAGCAAGTGTCATGGCGAATCCGCGGACACTTCCGCTCGCAAGCGCATACAGAACAGCTGCTGCAATCAGGGTCGTCACGTTTCCGTCCAGGATGGCAGAAGCTGCCTTCTTGAATCCGTCGCGGATTGCCGCATGAACCGTCTTTCCGGCACCGATCTCCTCCTCGATACGGGCGTAGATGATAACGTTCGCATCGACCGCCATACCGATCGACAGGATAACACCTGCGATACCAGGCAGGGTCAATGTCAGGTCAAATGCATTTAAAGCAATCAGATTCAGCTCAACATAGATGAGCAGTGCCCATCCGGCAGCAATACCAGGCAGGCGATATACGATTGCAAGGAAAAGGATAATCAGTACAATGCCGATCGCTCCCGCTTTTACGCTGGTGGAAACAGCTGCAGATCCAAGCTGTGCTCCAACGACGCTGGAGTTGATCTCCTCAAGTTTCAGGGAAAGGGAACCGATACGGAGGGTGGATGCCAGGCTGGTTGCTTCATCCCAGTCCATGTTTCCGCCGGAGATGACTGCAGTACCATCGGAAATCACAGCGTTTACACTCGGTACACTGACGAATTTTTCATCATAGTAGATACCGATGCTCTTTCCTGCGCTGTAGGCTTCCTGGGTTGCGTCTGCAAATTTCTGTTTTCCTTCGTCGGTCATTTTCAGCTGAACGACGCTCTCGGTTGCTTTTGTGGTGGAGTTCTGCTGATGCATGGCTTCTGCGCTCTCCACATCTTTACCGGTCAGAACGACGGAGCCGTCCTCCTCGAGCTCTTCGATAGTTTTTCCGTTCAGAACGTACTCGCCGGTCGAGCTGTCGTAGGTGTAGTTTTCTGTTCCGTCATCGTTGGTCTGTTTGATGAAATACAGGCTTCCCGGTTTACCCATCTCTTCCAGAATGGTGGTTGCATCGGTTGCACCCGGGATTTCAATGGTGATACGGTTGTCGCCCTGCAGATATACCTGTGCCTCTTCGCTGTACTGCTGCGCACGCTGTTCCAGCTTGTAGCGGGTATCTGACATTTCTTCGTCTGTCGGGTTGTCCTTTACGGCCTGATAGGTAATGCTGACACCGCCGGACAGATCCAGACCCAGGTTGATGTTCTTCATCGAACCGGTTCCGGTAGGACCCCATCCTTTGATCATCGTCCATCCAAGAAGCACTGTTACAATGGCTGCCAGGACGAGTGCGATGATACTCTGTTTCTTCTTCATCATGTCGCGATTTTCCTCTTTTCTTTAATCTTCGGCCAGAGCTGCCTTTATCATCAATGCACACTCGATCCGTTTCTGCTGCATCTTGCATCCGATCTCGTAAACATCGTTGATCTTACCTGTGAAATTGTAGGAGTTTGCCGCGCATCCGCCGCTGCAGTAGAACCGTGCAAAGCACTGGCTGCACTCCTTCTTGGAATAAACGTTGCATTTTTTGAATTCGTTGACAGTTTCTGTCTTTTTCACGCCTTCGTAAACATTTCCGAGGCAGAAATCTTCCTGTCCTACGAACTGGTGGCACGGATAGAAATCGCCCCACGGTGTTACCGCAAGGTACTCGGTTCCGGAACCGCAGCCGGAAAGACGTTTATAAACACATGGTCCGCCGGTCAGATCGATCATAAAGTGGAAGAAATTGAAGCCTCTTCCCTCTTTTTCTCTCTTGATCATCTCTCTTGCCAGAATGTCGTACTGTTCGAAGATCACCGGAAGGTCTTCCTCACGGATCGCATAGTCCTCGGTCGGAGGCGCTACAACAGGCTCAACCGAGATCTGCTTGAAGCCGAGGTCTGCCAGATGGAGAACATCAGCTGCAAAGTCTGTGTTGTAATGCGTGAAGGTTCCGCGCACATAGTATTTATCCTGATGACGAAGCTCAGCGAATTTCTGGAATTTCGGCACGATCAGATCGTAGCTTCCGGCACCTTTGCGGAACGGACGCATGTGATCGTGAACTTCTTTTCTTCCGTCGATACTTAATACGACGTTGCCCATCTCTTTATTGCAGAACTCCATGACCTCGTCGTTTAAGAGAACACCGTTGGTGGTCAGGGTGAAACGGAAGTTCTTGTTATGTAACTTCTCCTGTTCTCTTCCGTAGGCTACGAGCTGTTTTACAACATCCCAGTTCATCAGCGGTTCACCGCCGAAGAAATCTACCTCGAGGTTTCTTCTGCTGCCGGAGTTTGCGATCAGGAAATCAAGCGCTTTTTTGCCGACTTCCAGGGACATCAGTGCACGTCTTCCGTGATACTCGCCCTCTTCTGCGAAGCAGTAACGACAGGCAAGGTTACAGTCGTGTGCAATGTGGAGGCAGAGTGCTTTTACGACGGTCGGACGGTTGGAAAACTGATCAATTGCGTTTTCGTAAATGTCTTTTGTAAAGAGCATGCCGTTATCTGTAAGTTCCTGAATTTCTTCTCTGGCTTCGGTGATGTCCTGCTCGGCATATTTACTGCTAAGCGCCTCTGCTGCCTCTTCTGCATTTTTTCCTTCGTTCATGCAGGAAAGGACATCGTATACGCAGTCATCCACAACATGGACGGAGCCGCTGTTGACGTCCAGCACCATGTTGAAGCCATTGCTTTTATATAAATGTATCACTGTGGTATTCCTTTCTATAACTCTCTCTTTTTTTGATGTGCCTGGCAAAAAGAATGTTCCCAAATCCGGCGAAACCGGTTCTGGGAACACCTTTTACTCGTCCTTATGGATTACTTTTACTTATGCTCGCAGCTCTGGTTGCCTACGGTGCAAGAAGTCTTACATGCGGACTGGCAGGATGTCTGGCACTCACCGCATCCACCTTTTTTTACAGTGTTCTGTAAGCTTTTTGTATTTAAAGTTTTGATGTGTTTCATGGCACATTCCTCCTTCATTGTAGTTGACGCGCGACTTTTTTATAGTCTTCGGCCATTAGCTCTTCCCATTATAGCATAGGTTTTTCAAATTTAAAAGTCTGTTTTTTGAAAAAATGTTCTGTTTTGTCCGCTTTTATCTGCCGTGTGCCGTCATTCCGCCTGCCATTCCGCCGACGGCACAGACTGCTGCCGCCCACAGAAGTCTTCCGGCTCCGGCAAATCCGCCCGGCAGGAAGACTGCGGAGACGATGATCAGAATGGCAAAATACACGATTCCAAAGCAGATGCCCCAGAGAAACCGCCGTTTTCCCGCCATGTTTCCTGCCATTCTTCCGCCGGAAAAGCTTGATGCCAGATAGATCACCACAATGCCCGCCTGCACCCAGCTTTCCTTCCAGGAAAATTTCCAGAGCAGGAAAGACAGCAGCAAAAGAAGAAGCACCGAGATCAGATAGGAAACGAGAAGAGCCTTCAGCCAGCTGATCCCGCTGCCCGCACCCACCGCCCATGTTTTCTTTTCTTCCATAAGAAAAAGCCCTCCCATACTGTAAATGTATGGAATGGCTTTTCCGGATATGCCTGTTTCTTTATTTTTCGTCAAACGGATGATTCTTTTTGAATTCCAGCCATGCGGCCATGCTCTTTGCGCGTTTCGCCTGCATCTGAAGGAATGCCATGCAGAACATAACGGCTGCAGAAAGTGCGGAGCTGATCGCCAGCGGAAGCACCATCGTCTCATCGCCGGTGTTGACCGGGATGCTGCGGATGCTTACAGTGGTCTGTGTCTTCTTCTGCGGAATCTTTGTGCTTCCGGTATTGGAATTGGAAGAGCGGTTGTTACTGCTGCTCTTCGACGGTGTGGCTGTCGGAGTCGGAGTGGATGTCTTATTCGTTCCGTAGTTGTCCGGTCCTACAAGGATCGTTCCTGCGGCACGCAGCGTACTTACGTCATCGGCTGCACTTGCTGTCATTTCACCTGCACTCAGGTTGGATTTCTGCTCTGCAGCTGCAAGCAGTTCATGCTCGCCTTCGTCCGCCGTCTCAGCTTCTGCTGTTTCCGTCTGCTCCTCTGATACAAGGCTTCTGGACAGACTTACTGCCACCGGCTGGATCAAAAGAGAGACATTGGAGATCAGATAGCCGTCTTCTGTGCTGTCCGTACCGGATGGATTGGAAATTTCATCGAAATTTTTTACGGTTTCGTTTTCTTTCTGAATTTCATCTTTTACAAGGTCATCCAGATTTTCATCCTGTTTCCACTGGTCCGATGATGCATCATTTCCCGTTCCGTTCTGGTTATCCTGGTTTGTATCGTCCTGGTTTGTATCATCTGCTGCAGGATCGTCTTTTGCTGTATCATCCGGGGCAGGTGTCACGGTTGGATCTTCTGCCGGAGTTTCCGGATTCTCCGGATTTTCACTGTCATCGGTATTCTCGCCCGGTGCTGTCGTCGGAGTTACTTCCGGCGTTACGGTCGGTTCCGCATCCGGTGTCGGCGCTGCCGTTGGTGTATCCCCTGTATCTTCTCCGTTGTCCGCATCCGGTGTCGGAGTTGCCGTTGGTTCCTCCGCCGGCGTTACGGTCGGCTCTGCGTCCGGGGTCACCGTTGGTTCTGCGGTCGGCTCTGCATCCGGCGTTTCCGTCGGACCCGGAGTTGGTGTTACGGTATCTTCTGCCGCATCCGGTGCCGGAGACTCGCCTGGCGCAAGCGTTGGTGTTTCCGAAACCGTTTCTTTTGCTTTTTCTGCTGCCAGAACAGCCTCATATCCGGCTTCTGTCACCACGATTTCATCTGCCGCAAAAACGGTATCTGTTACTCTTCCCCAAAAGTCTGTTTTCTGCTGTTTCTTTCGATACGTTTCCAGCTCTTTTTCATCCATTCCGACGAATACCAGATATTTTTCTGCTGCTTCCTCCGCTGCCGTTTTGCTGGTATCTGCAGCAGTGTTTTTTTCGGTTGTTTTCCCGTCCGCCTGCAGTTCTGCCGCTGCAACTGCAAGAAGCTCCTGTGCTTTTTCCACGGTTTTTACTGCTGTCTCTGCCGTTGTACCGTCTGCCGTATCATCGCCGGTTTTCAGATTCACATAAACGGCTGCCCGTTTTGTCTCTGTACCGTTCTCCGTTCCGGAGACAGTTTTGTTCTGTACTGCGCTTTTTTCCGTTCCTGCCGATGCGCTGGCACGGAGCGGAACTGCATCGGAAAATACCAGTGTGCCCGCAAGGACAGCACCCATCACTTTCCATGCCTGTTTTTTCTTCATTGCGTTTCTCCTTATGTTCTCTTGGTCTATCCTAAAAAAATCTGTCTTTTTGTGTCATAATTTCGCATTACAGCATTATAGCACAAGAAAGAATCCCGCGCAAGGCTGAAGTCGCCTTGAAACGCGGGATTCGTGAATCACTTTCTTACGCAGTGAAACAGCAAGTGTTTCACTGCTGGATGAACAGTAACGCGGGATTCTCATCTGCTTTTATCGCTTTTTAGTTTGTTTCCATTCTCGTTGTCGTGAGCTGATCCGGGGATAAATTCAGGATTTCCATAAACTCATCACCTGTGATCGTCTCTTTCTCATACAGATATTTTGCCAGCTCGTGGAGTTTCGGCATGTTATCTTTTAAGAGCTGCTCTGCTTTGTCGTACTGTTTTCTGACTGCTGCAACAACCTTCTCATCAATCTGTGCTGCTGTCGATTCGGAGCATGCCAAGGAAGTGTCACCGCCGAGGTACTGGTTCGTTACCGTCTCAAATGCAACCATACCAAATTCCTCGTTCATACCGAAGCGGGTGATCATGGCTCTTGCCACCTTCGTTGCCTGCTCGATATCGTTCGAAGCACCTGTCGTGATGGAATGGAACACCAGATCCTCTGCCACACGGCCGCCGGTCAGGGTTGCAATTTTATTTTCCAGCTCTTCACGGCTCATCAGATTATGCTCATCTTCATCCACCTGCATCGTATAGCCGAGGGCGCCGGACGTACGCGGGATAATGGTGATCTTCGTAACTGGAGCGGAATGGCTCTGCAGTGCTGCGACGAGTGCATGGCCGACCTCGTGGTAGGAAACGATCAGTTTCTCTTTGTCGGTCATGATCTTATTCTTCTTCTGGTATCCGGCGATGACAACCTCAACGCTCTCCTCCAGATCCGCCTGGGTGACGAATTTTCTTCCATCACGGACGGCACGGAGTGCTGCCTCGTTGATCATATTGGCAAGTTCTGCACCAGAAGCACCGGATGCCATACGTGCGATCGCATTGTAATCGACATTGTCGCCCACGCGGATGTTTTTCGCATGGACTTTCAGGATTTCCTCACGGCCTTTTAAGTCAGGCAGTTCAACCGGCACACGGCGGTCGAAACGGCCCGGACGAAGAAGTGCCGGGTCCAGGGAATCCGGACGGTTCGTCGCTGCCAGAATGACAACGCCTTTCTTTCCATCGAATCCATCCATCTCGGCAAGCAGCTGGTTCAGGGTCTGCTCACGCTCGTCGTTTCCGGAGAATCCGCCGCCGTCACGTTTTTTGCCGACGGTATCGATCTCATCGATAAAGACGATACACGGTGCTTTCTCATTTGCCTGCTGGAACAGGTCACGCACCTTCGCAGCTCCCATGCCGACGAACATCTCGACAAACTCAGAACCGGAAATGGAGAAGAACGGAACATTTGCCTCTCCGGCTACTGCCTTTGCAAGCAGCGTTTTACCGGTTCCTGGAGGGCCGACAAGCAGTGCTCCTTTCGGCATTTTTGCACCAATTTCTTCATATTTTTTGGGATTATGCAGGAAGTCAACAATCTCCTGTAAAATTTCTTTTGCCTCATCCTCTCCGGCAACATCTGCAAATTTAATGCCGGTTTCGGACTGTACATAAACCTTGGCGTTGCTCTTTCCAAAGCTCATCGCATTTCCCATGCCGCCCATCATCTTGCTCGTCATGCGTTTCATCAGCCACTGTCCGAGCGCAACCATCACAACGATCGGTATTACCCATGTTAAAAGAAATTCCATGAGTGGCGACATCTGCTCTATGATCGGCGTTCCGAATTCGGTAATACCTGCCTCATATAAACGATCTACCAGCTTGTAATCATTCATCACACCCGTCTTATAATAATTCGCCGGGCTTGATTTGTCGCTGAAAATAATCTCATTTGACTGGATCTGGACTTCGCTGATTTCGTTGTTATCTACCATCTGCAAAAATTTTCCGTAATCAACTTCTGTTACTTTTGGCTCGAGAAGTCTCGGGAAAAGCAGAAGATTTAACAGCAGAATGACGATCAGCGCAATCACATAATAAAAAATTATGGGTTTTTTCGGTTTTTGCACCTGTTTCATCTGTATCCCCTCCTGTTTCTTGATTTTCTTTCTTTTTTAGTAGCATAAACTTTTCTTTCGCTAAAATCAATCAAATTCTGACATTTCATGAAACTTTTATACTTTTTTATATTTTCGCTATAGAAAGGTAAGTTTCTTGCTTTTCCATCTGTTTTCGGCTATACTTGCGAAAGACTGGGAAAGTCTCTTTTTGAAATTTTGCCCCGAAATGACGGGGTTCATTCGATAAAAAAGCTATAGAAACGGAGGTTTTGTGTATGGGACACAGGTTTACATATGTGGTTTCGCCGGAGGAGGAACGGGAAAATCTGACTGTGGAATGGTTTCTCCGCCGGCATGGATATTCGCGCCATATTATTACGGGCTTAAAACGCACAGAGGACGGCATTTTCCGAAACGGCGTCCGCGCCTGGACGAGCCAGGCCGTGCACGCCGGGGATGTGATCGAAACGCACCTTGTCGAAACAGAACCCTCCGACGGAATTCTGCCGCGGCCGGTTCCGTTTTCGGTTGTGTATGAGGATGACGACATCCTCGTTGTGGATAAACCCGCTGATACGCCGATTCATCCGTCGATTGGAAATTATGAAAATACGCTGGCAAACGGCATTGCATGGTATTTTGAACAGAAAGGTGAACCCTTCGTCTACCGCTGCATCAACCGCCTCGACCGCGACACCACCGGCCTTATCGTGCTCGCCAAGCACGCCTTAAGCGCCGCCGTCCTCTCCCAGGCCATGCGCTCCCGCGAAATCCACCGCACGTATCAGGCCTTCGCCCTCGGCGAAACCGCTGCATCCGGCACCATCGACGCCCCGATCGCCCGCCTCAACGGCTCCCTCATCCAGCGCACCGTCGACTTTGCCTCCGGCGAGCGCTCCGTAACCCATTACCGCACCCTCGCGCACTGCTCCGTTTTCTCCCACCTCGAACTCAATCTCGAAACCGGCCGCACCCACCAGATCCGCGTCCACATGGCTTACATCGGCCATCCGCTGCTCGGCGATACCCTCTACAACAAAACTCCCGGCACTTTCCCCCGCCAGGCACTTCACTCTGCATCGCTCTCCTTCGTCCATCCGATCACCGGAGAACCCTTAAACTTCCACGCACCACTGCCGGAAGATATGCAAAACCTGCTGACATAAACCAACCCCCGTGAGTTGCCGCTCACGGGGGTTTTGTTGTCCCTGATGGAACTGTCATGTCTTTTTGCCGGTGACATTGTATCATACACAAAATTTAGTTTCAATCATCATTTTCATACAGTTCTGATTCTCGGTACTTCATCGATATGCAAATATTTGCTGATGCATTTCACAATCACATCATGATCCGAAACCTGTCCCATGCCGGACACTGCTACGGTTGCCACAACGCCGACTTCTTCCACGCAGATCGGAAAACCTCCGCCCAGCATTGCGTATTCCTTCGGGTCCAGTACCATCTGTTTTACGCTCTCCGGCGCATTCGTCGCTGCCATGTAGAGCTGCAGCGAACTCCGCTCCGTCAGAAGCACCGAATTGCTCTTCCGTCTCATCAGCTCCACATTGTGCGGCGTAATGCCGTTATCACAATACTGGAATACAACTTCCCCGTTGCTTCTGCGGATCATGATGCCAACCTGTGCTCCGCGCCGTCTTGCCTCCATCAGGATCATCGTTCCCAGTTCCCATGCGTCTGCATTTGTAAAATGCGTAAACTGCAGAATATCCTCCTGCATATCGAGCACTTTCATCAGTTCATCCATTGTCATTGTCATACTTTTGCCCCGTCCTTTCTGCCATTTTATATTTTTTTAGCTTTTTGCCCCTCGTTTTCTGACTTTCAGTTTATCATTTTCCCAAATTCAAGTCAAGCCAGCCACCCCCGGCATTGGCTAACACGATATCACCGAAAAGCAAAAATTCCACGCCGCAGAAGTTCCCTCCCACAGCATGGAATTTCTCATTTTTATTTTTCTACCATAATACACTTCCGCGGGCAGTTCTCCGCGCAGAGGCCGCAGCCTGTACATTTTGCCGGGTCGATCTCCGCGCGCTGGTCCACAACGTGAATTGCATCCGACGGGCAGTTCTTCTCGCACTTCTTACATCCGATACAGCCGATCTCACACGCTGCCATCACCGCCTTGCCCTTCTCGGTTGAGCGGCATTTCACCGTGATCTTCTGCTCATACGGAATCAGGTCGATCAGATTTCTCGGACAGGCCTTCACGCAGGCACCGCATGCCTTGCACGCTTCGCCGTCCACAACGGCAATGCCGTTTTCAATATGGATCGCATCAAACTTACATGCCTTCACGCAGTTTCCAAAACCAAGACATCCGTTTCCGCAGCTCTTCGGACCGCCGCCCGGTACAAAACCAGCGTAGGAGCAGTCCCTTGCACCCGTGTATTCATACTTGTTCTTTGCCACGTCACACGTACCGGCGCACCGTACCACTGCTTTTCTGCGCTCCTGTGCTCCGGCTTCCTGTCCCATAATGGCACCGATCGCTGCCGCAACCGGCGCTCCGCCGACCGGACAGACCGAAATCGGGGCTTCACCCTTTACCACTGCAGCCGCCGCTCCGTCACAGCCCGGGTAACCGCAGCCGCCGCAGTTGTTGCCCGGCAGCGCTTCACGGACCTTCGTCTCGCGCTCGTCCACTTCCACATAAAACTTCTTTCCGGCAATTCCAAGGAGAATACCAATCAAAAGGCCGGTTCCACCCACCATCAGGGTGGCTGCTAAAATACCATTCATCTCTTCATCCCTCCTAGATCATTCCGGAAAATCCCATAAATGCCATTGACATCAGCATAGCCGTAAGAAGAACGATCGGCATTCCTTTGAATGACTCCGGGATATCGTTGTACTCCATCTTTTCCCGCAGGCCGGCCATCAGCACCATGGCAATTGTAAAGCCGATTGCGGTTGCCAGACCGTAAACCGTACCCTGCAGAATCGTGTAATCCTTCTGTACGTTGATGAGTGCCACACCGAGTACCGCGCAGTTTGTTGTAATCAGCGGAAGGTAAACGCCGAGCGCTCGGTACAGAGACGGAATCGTCTTTTTCAGGAACATCTCAACGAGCTGTACCAGCGCCGCGATGACAAGAATGAAAACGATCGTTTTCAGATAATCAAGTTCTGCCGGTGCCAGGATAAATTTGTAAATCAGACTTGTCACAAATGAAGAAATCGTGAGGACAAAAATAACCGCTCCGCCCATGCCGGCCGCCGTATCCATCTTTTTGGAAACACCGAGGAAAGCACAGATGCCGAGGAACTGGCTTAAGACAACGTTATTGACCAGCGCAGCACCGATGGCAATCAAAATCAGTTCTTTCATTTCGCTTCCTCCTTTCCTTTCACAGCCTGGCAGTATGCCTTATTGGCGCATGCCATACAGCCGGTCTCTTCTGCCGGGACTGCCGGTTTTCCGGTTTTCTCTGACTTCTGGCGTTTGATGCGGTTCTGCACCGCAACGAGCATTGCCAGCACAAGGAATGCACCCGGCGCCATGATGAAGATGTTGACCGGCTCGTAAGCACTCGGCATTACCTGGATACCGAACAGGGTTCCGGCTCCGATCAGCTCACGGAACATACCGATCAGGGTCAGGCCGACGGTAAATCCAAGGCCCATGCCGATACCGTCAAACAGCGACGGGATCGGACCATGTTTTCCAGCATATGCCTCGGCGCGTCCCAGGATGATACAGTTTACAACGATCAGCGGGATGTAGATGCCAAGGGCGGAATAGAGTGCCGGAATAAAACCTTCCATCAAAAATTCCACGATGGTTACAAACGATGCCACAACAACGATGTATGCTGGCATACGCACGCCGTCCGGGATGATTTTCCGAAGCAGGGAAATCATCAGGTTGGAGGCGGTCAGGATGACCATCGTCGCAAGGCCCATGCCGATACCGTTCTTTGCAGAAGTGGTAACCGCAAGCGTCGGACACATACCCAGCATCATGACGAAGGTCGGGTTTTCTTTTATGATACCATTATAAAGCCGTTCCAGCGGCGTATCTTTTCTCATGAGTTCCCTCCCTCTCCGGAAAGCAGACCGGATTCGTTGCAGTAGTTAAAACAGCAGATTCCTGCATTGACACCGTTTGTTACAGCGTTCGTTGTCAGAGTTGCTCCGCTCAGCGCATCGATTTCATCATCCGCGGATGCGCCGGATTTTGTGTAGGAGAATGCTTCTACGTTTTTATCCTTGAACTGATTCTTGAAATCGTCTGTGTCGGCACGCATACCAAGGCCGGCCGTCTCGGAAAGTGACAGGAAAGAGATTCCTTTTGTCGTTCCGTCCGATGCAATTCCCATCGAGAACTGCATGCCGCCGCCATAGCCTTCGGTTGTGGAGATGATCTCAACCAGGCCGATCGTCGCGCCGGATGCGTCTTTTGCAAGCAGCAGTTCGTCAATCGTCTGTGCTTCAAAACCGTGGCCGATCAGTGCTGCCGTAAGCTCTGCCTGTTCTGCATCGCTCATTGTTACTTCTTCAAAGGAAGCTGCCTCCGGGAATACGTTCTGACAGGATTCCTGTTTTTCTTTTTCCTGCTGTTTCTGGATCGGCTCTAAGGTTACCTGGTGGGCCGCACCGAGAAGCAATCCGGCAATCAGCGTAATCGCCGCAAGAATCAGTGCGTTTTTTATAATTTTGTTCATGCTTTTTTCTTGCCTCCTCTTCCGAATCCAACCGGCACGGTCACGCGCTCAATAAGCGGAACCAGAAGGTTGGTAAAGATGATGGCATAGGAAACGCCCTCTGCCGAATTTCCAAAGATACGGAATACACCGGTCAGAAGTCCTAAAATGACCGCGTAGATATACTGTCCCTTCTTTGTGATCGGACGGGTAACGTAATCGGTTGCCATGAACCATGCGCCGAGCATCAGACCACCGCCAAAAAGATGCGCGCCAAGGAAGTTGATATCAAAACCGTGGCCGCCGAAAATCAGGGCAAATAAAAGCTCTGTTCCGATGTAGATGAGCGGAATATTGAGGTCAATCACATGAATGCAGACAAGGAAAATGCCGCCAATCAGAAGGGCCAGTGCGGAAGTCTCACCGATCGTTCCGGCCGTATTCCCAAGGAACATGGACAGCAGATTCACCTGCTCTCCTGCTTTTGCTGCGGCAAGCGGTGTCGCACCGGATACGGTATCCACAAGATGTGCGGCTGCCGGGGCAGCGAAGTTGGTCATATGACCCGGGAAGGAAATCAAAAGGAAGCATCTTCCTGCAAGCGCCGGGTTCATAATGTTCTGGCCAAGACCGCCGAAAAGCTGTTTTACGACGAGAATTGCAAACACACCGCCGATCACCGGCATCCAAAGAGGTGCCTGCACCGGCATGTTCATGGCCAGCAGAAGGCCGGTTACCAGTGCACTGCCGTCGGCAATCGTCACCGGTTTCTTCATTCCTTTTTCATACAGATATTCCGTCAGGGGACAGACTGCCATCGAAATCGCAATCAAAAGCAGTGCCCGAAGGCCGAAATTCCAGACTCCCACGCAGGCTGCCGGGGCAAGGGCAAGCAGGACGGCAAACATGATTTTATCCGTCGTTACCTTGGACCGTGCGTGCGGGGAATATGATACGTGTAATAATCCATTCATATGTAAGGTCCCCCTATTTCTTCTTTCTCTTTGCCAGAAGCACTTTACGCATTGAGCTGATCTCCTGCGTCAGCGGACGTCTTGCCGGGCAGATAAAGGAACAACAGCCACATTCACAGCACTCCATTCCGCCGTATTTCAGGAACTTCTCTTCCTCTCCGTGCTCCGCAAAAACGGAAAGGCGGGCCGGAAGAATCTGACCCGGACAGACGGAAACGCAGCGTCCGCAGTTGATGCAGGCAGATGGTGCCAGCGCAGATACTTCATCCTCGGTGAGGCAGGTCAGTGCAGATGTTGTCTTAGTAACAGGAACATCCATTGTAAACAATGCTTTTCCCATCATCGGGCCTCCGCAGATGATCTTGACCGCCTCGTTTTTCAGACCGCCTGCCTGCTCTAAAAGTTCGGACAAGAGCATGCCGACCGGTACTTCAAAGTTGCACGGATTCTGTACAGCATCTCCCGTCACGGTAACGATACGGCTCATCAGCGGTTCGCCGAAGCGGACTGCCTGGTAAATAGCGGTCACGGTATCAATGTTATCCACGATACAGCCCGCGTCCGCCGGCAGCATGGAGGAATTTACCTTTCGTCCTGTTGCTGCATAGATCAGCATACGCTCGGCACCCTGCGGGTATTTCGTTTTGAGCTCCAGAACCTCAATATTGTCCTCCGGAAGTACCAGCTCACGGAATTTTGTGATACAGTCCGGTTTGTTGTCCTCAATGCAGATGATTCCCTTTGCTTTCGGGAACATATGCAGCATGATTTTTAAGCCTCCGATCACCTTTTCCGGCTCTTCGAGCATTCTGCGATAGTCGCTCGTCAGATACGGCTCACACTCTGCTCCATTGACGAGAATGTGGTCAATTGCTGACGGATCTTTCGGGGATACTTTGACGTGTGTCGGGAAGCCTGCACCTCCCATTCCCACGATTCCGGCCTCTTTGATCTTGTTCCGGATCGTATCTGCGTCGAGTTTTTCCCAGTGCGGGCACTCCTCAAATGTTTCTTTTTCATACAACCCGTCGTTCTCCACAACGATACAGTCTACCGGGGAACCGGCTGCGGAAACTTTTTTCTCAATTCCTTTTACCGTGCCGGAAACCGATGCGTAAACAGGAGCCGAAACAAATCCTCCCGCTTCTGCGATTTTCTGTCCCTCTTTTACATGGTCGCCTTTTTGTACGGTCGGCACAGCAGGCGCTCCGATGTGCTGTGACACTGCGTAATACAATAAGTTGCCCGGCTGCGCTTTGACAATCGGTTTGTCCTTGGAGAGCTCTTTTCCCTCGTACGGGTGAACGCCGCCATGAAAAGTATTTCTTTTCTTCTGAAACATGCTTTTCACCTCATCCTTTCTCTTTTCTATGCTGCATTTATCAATTCACAGCCTTTTTTCGGTTTTTTATGCAAAAAAGGCTGGTGCATTGCCCTGATTATTTCGGTTATTCATATCGGACTTCTTTTAACAGGAGTCCGCATGCCGGTGCAAGAAAACCCGCACTTTCGCGATTTTTTGCTTTGAGAAGCTCCATCATTGATGCGATATCCCGTTTTCCCATCCCGGCCTCCACAAGTGTTCCGGTCAGGATCCGCACCATGTGGTACAGAAAACCGGTTCCGGTATAGGAAATGATAAGAATCCCGTCTTTCTCGCAGAAATCAATTCCGGTAATCGTCCGTACTGTCGATTTTTTCATACGTTTGTTGGCACAGAAGCTCCTGAAATCATACGTTCCGATAAACGCTTTCGATGCTTCTTTCATTTTTTCCACATCGAGCGGTGCTTCCGGAAAATACACGTATTTCCGCTCGAAAACATGCTTTCTGCCATCGATCACGATACGGTATTCGTATGTTTTGTCCACCGCATTCAGACGGCTGTGGAAGCGCTCCGGCATCCGCGCGAGGCTGGTGACTTCGATGTCTTCCGGCAGATAATGGTTGATTGTCTGCAGAAGTTCTTCATCAGATAGATCGGTATGGAACTTTGCATTTGCGACCTGTCCCGCCGCATGGACGCCGGCATCGGTTCTGCCCGCGCCGTGGATCTCCACCGGCTCTCCTGCGATCCTGGACAACAGCGTTTCGAGCTTGCCCTGAATCGTGTTGTCCGTATTTCCCTGCTTCTGCCAGCCGTTATAGCGCGTGCCGTCGTACTGCAGGATCATTTTATAATTCATCTTTTTCTCCTTTACAAAGTGGCAGCTTATCATTCGGCATCCATGCTTTTCTCAATCAAAAAGCTCCGTAACGCTGGACTTCGCGCCAGATTTGCTTCAAACAGCACCACTTCTGCTCCGCCCGGAAAGCTGTTCTGTAAAAATTCAGCGGCACGGCGGATCTGCAGTTTCACATCCTTTACTTCCTTCTCCACTTTTTCCTGTTCCAGTTCACATACCGTTTCAAAAAGCTCTTTCATCTGATCTGAATCGGTTTTGCGACATTTTTTAGCGGTCTCCTCGAGTTTTTTTAACTTTTTCAAGACCCGCGCATTCGTTTCTTCCTCGCCCTTTTTCAGCAGTCCCTGCTGTTTGCACACTGCAAATCCCTGCTCTTTCTGTTGTAGCCAGGATGCGTATGTCTCATCTTTTTTCTGCCTGCAAAGCCCGGTAAACTGGCGAAAGCACTCGGAGAGCTCCTTTGCCGTGTGCTCCTGCTTCTTGCAGCCGGATGCCTCTTTCTGAAGTGCCGCATGAAACAGAGACAGCAGTACAGATCGCTCTTCTGCGGAACCATTTGCCGCCATCTTCTGTTTTTCTGCCATGATTTTTCTGGAAAATGCACCGGTCAGAATCTCCTCCACACCGTAATCCTGTCCATATTTTTCGTAAATCCGGTAGTACGAGCTGAATTCCTCCGCCGTCTTTTCTTCCTGCAAATATTGTCCGATCAGTGCTTCGTCGACCGGAAAATGCAGGATTTCATAACTTTTCAGCACTGCCGACAAATCCTCCCAGCCGCGTGCTGTCACAAAACGCTTCTCATCCGCTTCCTGCGAAACAGAATAAAAATGGTCACTGTGTGCCATAAGGTACGTTGTCACGGCGCTGTGGATCTTATTTTTCTCTGCATAGGAAAGCCACACGGAAAGCTCGGGAAGCACCTCGATCTTCCGCACACGGTCAAGCGTTGCCACATCAAATTCCCGCACAGATTTATTATATTCCGGCGGATTTCCGGCGGCCACGATCAGCCAGTCATCCGGGATGTGCTGATTGCCGAATTTTTTGTCCTGCAAAAGCTGCAGCATTACCGGAGCGAGGGTCTCGGAGACGCAGTTAATTTCATCGAGAAAGAGGATACCCCGCTTCTTTCCGGTCTGCTCCATGCAGTCATAGATCGAGGCGATGATCTCGCTCATCGTGTATTCCGTTGTATGTACCGTTTTCCCTTCGATTTCACGTTTGCAGATCTCCGGAAGGCCCATGGCACTCTGACGCGTATGGTGTGTCATCGTGTAGGCGACAAGCCCCACACCGCACTCTTCTGCGATCTGCTCCATAATTGCCGTTTTTCCGATGCCCGGCGGGCCGATCAGGAGAATGGGACGCTGCTGCCGGAGCGGAACCAGCGGAAAACCAATTTCATCTCTTGCAAAGTATGCGCGCAGGGCTTTTTCAATTGTCTCTTTTGCTTCTTGTATGTTCATATGATCTCTCTTATCTTATGCACTCTTTATGTACTCTCGAAATCTTTCTGTGTTTGATTTTGCGAGATGCTTTTTTGTCAGTTTTGTTCAAAGAGTACATTCTTCTGTCAGCAGTTTTTTTGCCCATTTTGGGACAAGATTCATTTTTTCGGTCTGTCTGACAAAGACAAATGCCGTCTCGTAATCGGGCTTTTGTTCGGGATAAATTCCGTCTCCGTCGGTAAAATAGATCAACGCTTTTAAGTTTCGGAATACATGCTGTTTCCGCAACTCTTCCACTTTCTGAAAGACAGGACGGAAATCGGTTCCGCCTCGGCCCTTGATGATAATTGTTTCACGGTAAGCTTCCCATTCTTTCGGTGAATGGATCATCGTGACATCCTGCACGAAGCTGTCGCACTGGATCAGGCAGACGTTCCATCGGGAAAAGAAGTTTTCTTTTTCTTCAAGAATGCTGCGCGTCTCACCAAGGAACTTTGCTACAATTTCTTTTTTGCACGAACCGGATGTGTCGATCGCGATAACCAGCTCTTCGAGACGGTTTCCCTCGCGCGTCTCCGGCGGCTCGATGAAAGGGAAATTTCCGTAATACATAAGCCCATAATGGTAAGCGACTGGATCGAAGCTGTCGACCGGGTCGTCAGGGACAAAGAGCAGAAAGTGATGGTTTGCCATGGGCAGTCCCTGGCAGGGGCGGATGGCCCAGTAAATTTCTCCTAAACGATTGGGAATGCCTTCGTAATAAAAGCTTTTATCACCGATGGTCACACGAATTAGTTCTGCTTCCGTTGGAGTATAGGTGATGCATGGGCCTTTGCCGATGGGTTTCCAGGCGCCGTTGTTTGGTTGGAACGTATGGTTGCACGCCAGAATAACTCCATTAAATCGTTGCGGGCATTTGGAGTAAGTTTGAGCTTCCCATGTGATGGATATGTCTTCGGAGTTTTCGGAAGGCCCTTTTGCCAGGTAAATTTTGTTGATAGCGAGCCGGAGTTCTGTTTTTTTCTCCAAGAAAAGGTGGCTTTTACTATATGGGATCGATTTTTCTCCAATGCAAATGTCCACGACAATGGGAGCGACTACAAGGCTGATGCCGTCCAAATCACTTGTGCCCGGCTTGGGATTGTAATAGGTTTGCGAATATTTGATTTGGAAATTGTAAGAACCTGCTTTCAGGACATGCGGGCAATCCCGGCGCCCTTTGGAAATGTCATGCCCTTTTCCGTATTCTTTTAACCAGTCTGTTTTTTCTCCGTTCCCTGTGGTATAAGAAATGTCGCACCCATCGTCGGAAACCAATGAAAGCCACGCAACAGTAGTAGGTTGGCTAATACGTTCATCCTTAAAATCCTTGAGGGAAATTTTTCCATTATAAGGAATAGTAGAGGGAGATTTTGGGTCAGTGACTTTCGTTGTATTTGGGATTTTCACTTCTCCGGCGCAGCATTGTTTCAATTTATCTGCAAGCTGGGAAAGATTGGCTACCACTTCAACCGGAGACAGGGAATATTCCAATGTTGTCTTCCCTTCATAAATTTGTTGTCCTTTTGCGAGGAGGGCAGATAGTGCAGCAATGCCGGCAATTGCAAGCAAAACAGGCATTTGAAGAAAACATCGGGAGATGAATGCGTTGTCCATATGATGATCAGGCAGGTTGAATGAGATTATTTTTTACGCTTTTTTTTGTTGGAAGCGGGTGTTGTCCATTTCCGGATTAAAGCACCTTTGGCGGCGGCAACAAAGCCAAGGACTTCGGCTCCATGGAAAACCTGCTGCTGGCTCTGTTCGTGCTGGTGGTCATCCTGATCTTCAAGCACTGGACCACCGGCTTCCTCAGCTCTTCCGCCATCCTCATCGGTATCCTGGCCGGTTATGCTGCCGCTTTCCTGATGGGCTTTGTGCTGCCCACCACCGGTGTCACCGCCGACGGCGTGGAGTACACCAAGGCCTGGGTGCTCAACTGGGACAAGGTGGCACAGGCTTCCTGGTTTGCCATCCCCAAACTGGTCCCGGTCAAGATCGTGTTTGATATGCGTGCCATCCTGCCGGTGCTGATCATGTTCATTGTCACCGCCGTGGAAACGGTGGGCGACATCTCCGGCGTGATGGAGGGCGGCATGGGCCGCGCTCTTAAAACCAATGGCTAGTTTTGAGATG
>OGZO01001132.1_pt1 | contig 19647 bp, 35 predicted proteins | sample 1576721 | NCBI WGS metagenome assembly OGZO01 (sample SAMEA3541516, study PRJEB24748) | human gut metagenome | biome: human gut; feature: human-associated habitat; material: faeces | place: China | collected 2012 | reverse complement strand
TCAAACCGAGCGAATAGCAAGGCTCTCTTTGGTAAAGAGAGCTGGCGTCAATTATTTATGACCATAGAATTTCTGAAATTCAAATCGTAGAAACAAATCATATCAAAGACGTTGGACAAATTTATTTTACTTCAAGAGAAGTTGCACAAAAAGCAATAGAGGTAATTGGCGAAGAAAATATCAAGAAATATTTATTTGATATAAAAGAAAAGAAAGAAGGTTAAATATATGTCTTATATTTCAAATGAAAATTTGAGAAATTTGTGCATACAGAACGGTTGGTTTGAGGGCGGTACAGAAGAGCAGTACGAAAAGCTTTTCGAGGCTAACACGAGTGGTGCGAGTGATGAAAAGCTTTCAATAATGATTTATTTATGTTCTGATGCTTCACAGGAAGAAATCTTAAAAGTTCTTCAAAATTATAAAACAAAGTTTCCAAACCTTGGAAATGCCTATTGGAGAATTGACGGGCATGGAAATGTAGTTGGTGACAGATGAAATGGTTCCGAAGAGGAATATGAAGCATTTAGCTACGGAAATTGTTTTACCAGTGAAGCGTCAGCTTTACATACTCTTAAAGCACTTAAAATATATTGTAAACTTAAGCATTTTGCTGAAGCAAATAATACAGAAGAAATTGATTGGGACAGCAATAAACCCAAATTTGTGCTCGTATACAGTCACAATAGTTCCGAGATAGGATGTGCACCGATGTTTTCTACTAAAGATGTTGGACAAATTTATTTTTCTTCAGAGGAAATCGCACGAAGAGCGATTGAATTTGTTGGCGAAGATAACATTAAAAAATATCTATTCGGTATTGAGGTGTAAAGTTATGACAAGAAAAAATCTTATTGAAAAATTAACCTCTAAACCGGTTATTTTTATGAATAGCCGTCAAGAATACTCCCTATTTCAATGGGGAGACGAATTGACCTGATTTTTTATCAATAGGCTAAGAAAATGTCTATTTTTGTTGTTATAAATACAATTATTTTTGTAAAGGAAGCGAGTATATGAGCAAAACAAATAAAGCAATAAAATGCCGTATTTATCCAAATGTTGAGCAACAAATTTTGATTGCAAAAACACTTGGATGTTCTCGTTTTGTATATAATCATTTTCTTGAATACAGCAATAATTTGTATAAGACCTGTAAAAAGTCTTCATCTTATGAAGATAATGCAAAAATGCTGACTCAATTAAAGAAAGAAATAACTTTTCTTAATGAAGTTGACAGCATTGCATTACAGCAATCATTAAAGCATTTAAGGTCTGCTTTTAAAAATTTCTTTGAAGGCAGATCCGATTTTCCTAAGTTCAAAAAGAAACAATTTGCTGAAAAATATACAACAAAGTATGTTAATGATAACATTCGTTTTGAGGATAGTAATCATATAAATTTACCTAAGCTTGGTGCTGTTAAAGTCAAACTACATAGGATTATACCTTCAAATTGGGTTATCAAAGGTGCTACCGTAAGTAGAAGTGCTTCCGGTAAATTTTATGTTTCAATAGTTTTTGAATTTGAAAATCAAATTGCTCCTAAAGAAATCAATAATCTTATTGGCTTAGATTATTCAATGTCTGAATTATATGTATCTTCAAATGGTAAAACTGTCAAGTATCCTAAATATTATAGGAAATCATTAAAAAAGTTGGCAGTTGAGCAAAGGAAACTTTCAAATTGTGTTTATCGTAGCAAGAACTACTATAAGCAAAAGAGAAAAGTTGCTAAACTTCATGAGAAAATTGCAAATCAGCGTAAAGATTTTCTACACAAAAAAAGTAGAGAGATAACCAATCTCTATGATGCAGTGTGTATTGAAGACCTTAATTTAAAAGAAATGTCTAAACCAAAAGATGTAAAACTTAAAGGCAAATCAAAAAGGGTTAAGTTTGGTAAATCTGTATCCGACAATGCTTGGGGTATGTTCACCGAATTCTTGGAGTACAAACTTTTAGATGAAGGGAAACTACTTATTAAAGTAGATAAAATGTTTCCATCATCACAGCTTTGTCATATTTGTGGATACAAGAATCCAAAAGTTAAAGATTTATCCATAAGAGAATGGACTTGCCCCGTTTGTAATACATATCATAACAGAGATATTAATGCAGCTATCAATCTTAAAATTGAAGGTCAACGATTAATATCAGTGTAATAATTTATAACAACAAACCGTAGGGACTACGGGGTTAGCCTATTGATACTGTAATCATTAGATTACTTGAGTAGGAAGCTCGGCATTTCAATACGAGTAGTTCACATTATCACGAAAAATTGGCACGACGAGTTTGATGATGTCGAAAAACAAAAAATACTTGTACTATTTGTTGGCAAAATGAGGTTATCTTTATGAAAAAAATTTTTGAAAAGTTAATTTTGAAGCTTTTTATCAAAAGGATTCGTGAAGAAGCTGACAAAAGAGGATTGAATATTGATTTTGTTACCAAGAACAATACAGACTCTGTGGAAAGCTTTATTGACATAATTCTCGATGAATTCGCTGAACATCAGATTGATATTCAAGAATATGAAAGAAAACAAAAAATACTTACTAACACAGTGCTTCGGTACAGAGATGTTTTATGTATGGTATTGCTAAAAAAGAGCAAGAGAAAAATGGAGGAAAATTTATGAAAAGAATTGTCGTTCGCATTGTTAAGAAAGAAAATGATGAGAGAGATTTGCAAAACGAATTTCTTAAAAATATGCAAAACGAGGGTATTTCCCTTGAAGATATGGTCGAGGAGGCTCTTGATATTGTCAATGAATATCAAGAAAAGATAAGGTCTTTAAAGGTTGAAAATGCAAAATTAAAAGCAGTTTTGTGTTCTCGTTATTTCTGTCAGGACGAATTATAAGAGTATCGAGGTAAGTGATATGTCGAATAAATTAAAGACAAAAGTATATGTTTGCTGTCCAACTTGCAAGCATGTCCAAGCTAATACCAAAAGCGAACATTGCAAATTATGTGTTAAGAAGCCACGTAAGTGGTTGGGCTTTGAAAATAATCCAAATTCGATGATGTATAAGGCACCATTAAGAATTCCATGGGATATGAATGAGTGCGCTGCACATAAAGGTATTAAGACGTCAGGAATGTGAGGCTTTATGGAATTTTCAGATATCGAAGAAGGAATGGTAGTCCGCGTTAAGACATTTGAGCAACTCAAAGAATATTATCACGATAATCCACATATAATGGAACGCTTAAAAGCGAAAAGAGCATGGGACGATGAAGGCTTAGATTTCCTCAAGGAAATGTATACATGTTGTGGTTGCGAAGTAACTGTTGGGTGCATAGATGAACAGGATAATAGTTTTTATGCAATAGCGGAGAAAACCTCTCTTTCTCAAGCGTTTTGGTACAAGCCACAGTGGGTTGTTCCTGTAGATAATGTAGCTGATATAGATATTGAGCGACTAAACGAATTGATTTAGACAAAGATTGAAGGTGAATAAATTGAACTTTGATGATATTCAGATAGGCGATGTTTTTCGTGTAAAGACCATTGGCGAGCTAAAAGACTTTTACAAGGATAAAGAAGAGGATTTTAATGAATATAAAGGAACTTCTGATTTTCCGGGATTCGTAGCAGACATGATAAAATTTTGTGGAAGTGAAGTAGTAGTGGATATGAAATATACAGCAACAGAATTCATGAAACCGGTATATGTTGTTAACGCAAAAGGATGGGCATGGCGCCCTGAGTGGCTCGTTCCAATAAAAACTATAGCAAATAACATAGACATTGAGAAAGTCAATGACCTAATCTAATAAAACTAATATTTTATTAATGGTGAGAGGTATGTGATGGAAGAAAATAAACCTTATTTTTGCACTCATCATTCGATTTGGATGACAGAGTCAAAATGTAATTTTAAAAAGTGTAAAAAGAGACAATGCACTTATTTATTAGATTTGCGACCTACAAGAGTAGATGCAATGAGTGAGTTATTTAAAGAAGTTTCATCAAGATAGGAGGTTAAAATGTCTTACACGAAACAAGAAATCGAGGAAATGGAGCTTTGTGAAATGTGTAATGTGTGCGAAGAGTATGGACTTATTCAAAATTATTACTTTTTCAACGATTTCACAGGGTGGTTAACGGACAACGAATCTGCCGACGCTGATGATATTCTTCGTTATGCAAGAGATTGGGATACTAATAATTATGGTTATGACCCGTCTGATTACGATGTGATAATCATAGATGAAGATAATGACCCAATAGGGTATGATGAGTCGGATTTATATGATAAATTAATTTCTTATTTAGAAGAGAACGATTTATTAGATAAAAACGGCTCTGACGGTGATAAAGAAATTGTGATAGATGCTTCTAAAGCTCAAAATCTAATTTAACAAGGGAGAAACTTATGGTAACTGATACTATTGATTACATAAAATTCGAAGATGCTTTTGATTATTTTAATAACAACAGCAGAGACTTCGAAGAAGGTAATCTCGGTCTCATAAAAGAATACAAGGTAAATGGGTATCGAGTGATGTTAGGAATGGCTACTTCAACAACAAATTCATTTTATCCCGATGTATGTGTGTTTGTTGAGGGGGTGGACGAGCCTGTCAGAATCAAAACGGCATATAACAAACCAATGTGCATAACGGCATTAGCAGGTTTTAACGCAGAAATTACTGATGAAAAAGAAAACTTTATCAATGTTTTAATTGATGAAGGGAAAATCGACGATGGCTATGTCGACGAAACGAACGAAGAATATTACGAAGATATTCTCGACGGAGCCGTCAGTGATTTTTATTTCACTTTAGCTGACGAAGCGTTTGACTCAGCAAGCCAAGAAATCCTTTCAAATTTTTCTGTCGATATAGGTAAGGCAATTATACGAATATTTGCATTGTATGGACTTGAAATTGATTGTCCGTTAGATCTGGATGAAGACGATGACAATATTGACGAGGAAGATGAAAATGATGAAGACGATTAATGCGAAAACAAAAGAGTAATTCAGGGATTAAAGCCCTGCACGCAGCAGGGTATGACTGCATAACAGAGCCTCCACGTGGCGCAGTTGGGTAATGCCAATCTGTTAAATTTATATTTTATTTTAAGGAGGATTTTAGAATGGCTAAAATCACAATCACAGGCGATGTAGCTGTAATTACATCAGAGATGAAGCTCGAGGAAATCGAGAAGCTCGAAAAGTACAACCGAAACGCACTTACACTTTTCGACAACGAAGGTAAGGAACCTGTATTCTGTGTTAAGTCAAGCACAAATGGTTCAATCAACAGATATGGTGCAGAGTTTAACGGCAAGTCAAGAGACGAAGGTTTTGCAACTATCACCATTCCTGTTAAGGGCGAAACAAAGGAAGAAGTCGAAGCGTATCTTCTCGATAAGACTGGCAACGCAATTCTTAATGTAAACAAGATTGAGGAGCAGGCTATCGAAGCACTTGCAAAGGTTGACGAGGAAATCGCAGAGGTTAAGAGCAACATCACAATTGGCTAATTAACTGATAACGCATTTTTAGAGTGGTGGCAAGTTGCAAATATACTTGCCATCGAAATTTTTAAAGAATCAAAGGAACAAAAGGAGAAAATATTATGTTAAAGATTAAGGTTATGAACGCAGCAGCAGATGCAAAAACAGTAATGATGTCAGACGAAGCAACAATTCAGGATGCAATCGACGAATCAGGTTTGAGTTTCTCAAACTGCAACTTTATGCTCAATGGTGATTCGGTTTCGACTGCCGAACTCGAAAAGCCGTTGAATTCCTTTGCTTGTCTTAACAGAGAAGACGGCAAAATCAATGTCATTTCAACAGTTACAAATAAAAACAACGCGTAACTACATAAAAAAGCCCCTCAAAAGAGGGGCTTTTAAAAATAAAGGAGGTTAAAGATTGTTCTGTCAAAGATTAAACGGTAGAGAAATAGAATTTGTATCAAGCGATGCGGATTGTTTTATTACTAATGTAAGGTATACAGAATCGTATCGTGATTATGCACCGGATATGACGGCGGTAGCAACTGCAAGGGCTTTGTTTGTAGATCGAATTCCTACCGATACAAATGAGCCAATTACTGTTGATTGGTATGTATCTGATGAAATAGATGAAATTGAAGAGTTCATTACTGATCATAAAGAAAATTCTTTAGTTTACATTCAGACACAGTTGCTAAACAACGATTTTGACGCATTTACCAAAAAGGTTGAGGATTTAAAATTCGAACCTATTAAAGATTTGAATTTCTATTTTGAGAACAATATAAAAGATGGCGATAACAAAGTCCAAAAGATTGACATTAAAATGTATATTAACAATGAAAAAAAGATTACATTGGTTGTCGGAAGTGACTTATATATAAGCTATTTCCATCTCACTCAAGCCTTTATGCGAAGGTTGTTACCATGGTGGTTCGAAGACAAACCTGCAACTGATAAGGAAATCGAGTTTATAAAGACTTTAACGGGTAAAGACTATGTAGCTTACATGGACTCGATTAATGAAATATACGAAGAAAAATGCGACTTTGAAGAGTTAAAAATCGAGAAGTTTCTTACAGGTTTTGAAACCGTCCAATTTAAAAAGCAAAAAAGAAGTATTGAAGACTCTCTTGCAGCTAAGCGTCACGATCAGGCTTCATACGCTGAAGCTTATGCTCGTCTTTCAAAGGAAATGAGAGAATTAACGACAAGGCTTTTCGGCGTTAATGAACAGATAAGGTTAGGAATTGAAGGCTCTGAGAACAGCGAAATTAAGGAGCTATTTTTGTCTATGAAAGAATTGCGATTAATATCTGCCAACAACGATGGCGTGATTACTTTCGTTGTTAAGACAAAATTAAGTAATTATGATGAGGAAGTGGCACGCGCTTGTATCGACAATACTCATGGTTATTTATATGGGAATATTCCAGACGATGTTTCTACAGAAGACGCTAAACTTTTATTTGAGAAGATTTTTATTGAGAAAAAGATAAAAATCAATACCATAGCAGCTTATCAAATGGAGTCTTACGGCGTAGGTAGGGGTTTGGCAACAAGTTCAGTAGAACTTTCACGTAAAGAGGCAACAATGTATATGCCTAACCCACACATTCAAGAGTTTCAATGCTTAGGCTCGTACAAACAAAGTTTCGCTGAAATGTTAGGCAAAGGTGAAATAACTTGTGCGATAATTGAAGCGGTTAAGTCGGCGCAGAATTTTAACTTTGCAGATGAATCAGTGGCAAAAAATTTATTCGGTGAAAAATATATTTTTAATGATAAATATACAGCATTCGAAATGCTGGACGGACAACTGATGAATGCTCGAAAAGCTATTGAAATTTTGAAGAAAGAGGTAAGTAAAGATGAGTAAACCAATTAAACTCACAGAAGAAAATATTGCTGAGGCAATCGAAAAGTTTACCTCGGCAATTAGAGGTAAAAAGTTTCGTGACGGTAAAATTGACTACAAAGCCTCTTTTGATTATGATGGCGACGATAAAGTGTATGTCAATTTTAAGGAAAAGGCATTTTTAAAAATGTATTTCCTTCTTCAGGAATACAACTCAGAGGTTGCTTGGCACGGTTTGGTGGAAAGAATAGATGATACTCATTTCCAAATTGCAGATATCGTAGTATATCCGCAAGAAGTCACGGGAGCAACTGTGAGCGGAGCGAGTCCAGCTATTTATTCACAATGGTTGCAAGAAACGGTAATGGCTATCGATGATGACTCGCCATTGCAATTAAAAATGCAAGGACATTCTCACGTTAATATGTCACCAACTCCATCAGGAACAGATATCGCTGACCAAAATAAGATTTTAGAGGAAATCAGCAACGATAGTTATTATATCTTTATGATTTTCAATAAAAGTCTTAAACATACAATAATTATTTTCGATTTAAAAAATAATGTTATGTATGAAGATAAAGACGTCATTGTAACAATCGGCGATTATGATTATGAAGGCTTCATCAAAGAAAGTCATACTCTCGTACAGACGAAGTGGAATAATAAATTCACTTCAAATAAAAACGACGACAAAAAAGAAAACAATAAACAACAAACAAATAAAATTCCAATGGTCGCATGCGGGAACGGCTATAATGAGCCGAGATTCGGCAGTAGCGGTTACTATACCCGTGAGGGATATTACGGATATTATGATTAAGGAGTAATATATGGATTTAGTTAAAAGTTACGAATATTTCCAACCTGAACTCTTAAAAGGTAAGAGAATACACATCATCGGTTGTGGTTCCGTAGGCTCCACAATTGCTGAAAATCTTGCAAGATTTGGCATAACGGATATGACACTTTACGATTTTGATAAGGTCGAAAGCCGAAACGTAGTAAATCAAATGTTTACTGAGGGCGATGTCGGCAGGTTGAAAGTTGAAGCCTTGCAAGATATATTGCTCAAAATTAACCCTAACATCAATGACAAAAAAGGTGGCGGTCTAAGGCTTGAACCAGAAGGCTGGACAGGACAAAAGCTTTCTGGATATGTTTTTCTTGCTGTTGATAGCATTAAAACGCGCCGTGAGATTGTTGAGCAAAACAAAGATAACGAATACATTGATGCAATGTTCGATTTCAGGACAGGACTCACTGATGGTCAACATTTCGCTGCCGACTGGTATAAACAAAATCAAATTGATAGTTTTTATAAATCAATGGACTTCACGGACGAATCAGCGAAAGCGGCAAACCCTGTGACAGCTTGCAATGTTTCTCTTTGCGTATGCACTACAATAAGAGTTCTTGTAGGCTTGGGCGTTCAAAACTTTATTGATTTTGTAAGAAGTGGAGAAATAAATAAAGTTGTATTAATGGACTTAAATCCAATAAACATTCAGACATTCAGGGGCTAAGGTAGCCCCATACCCTATGGCATTGTTGAGATATCAACGCTTTCAGTGTTACTGAAAGTAACAAGAAGTTAGGTGAAAGAGGTAGGCTCCGGAGGCGGATGAGACCGATGCATCAGATGCTCAAGAGAACCAAGACACAGATGGAGGTAATCCCGATGGGAAATAAGGAAGGTTATAAGACCACTGTAACAAAAAATGTCTAAAAACTCTCGTATTCGTGCTTCCTCTATCTCGGGACGGGCCCCGGTGATGCTGCAAAATACCCAATTTAGCATAGGATAAATTTTTAGAAAGGAAAAATAATATGCCATATATCACAGTTAAACAAAATCCAAAGTATTATCAAATGTCACTTGATGATTTAATGGAGCATCCTGTAGATATTAGTTTTTATGAGGAAAATTTAAATAAAAAAATTACTGGTACGCGAACGACTTATAGAGAAGAGTTTAAAAAAGAATTTTTAGATAAATTCGATTTTTTGTCTATGAGAGATAAGTTAATTGAGTTTAACGAACGACATAAGGATCTTTTTGAGGTTAAAAATCGTTGGGATGATTTATATATTCATTTTTCAATTCCAAAAAGAAATGGTAAATGGAGAAAAATCGATGCTCCTAATGATAAATTGATGCTCGCATTACGTGAACTTAAGTCAATATTCGAAAATGATTTTAATGTCTTATATCATACATCAGCGTATGCTTATGTTCCCGGTAGAGCAGCTAAAGATGTAGCTGAATATCACAGAAAACACAAAGGGAAATGGTTCTTAAAGCTTGATTTTTCAGATTTCTTTGGCTCTATGAAGCAAGATTTTGTTTACAAAATGATTTTTCAAATCTTTCCGTTTAGTGAAATTATTAAGTTACCAGAAGGGGAAGAGGCTTTAAGAAAATCTCTTGATTTGTGCTTCTTAAATGGTAGTCTTCCGCAAGGAACTCCTATGTCTCCGATGTTAACAAATATTGTGATGATACCTATTGATTTAAGAATTTCAAACGATTTAAGAAAACGTGAAGAAATGGATTGTCGTGAAAAGGACGGCCAAAGAAACACTTTTACATATACAAGGTATTCAGATGATATTCAAATCTCTTCATCAAGGGATTTTAATTATGGGAATTTAATCAATCATATAAAAAAGGTATTAAGGGATTTTGATGCGCCGGTTAAATTGAATTTAGATAAAACTAAGTACGGTAATTATAACGGAAGGAACTGGATACTCGGAGTTATGCTCAACAATAAAAACGAAATTACTGTTGGCACAGAGAGAAAACAACGAGTAAGAGCTGCCTTGTCAAATTACATACTTGATAACATCAACGGCAAAGAGCGAACGCTTCATGATGTCCAGAAATTAAACGGCGAAATTTCATATATACATTCTATCGAACCTAAATGGAGAGATATGATTTATAAAAAATACAATGAAAAATACGGGATAAATGTTGAAGAAATGTTTAAGAAAGATTTGAACGTTTTGGTTTAATGAAAAAATACAGGTGCTACTAAAATAGTTAAATGTATAAACAGCCTGTAATATATGGGCACTTAGCTCAGCGGGAGAGCTATCGCCTAATAGGCGAGTTGTCTGAGGTTCGACTCCTCAAGTGCCCACCAAATTATATGCTGATGTGGCGAAATTGGCAGACGCAAGGGACTTAAAATCCCTGGGTAGCAATACCGTGTCGGTTCGAGTCCGACCTTCAGTACCAGTGCCGTTCTATTTCTTATTCACTTGGGGAATAGATAAAAGGCTACGCTCACATTTGAAATATAGAAAGTGACTATATTTCGCCAAAGAAACTGTGTGAGGAGTCCCAAGGTTAGTGACACTTTGGCAGCCCAATAGTGAGGGCTATAATACCTATACATAATTCGTAAGTTCCAGATAATAGGCCTCCCAACATAAAAATCAAACAAACTATCTATCATTTTTAACATCAAAATCACATTTATTCACCTTACAACCTTTGTGTGTATGGCGCTCTTTTAAGTTTTAGTCATCCGGGAAACGCCGAGGTCTGGAGCTTACGAATAAGTGGTGTAAGTCATTTTTTGGAGTTTAGCCACGAATAAGCAAAATCTGAAACTCCACATACGGTAAGCCATTAAGTGGCAGTTTGCAAACATATATTTCTATCATAAAAAGTTAGCACTTTTTGTACTGATGGGGTTGCTGACCTCTTCATAGTTTTTATAATTTGCCAAGAAGTGAACGGGTTATGTCGACTCGCCCGAACTCATTCTTGGCAAAGCGATTTCACTTTAGAATAACATTTTATTTTAAAATGTGCTTTCAGTGTTACTGAAAGTAACAAGAAGTCTGGAGAACGGAGGAGAACCTGTATAAGCTTAATCAAAAAACTCTTCGTTTATCTTTCGGACAAACCAACCTCAAACAAAATATCAAACAATTCAATGAAGTCGGCACGGCGAAACAAAGGGAAAAACAAACAATAACGAGCATCACGAATAGACACGTTTACAAAAAACAAATCGTGAAAAAGACAAGTTACATTAAAAGCAGGCTATACAAGCTCCAAAACCCTTTTCAGTAAAGTGAAATTCAATTTGCAAAAGTAGTGTAAAGGTAGCACGGCACCCTCCCAAGGTGTAAGTGACGGTTCGAGTCCGTTCTTTTGCTCCAACGTCGAATATATTCGACGAAGAAATATTCATAATTCTCCATATTTGCCCTTGCACACGGCAAAATAATAGTGTGCAGATAGCAGTCAGTATTATGTAGCAACAGCCACTATCGCTTTTGTTACTCTGCACACACCGAGTTGCCGCTCGGTGTTTTTTTTGCCGTTGTAGTTTAATGGTAAAACGATGATTTTACTCATAGATTTAGGTTCGAATCCTAATGGCGGCACGGTATTAAATCTTGCAAGGTGAAGTTTGTGACTTTTTCTAATTCTTTATTATACTAACGTTTTTAAGATTACCGTCAAGAATTCTCCTTATTTCAATGAGGAGATGAATTGACCTTAACATCAACAAACCGTAGGGACTACGGGGTTAGCTTATTGATACTGTAATTTCAGATTACTTGAGTAGGAAGCTCGGTATTGAAATGCCGAGTAGTTCACTTCATGACCAACCTTCCTTTTTTTATATTTTTACCTTGCAAGATTTTGTTATATTATTTGCTTAGTATTATATCTTTTATTTGGATATGCTTTCAGTGTTACTGAAAGTAACAAGAAGTCTGGGAGAACGGAGGAGAACCGTAGAAGGCAATGATTGCTATGCATTAAGATGTCGGCAGAAAATCCATTTGCTGTTGTCTAACCTAATAAACTTACCCATAAACAACCAGACAAACACCATAATGACAGACCAATAATAACTTGGAAACTGACTGGAACGAAATGAACTATTTCGATTCAAGTAGGTGACCATCCTGAGGTTTATATAATTTAGTAAGCAAATAAAATATGGGAGTTAAATAGGTCAAAGCCTATTGCTCTTACCAATGCCTATGCAAAAATACATAAGAAAATCATTGAAGATTTCCTTGAGCAAAATGATTTGTGTAGGCTTTAGCTACTAACATTGCCTTCACATCGGCATTATCCTTACATAGAGAGGAGTGCGTTGTGCGACAGAACAGTGAAGACTAAGGAAACTAATCTCAACTGGCAATAATGAGTGGGAGAAAATTTCTATGATTTCTTGTAGCACTTTGTGTGTTACACGGTATTCTCGGTCACCGCCCGACCGAGGTGCACTAAGAATGGAAGGAGCATTGCAAATAAGTAATGAGCGATTTTAAAATTGGAGATTTGATAGTTCCAAACGATAAATTTTATAAAACGTCTTCAAGCACAATTGGGAATAAGTTAGGCGTGTTTGGTTCATCTGTCTATGAATTAAAAAGGGTATTTAATAATGGTTCGTTCCCTCTGTGTATAACAAACATAACCAAGGACAGTAAGGGCAGGGTATGGCTCGATGTGAGCTGGGAAGGTCGTTATACAGCGATAGATGAATATGGCATTGAGCTTGATAGATATTCATATCTTGCAGAATATTTTAAATTATATAAAGAAAAGAAAGAGTTAGGCGATCTTGTATTAGACTACAAACTAACAGATAAATTAATATGAGTGAACTACCACACACCGTAAAGGAATGTGGCTTTACGGATGAAATTTTATAAAATTAATGTTTTATTAAGAAAGGAAGATGAAAAATGGCTGTCCAAAAAGGTATAGGTATCCAGCGGTATTCACACAAAGACGGTCAGGAAATTGCTGTCACTTTTCCTGATTTAGACGTTGCTACAAGCGGTGTTGATGAGGCAGACGCCTTAACATCCGCGAGGGAATTGCTTCTTATTTCAATTTTAGGATATGTAAGTGCTAAAGAGCATATTCCAGAACCTACAGTCTCATATAAACAGTTAAAAATTGATGACAGATTTGAGAAAATCGAAATGATTGAGGTGTGCATCGTATGATAGAAAATCCTTATGTAGGTATGAAGGTCATACCGTCGGATGATTTAAGACGCTCTATCAGAAGATGGATGTCAGAAGGAGGGTATAGCCCTGAGACAGTTGATATGATGAAGTCAATCATCGATCGTTTTGATGAAGATGGAAAGCCTTATACCGTAACAAACGTGACCAAGGAAATGAATATTCAAATAGATTCTGACGAGGTTAGAAGGTTGATTTTTCATCCTATATATTTCGATGAATACACTAAACCGATTTCTATTGACTATAAACGAATTAACGAACTTATATAAGGTGGGGTGAAATAAAATGTTAGTTGACTACAAAAAGGGAGACCAAATTGTCCCAAGTAAATATCTTTTAGAAAATATGTTTCAGGCGTGTAGGATGCAATGTATAGCCCAGAAAGCCGGAAGAGAATTGATAGAGGCATATCGAGATGGCACTCCTATATTTGTTGATAGTTGTCCAAGAAATAGCAATAGTTTTCGAATAAAATATGCAGGCTCAAATTACGAATACTACTATTGGATTGATGAATGTTTTGACTTCTACGATTTCACAAACGATGCAATTAAAGATATATCAGAGCTGTCGCTATCTAAAGCTATTGACTTGATTTAGGAGGATATTATGAATAAGTTTAAAAAAGGTGATACTGTTAAATTTAATAGTGATTTTTTTAACACATATACAAACATTATCGCAGGAAATACAGGCGTTCCATATAGGGTTATAGAACTCGTAAAAACACATTACTTCGAACAGCCGTTCAGAGTTATCACAAAATCTTGGGATGGCGGCTCTGTCAAAATTGATGCCCAAATTAATAACGCTACTGGTGCCAATATCAACAGGTGGTGGTGGAGAACAAAGTGGCTCGATCTTTTCGAACGTCAAGAAATATATATAGATCAAAAAGAGGTTATTAAACTAATATAAAACAACTATTTTATAAAGAAAGAAGGGTAATATTTGTATAAAATTGGCGATAAAATTCGAATAAAAAAAGAATGGGAACTATCAAAATTTTATATGGACAAAGGAATGTATAACACGTATTCCGTAATATCAAAACACGGAACGTTTTCTGTAGACGGATATGCTTTTTCAAGTTCAATGTATATATTTTGCGGGCAGGAGTTTACTGTCGACAGAATAGTGGAAGGTGAGAGGATATATACAAAGGAACGACCCCACATGTATCTTATTGCTGATTGGTGCGAGAAACCTATTGACATAATAATTGATACTGAAAGGGTGAACGCTTTGATATGAGAAAGTATAACATTGGAGATTATATCCGAATTAAAACCATTGATGAATTGCTTGAAACATATCAGGATATGAAGCTTATACGCAAAGTTATTCTTAGTAGAGGAACCTTTAACTCGACCACAAGTGTTTCATTCATACCCTCTATGTACCAACTGTGTGGTAAATCAGTTAGGGTGCATAGCGTTTATAAAATTGGAGAGGACGTGCGTGTTAATGAGGGCGGTAGATATTATCGTATATCACCGGAATGGATAAGTCAAGCAAAAGAAATGGATTTTAACATTGATAAAGAAAAAGTTTTGCTACTGATTTAAGGGGGCTATATGGATAAGTTTAAGATAGGAGATACGGTTAGATTTAAAACATTTGATGAGTTATTTAAAACATATCGTTCTGAAAACCGCATACAAAGATCTATAAAAGTTCGAAGCTCTTTCCGCGATGGCGAAGTCGTTTTTTATTCAACAATGTATTCTATGCTGGGAATGCCTTTTGAAATTCTTGATGTTTTTTCAGATGGGAACATAAAAGGATATAGCCCAATAGCTTCGAATTATATCTGGTGTGTTATGCCAAAATGGTTAGCTATGGACGATGACGATAATATTGATTTTGACATTGATGAGGAAAGAGTATTTCAAATAATTTAAGATGGGTGGCGAATGGATGTATAGAGTAGGAGATTGGGTTAGGTTTAAAACAGTTGATGAACTGGTTGGAACGTACCGTGATAAAAGAATAATCGAGGCTATTCATCGTCGATATTTTTTTGAAAACCTTGGGATTACTTTTGTTCCAGGAATGTATCGCCTTTGCGGAACACCTGTAAAAATCGAGGAAATTCACGAACATGGAAGCATGTTAGTAAATGGTTTTGGACATAAGTATCGTGCAATACCAGAATGGTTAGTCACTGATGAAGAAAATGCTGATTTTAACATTGATGAAAAAGAAATTTTATCGTTGATTTGAGGTGGTTGAATTGCAGTTGAAAGTAGACGATATTGTAAGAATTAAAACATTAACAGAGATAGTGTTGGCAAACCCAGACACTGTTCACGGTGTAGTCACGATAGATGCAAAGAACAATAAGTATTCAATTGCGTCAGGGGACAAATTAAGTATTAATGGAAATGGTTATTCATACGGAATGTACGAACAAGGAGGACGCATAGGCAAGATTATTGCCCTGCTTCCCGGGACATGGGCGATTGTTGATGTAGCAAGAACAGGCGAATATAACTATTGCTATCGTCCAGATTGGCTTGAATTGTACGATAACACCAAAGAAGCTATTTTATCAGAGGAAATTATGAATTTAATTTAAGGAGGTTAAAAATGTATTTTTCAAAAAATGTAAGAGACGCAATGTTTTTAGCAAATGCAATGTATGTTGGGACTTTTGATAAAGCAGGGTATCCATACATATACCATTGTATTGCGGTTGCCGAAAAACAAGTAAGTGAAGATGAAACAGTAGTTGCGCTTCTTCACGACATTATTGAGGATGAAAAAGTCAAGTTGAGTGATTTAACATTCAACGAAAGTGTAAAAAATGCTTTAGCTGCAATTACTCGCCGAAAAGGTGAAAAGTATTTCGACTATATTAACCGCTTAAAAACAAACGAAATTGCGCGATATGTAAAAATCGCCGACTTAAATCATAACTTGCAAAACAGAGGTTATGAAATTCCCACAAGTCTAAGAGAGCGATATGAAAAAGCGAGAGCAATTCTTTTACAAGAAAACGTTAATGAATTTACCAAACGGAGGGATTAAATGGGACAAAAGCTCGTTATATCAGTTTATGAAAATTTAGATGTAGATACATATCCAGATAATCCTATCGCCAAGATTTATTATCATTGGAGTGCATATACCGTAAGTGCATTCCAAGAAGCTAAAAGGCTATTAGACACATACTATTTTGACGAAGATATTTCTAAAATTAGTGATATCCGCGTTCGGTTGTTAAGGTCTGTGGAAAAACATGGTGGAGGAATAACCGGCGGACTGGAAGGTGATGAAATTAAAAGAATAAAAAAAGCAGAACAATTATGTGTGCCAATTTCGCTGGCCAACTGTGAATGTAAGAATATTAGTAGAAGTAACGGCCTGATAGCTTTTACGGAAGCTGGTATGGAAGATATGCAGGAATATAGTGAAGGTGATCTTGATCTAATTCTCGGTAGCGATATCGACGATGCTACCGTGATTAACTATGTTTACAGCCATTATGATAATTTCGATGAAGTCAAAGAGTTTAACGACGATTTAGAAGAAACAGAAGTTCATGAAATTCCATTCGGTTTAGATAAGGGTTTTTCTTATTCGGAGTTAGAGGATGTTATTAGTTTTCTTAACAATAGTAATGGATATATTTTTAAAAGACGAGGTGATTATTTTGAAATCATTGCCTGATATAAATCATAACGAAAAAACTGACGAAATGATAATGGTTTTTGCAGCATTGAAAGTCATAGAGTCTCATTGCAATAAGCATGATTTACTGGTTCAACAGGAAAATCAAAACGGACAATACGTTTTATCATTTATTAACAGGGAGGTAACAGGATGGGAAAAATAATATTACCATATACTGTTTCGCCTCAGAACTTTATCGAAAAAATAACAGGACAAGTATTTATCTTCAACACTGATAATGATTTTATTCAAATGTGGAAGATATTAAGAGAGACGAAATATCCAATAAAAGATTATCCACTGAGCGAACTTGACAAAGCTTTATCTCTGGAAAGATATCTTGTGTTGATTGATGGAGTTATAAGCAAAGATGATACATGTATAAATGAAGTAAGAGCAATGGGTATCCCAAAAGAATGTGTGAAGAAATTTTTTAATTAAAATGTAAATTTGTATGGCATTGTTGAAATATCAACGCTTTCAGTGTTACTGAAAGTAACAAGAAGTCTGAGCGAATGACATATGTACTGAAGAGAGGTACCTGTACAGAAGCCCGCAGTCACAGCAAGGAAAGACATAAGTCAAACCACAATCTGCGAAAAAACTTGATTTGGTAGGAAACAAACCTCGAATGGTACAAAATTCTGGACTGTCCAGCACAAACAGATGAGAAACCCTCGAAAGGAACAGCAGTCGATGCAGTAAGAATGAAACAAGGGCAGCAACACATAGTAATTTAGCATACAAAATTATAGTTTTATATATATGGAGGGGTAAAAATGCATTTTCGCATAATGACAAGAGAGGAACTATTAGTATTATACAAAAACGATCAGGAAATTTGTCACCGAATTGCTCGAAAAGAGAGCTTCAAAGCATCCTTTGAAACACCTTACTTTGGTACGAGCATGTATAAGTATTTAGGCGAGAGAATTAATGTTTGGAGGGATGACGGCGCTTTCACAGAATGTCTTTACTTCAAAGGGTTCTTTTGGAGCAAGGAATGGCTAATACCTATAGATTCTGAAGTAGTAGATATAGACAAAGACATGGCATTGAAGCTTATATGAGTCAAGATAACAAGGATGGTGCTGAATGGAGTTTATAAAGATAAAAACTGCTACAGAACTTTGGAACGAATATATAAATGACGATTACGTCAGAAGGTTAATAATGCACAAACAGGACTTTAGTGTCCCAACGAGTACAAAATATGGCAAAGATTTTTTGTGGTTCGTCCAGGGAATGTATGGTCAGCTCGGAAAAATCTTAGCTGTTGATGGCTGGGATGATTATTGCGAAAAGGTAACAGCCGGAGGATGGACATGGGATGAGCATTGGTATTCTAAAATTCCAGAAGTGAATTTAGATATTAAAGAAATTGAAAAACTTATTTAAAAAAGGGATGCCGTTTTGAAAATTAATCGATTAAAATCGACGGACGAAATTGTGCGTGAGTTCGTGAGTGAAGAACAGAACTCAATGCCACGTCTATTAGATTTAAAAAGTTTGGGAGATTTGATAAAACGAATTATAGATTCGTATGAAATAGAATATGACTAAAAGGAGAACTGTTAAATGAACAGATATTTAGATTTTGATTTAATGAAAAAATATCCTAATAAATACAACTTAACACCTAAAAATATAAAAACAGTTAAAGTATTGGATTGGGATAGGCTTAAAGAACATACTTGGTATAACGAAGCAATGGATAGTCCTTGTTGGTGTCATCTTGAGGGTTGTCAAAAAGAAGGACAAATATTTGATGGTGAAATTGAGTTTTGGATAGGATTTTATGAAAATGGAAAAGTTGATTGTAATTTTACCACTTATGGTGGTATGTGTAGTTATAACTTTACAAAATTTTATTCAAAGAGAAGTATTGAAACATCATATTATATGCAAATGCAAGTGAATACAATTAAGTACCTAAATATGTTAATTGACGAGAAAATTATTTCTCCACCAGTTTCATAAAATCAACATTTTATATTTAAAATTGCAAAGCATTATAAATTTAAGACATATTAAATATATAAATACATAGTTCTTAGATTATGCCTTTAGTGTAACTAAAGGTAACGAATGGGATAAAATCTTTTGAAATTGAAATATCTCGGTGTTTTTAATCTCAAAATTTTGAAAAGAGACAAAAATTTTGAGATTAAAAAACCTTGATTTTGATAAATTTTTAGCTCTCGGTCGATACCATCAAAGATGGTATCCTCGATAAAAATTTATCAAAAATTTCAATTACGTTTGCAATTAACGAATTAGAAAGGATAAAAGATTTATGACTACTCAGAAAGAATTAAAAAGTAGGTTTAAAGATGCCCTTGGATACATATGGAATGACGATAAAATGATAAATTACATCGTTAAAAAGACGGCGTACGTTGTCGAACTGAGCGATAGGAGTTTGCTTCCAATAGACAAACCTGATATAAAGAAAAACTTTTGTTTTGGGTATGGGTATGGAGGTTGCTATGACTCCTATGAAGAAGCAGAGGAAGTTGTCAGTAATGTGGAAAAATCTGAAGCATATTTTATAACAAACCCATTTATCAGGTCAGTGCATTTTCGCACAGCTCTGCCGAACAGCTT
>OGZO01001113.1_pt1 | contig 19772 bp, 18 predicted proteins | sample 1576721 | NCBI WGS metagenome assembly OGZO01 (sample SAMEA3541516, study PRJEB24748) | human gut metagenome | biome: human gut; feature: human-associated habitat; material: faeces | place: China | collected 2012 | reverse complement strand
GGCGGCAAAAAGGGATATTCCGATACCGAAGTGTTTGGTGGATTGTCTGAGAGAAGCGAAAGAAAATTCCATATCAGATTATGTGATCGCTGACAGCAAAGGAGAGCCGCTGGCTGCTTCGCAGTTTCAAAGAGTGTGGCAGTATGTAGTTGTCCGCTCCACCAAGCCCCGAAACTATTATAAGTATGTAAATGGGGAGAGTATCAAATATACGGTTACTCCAACGCTGGGTATGACCCAGAAGAATCAACCCCAAATCATTTGACCAAGTATGAACGCCGCCCGAGCCGTGAAGTCCGCATCGGACGGGTTGTGATCGGAGGGAATCGTCCGATCGCCGTGCAGTCGATGACCAATACCGACACCAAGGATACCGAAGCCTGCGTCCGGCAGATCGAACGCATTTTCCGGGCCGGGGGGCCGATCGTCCGGCTGACGGCCCAGGGGTGTCGGGAGGGAGAGAATTTGCAGCGGATCGTCCGCCGTTTGCGGGAGGAGGGGTGCGATGCCGCCGTCGTTGCGGACATCCATTTCGTGCCCGAAGTGGCTGCGATCGCTGCGAAATACGTGGATAAGGTGCGTATCAATCCCGGAAACTATAACTCGTCGCACGGGGAGTTCGAAGCCCTCATCGACCAATGCCGGGAGCGCGGTGTGGCGATCCGCATAGGCGTGAATCACGGTTCGCTCTCGAAGCGCGTTTTCGACGAGTGGGGCGATACGCCCGAAGGCATGGTAGCCTCGGCGATGGAGTTCCTGCGCGTCTGTCGCGAGAAGGCGTTCGATCAGGTTGTGGTGTCGATGAAGTCGAGCAATACGCGGGTCATGGTGGCGGCCTACCGGCTTCTGGTGGACGCGATGGAGCGGGAAGGGATGGATTATCCGCTCCACCTGGGCGTCACCGAGGCAGGGAACGGGATCGAGGGGCGCATCAAGAGTGCTGTCGGTATCGGAGCGCTTTTGGCGGACGGTATCGGCGATACGATCCGCGTTTCGCTGACCGAAGCGCCCGAAAACGAGATTCCGGTAGCACAGCTTTTGGTCGATCATTTTGCCCGCCGCAGCGGGGAGTTCGCCGTCAAATATCCGGAGCGCTATACGCCGACGCGATATTGTCGGCGGAGCGATATACAAACTCCCTTGATTCACTCCGAGTTGCCTGCCGACTGGCGGGTGATCGAAGCCCTGACCGAGAATCCTACGGCCGAGCTGCGGGCCGCGATCCTGAGCCTCGACCGGGTGGACGAACCTGTCGCGGTGTGCCGCCGTTACGAGGATCCGACGGTCGAAGCCGTCGCCGTCAAAGCCGCCGCCGATCTGGGGCCGCTCTTTCTGGACGGGTTGGCGGACGGCATTCGGATCGACGCGCCGCACCTTTCGGAAAAGGAGATCGCGGAGATCGAGCTGATGATCCTGCAGGCGGCCCGCGTGCGGATGTCCCGCACCGAATACATCGCCTGCCCGAGCTGCGGTCGTACGCTTTATGATATAGCTCAACAAATTCGCCATCCATATAAAGTGCATTGTCAAAACGATGGTCGAAATCCATCTGCTTGTTAGGATTAGCTCCATAATAGCCAACCTTAATGTTAAGTCTTTTATTAATCGTGTTGACCGCTGCCCTATATATCGTAGGCTTAAGTCCAAGCTTTTCAAAGTTCTTAATCTCAGCTCTCACAAGTCTTTCAAATCCCAGACAGTATCTTATATTAACTGTTTTCTTCTTAGACAAATCCTTGCCTGTAAGCTCGAATCCAATTCTGTATCCTTCTGTAAATGTGTCCGCCATCTTCTGGATTGCTTCTTCACTGAGCTTATTAAGATACTCTGCTGTCTTAATCTCATTGTCAGTTACATACTCACCGAATCTGTACAGATATCTTACATCTGTAAGGTCAGACTCCATAATTATCTTAGTTGCAAAATCAAGTTCAGGGTCTAACAGCTCCCTTACCCTGTACTCCATAAGGTCATCACTGTAATCACTAACATACCAGTATACAGACTCTTTCATCTGCTTATAATCTGGCTTTCCACAGTCTTCCTCAGTCGATGCACACATGCAGTACACTTCAACAAAAAGCTCCATAAGTGCTGTCATTTCTGCCATTCTGCCTTCATATGCATACACAATCATTCCTCTTATCTCAACATACAGAAATGACAACAGTCTGCCTTCTGAAAGTCCTAACTTTAAAGCTGCATATGCCGGATTAGCGTAGCTTGTCTCGTAAGCCTTTCCAATTACATCTTCATACAGACCTGTATTCAGATTCTTATATTCTTCAAGTGAATAATCTCTGAAAACATCAGCTTTTAAGTCAGCCGCAAGCTTATCCATCTTAAGGATAAATGTGGCAATACATTTGAAATAATCTGCAAACCCATCCGTCTTAAGCCCAGGTTCCTCTGCTATCTCTTTAATTCTTTCTATCGCAAGCCCGTAACGTTCTTCTACATTATCATTAAACAATTTCTTTCTCCTTCTGCCCTGATAAGGATTATATTCCCATTAAGAATACTGCTATCATAAATACTGCTATTACCCCACACAGCATTGAACCAAATCTCGAAGTTCCGTAGAACTTATTATCTTCTTTGAAGCTGATTAGTCCGATTACTGTTCCAATTACCGCTAAGATAAGGCTTAATATTCCAAGACTCCCTACTCTTAAGCCGCCTTCTCCTGCTGCTTTAAAAGACAGATACACTCCGTACCCAAAAGAAAGCAATGACAGTATTCCCATCGCAGTCGATATCAAACCCCCAAGTGCCTGACTTTTATCAGAGAACTTGTATTTATTAAAAAGTTTCATTTTTTCACCTGTCCTTTTTACTAAACATTTTAACTATTCTGTATGCTATCGCATATACCGCATAACCGCACAATGCTCCCAGTACATTAAGCACAAGGTCATCAACATCAAAGCAGCCGACCTTACATATAAGCTGTACTGTTTCTATTGTAAGCGACAGTGCGAATCCATATGCAAATGTAGCAAAAACATTAATTCTGCCATTGGAAAGCCACGGCACGAATATTCCAAATGGTATGAATGCCAGCACATTTCCAATTATATTAAGAAATGCTATCCAGCCAAGCGAGTCAAAATGTCCAAGATAACGCCAATAGCGCCTGATTTCCGTGAACAGTGTAAGATTGTATTTGTAACCGCTGGCTATCTCTGCCCTTCCCATTCCTTCTGCGAAAAAGACTACATAAAAGAGCAGAATCATATATATAACAAAAAGCGCCCATTTTATAAGCGTTACATAATGTTTCTTTTTCATAACAAATCTGCCCGGCAGGCATAATTAACCCACCAGGCAGTTCCCCTTCACTAGAATAAGCTATCTGATCTGTGTGCAAGAAGTCTTGCACCATTAATAATCATCATAACACCTGCACCGATACCAAAGAGTATTATCAGGATACCAAATACAAGATTAGATGCTCCTACTGACTTTAATTTCTTATAAAGATTCTCTTCCATAGTTAACCCTCCATTAACATCAGTTTTATGCGTTCTTAACACCATATTCTGCGTAATACTTGTCAATTGCCGCCTTAAGTGCATCATCAATAACTACCTTACCCTCACACTCTTTATTGTAAAGGTGTTCTACAACATCTGCCATAGATACAATTGCGCTTGTTGGGAAACCGTATCTTTCCTTAATCTCCTCAAGCGCACTCACCTTTCCGCCAAGGCCTACTTCCATACGATTAAGTGAAACCATAAGTCCTACAATAGTAACATCTGCTGCCCCTCTTACCTTAGGAACTGTCTCTTCCATCGACTTACCGGATGTTGTTACATCTTCTATCATAATGACTCTGTCGCCATCCTTTAACTTGCTTCCGAGAAATCCGCCCTTATCAGCACCATGGTCTTTCTCTTCCTTACGGTCTGAGCAGTATCTTACTTCCTTGCCGTAAAGCTTTGCATATGCAACTGCTGTAACTACGCTGATTGGAATTCCCTTATATGCTGGTCCGAACAGTACATCAAAATCATCACCATATGTTTCATGAATAGCCTTTGCATAATACTCACCAAGTCTTGCAAGCTGTGTTCCTGTAACATACGCACCTGCGTTCATGAAGAAAGGTGACTTTCTTCCACTCTTTAAAGTAAAATCTCCAAACTTTAACACATCACTCTCTACCATGAAATCTATAAATTCCTGCTTATACTGCTCCATTATATCCTCCTTATTCAGCGCCACTATCCGGCGGTGCTGCTTCATATTCAATATTGATTTTATTTTATCATAAATGTTTTCTCGTTTCAATGCGTCTTTGGAACATTAAATCTGCATATTAAAATCTGCTCATCAAAATCCTATGTATGCTTTTCCTGATTATCTGGCAGCCGGAAATCACTAAAACCCACTAACCATTATCAAGTTAATAATTCAGCAGCTTCATGCTTACTCCCACAACACACCTTTAACCCCTATATATCTGTGCTCCTGTTACAAAAATATCATCAAAGTCCAAGCCTTTCTGCATCTCTCACAAATGTTTTAAAAAATGCAAAACATATAGAACATATGTTTGTTTTGTGTTATAATACTTATAGTTATTTCAGATATCATTATTTCAGCATATGATAACTATATTTTTCAAAATAATGATTATCTGAATAATCCGAATGACTAGAAGATATAAAATAAGAATATCACACGCAGAAACGCATAAACTATTATTGCTGCTAACAAAATGCTGTTTGACATCAATGGATATCAATGGTATATTAAATGTAGTGGTTGTGCTACGGAAACTTGCGATGCCCGTAGCCGGTGGAGTTCCATGCGTGGGCTCCACTTTTTTTATGCCTGTTTCAGAAAGGAAATACTATATGGCAAAAAACTTTCTCACCTATGAGCAGCAGCTACATATTCTTGAATATGACAAACAACTTGCTATTCCTAATCACGAATATGCCACTAAAAAACTGGAAGAACTCAGTTACTATTCTCTAATAGGTGGATACAAATCTCTTTTCAAACACGCTCCGTCAAATAAATATATTCATGGCGTTACTTTTGATGAATTGGTTTCTTTCTACTACTTTGATGAAGAGTTGCGCACTTTATTTCTGAAATACATTCTTCATGTAGAACGCCATATAAAATCCATGTTTTCCTATCACTTCTGTGAAAAATATGGTGAACAGCAGTCCATGTATCTTAATATAAATAATTATAATCACACCAGAAAGAACCATCGTGAACTGCTTCGCCTGACTCATTCATTACAAAAAGTTATTGCTACACCTAGCAAATATGCCTATATTGAGCATTCAGTCAATACATATCACAATGTACCATTATGGGTTGCAACAAATGCTTTAACATTTGGGCAGATTTCCAAAATGTATCAATATGCAACTACTGATATTAGAACCAAAATCAGCAAAAACTTTCAGAATGTTTCAGAAAAACAATTGCATCAGTTTATCAACATTATAGGCAAATGCCGTAATGTATGTGCCCATGGGGAGCGTCTGTTTTCATTCAGAATAAACGAGACAATTCCTGATACCCTGCTACACCAAAAGCTTCAAATCAATCAAAACAATAATCACTATGTATACGGCAAGCAGGATTTATTCGCAGTTGTAATTGCCCTACGCTACCTGATAAATAATGATGAATTCAGACTCTTTAAAACTGCTCTTTCAAAACTTATAAAAACTGTAATTAAGCAGTGTCCTCATCTTACAGAGAAACAATTGCTTGATAATATGGGATTTCCTGCTAACTGGGATAAAATCAGCCGATACAGGAAAATATAATTCAATATCTAACATGAGTTTATTGACATACACATCTTGTAATGTTAATGTACATATGGTTGCGCTACGGAAACTTGCGATGCCCGTAGCCGGTGGAGTTCCATGCGTGGGCTCCACTTTTTTATTTTTCACGATAGTACCTTAAACTTACTACTTGTGTCAATAATTTGCATTCAATGCTCTCCCCTATCATTCCCAATTTCATAAGGCATGAATTAGGATCAGAAAAGCAATACTTTTCAGCCTGACAACCAAATGTTGCTAAAACCGGAAACTCTGATTGTAAAAAGTCAAAGTTTGAATTCATAAGAGTTACCTCCTCATTCCACCATTTTGTCCACTTAACTTCTCATAATATAATATTATATCATGTATAATAATAATTTTTCAATCTCATCCTGAGTTTCTCAAACACTCTAAAACACTATATCTTATCGAACATTCGCTACACATATAATTAATCACATACCTTGGCAATCCGATTGATTTCGTATTTCCAATCCGACAGATTTCTAATTTTCAATCCGATAGATTTCCAATTTCCAACCCGATTATTTTTTCAACATCATTTCCTTATAGCAAATAGTTTAAAACTCCCAACATATTTCTCTTGACCTCAACCTGACTTTAGGTGTTATCATATAAAATGTAATAAAATATTAAGACAAGGAGTATCAGAAAATATGTATATTGAGAATATTAACAGTCCCGCTGATGTGAAGAAGCTTAACATCTTGCAGCTTAATGTCCTTGCAGAAGAAATGCGTCACGCCCTTCTTACAAGAGCCAGCAGACACGGTGGACATTTCGGTCCTAACTTCGGTATGGTGGAAGCTATTATTGCCATGCATTATGTATTTGATTCGCCTAAAGATAAAATCGTATTTGATGTATCACACCAGTGCTATCCTCACAAAATGCTCACTGGAAGAAAAGATGCATATCTTTATGAGGAGCATTATGATGATGTGTCAGGATACACTAATCCGGACGAAAGCGAACATGATTTCTTTACTGTAGGTCATACTTCAACTTCTATAAGTCTTGCCTGCGGTCTTGCCAAAGCAAGAGATTTAAACGGTGAAGATGGTAATGTAATCGCTGTTATAGGTGATGGTTCTTTAAGCGGCGGCGAGGCTTTGGAAGGTCTTGATTTTGCTTCTGAATTAAATAGCAACATGATTATTGTTGCTAACGATAACGACATGTCTATTGCTGAAAATCACGGTGGTCTTTATGGCAACTTAAAGCTTCTTCGTGAAACAAATGGACAGGCTGAATGTAATCTTTTCAAAGCAATGAACCTTGATTACATCTATGTTGATAAGGGTAATGATATCGCTTCTTTAATTGAAGCATTTGAAAAGGTTAAAGATACTAAAAAAGCTGTTGTTGTCCACATTAATACTCTTAAAGGCAAGGGTTATGCACCTGCTGAACAGAACAAAGAAAAATGGCACTGGCATATGCCTTTTGATATCGCAACCGGTGAATCTCTTTTCAAGGACGAAGAGCCTGATTTCTCTGACGCTTCTTTAGAATATCTGTTAAAGAAGATGGACGAGGATAAGAGTGTTGTTGCAATCACAGCCGGAACTCCTACTGTTATGGGATTTACTGCTGACATGAGAGCTAAAGCAGGAAAACAGTTTGTTGATGTTGGTATCGCAGAGGAAACTGCTGTTGCATTAGCTTCCGGTATCGCTGCTAACGGCGGAAAGCCTGTATTTGGCGTTTACAGCTCATTTATACAGAGAGCCTATGACCAGATTACACAAGATGTATGTATCAACGGAAATGCAGTAACATTTGCAGTATTTGCAGGTTCTGTGTACGGGATGAATGATGTTACACATCTCGGACTTCAGGATATCCCTATGCTTAACAGCATTCCTGGCCTTGTATATCTTGCACCTGTTACTAAGGAAGATTATATTGCTATGCTTGACTGGTCTTTAACACAGAATGAGTATCCTGTTGCTATTAAAGTTCCGGGCGGCAGAATGGTATCCACAGGCACACCTGTAACTAAAGATTTCAGCAAGCTTGGCACTTATGAAGTTACTAAGAAAGGAAGCAGAGTTGCTATTCTCGGACTTGGAACTTTCTATGAAACTGCTGTAAAAGCCGCTGATATTCTTAAGACTTCACACGGAATTGACGCAACTGTTATCAATCCTTACTATATCTCGGGTATTGACGCAGACACTCTTAATGAATTAAAGGAAGACCACGCAGTAGTTGCAACTCTTGAGGACGGCTACCTTGAAGGCGGCTTCGGAGCTAAGATTGCAGCATACTATGGTTCTTCTGATATGAAGGTATTAAACTTCGGTATTAAGAAAGAATTTATCGACAGATACGATGTCGCAGAAGTATTAAAGGACAACCATCTTACTCCTGAACAGATTGCAGAAGATATCGCAGCAACATTATAACTATATTGTTTCATTATAATCGAAAAGACATGGCAATCATTTTTATCAATGACTGTCATGTCTTTTTAGAATTTATCCCTGTCTTTAGTTTCCATAATGGCTGTGGCATGATTAAATACATGCATATTTGACGTGATACCTATAGATAGTCGCATTAGTCAAGTTCTTATAGGACAATTTCAGCAAAATGCCTGCTAAACCAGCCATTTTATCTCTCAATCCACCTATCAAAAGCTTCCTCGTGCCAACCTTATAGGTAATTCCACACCGAAAACACTTTTTCTGTCTGAAAACAGCCTATAAAACCTCTATAAAAAACAATCTTATAGGACGCGCCAGCCTGAGTGCCACATTACAGTTATCTCACCAACAGTCTCAAGCGCCACGCCTCAGCACGCCTCAACATTCCTTAGCAGCCTCCACAAACTCCTCAGCCCAGTGCTTCCACGACCACCTGACTTTGGCATACTGAACGCCTCTTGCCACTTTCTCCTTCATAGACCCCACATCAGCCACAAGGCTTTTAATCTTCTCTCCAACATTTTCCAGTTCATCAAGAGAATAATATTCAACTCCTGAATCCATAGGAATCTCACGCCGCATATAAGTACTTCCGTCTGTAATACTAACACAGCCATTCATTAACGCAAGCGGCGTCCTGTCATGTATTCCTGCCTTAAACCACGGAAGCTGGTTAATCGACAGACGGGCATTATTATATATATTTGGAAGCTCTCCATACATTACCTCTCCACAGTCCTTAACAAACTCTTTAATAAATGGCAAATCCTCTTTCATAAGAACCTCTGCCTTCGTAAGAAAAGTATCCCAGTTATGTCCATACAGCTTCACAGGCACATGATTTCTTATAAGTTGAACCACAATCTCCTGTCTTATGGCCGCCTGAATATAAACATCCGCCATGAAATTCTCCTGCAGCTTCTCCGCTGTCTGAACTCCACTAATACCCGGATACATCTGCCTTATGGCTTCCTCCTGCGTAAGCTCTGGATTATCAAACAGTCTTTGTGTAAATGTATTAAAAAAATAAACATTTTCACTATCCTGCTTCTTTGCCTTAAAATACACCATATCAGGGTCAGTATAGGACGCTGTGAATATCAGGTCATTATCACGCATATCATATGGCTTCAGACCGCCCTCTGCCTGCTTTGCAGCAAGCGGAAGAACAATACAGCTGTTAATATGAGGATAGGTTTCATCAACAAACTTCTTATGCATCTCATCAAGACATATTACATTCATGTTTTTTAAAGGCACTTTGAGACTGTCATGATGATAGAACGGATGGTCAAGAATATAATGCCATACCGCTTTTCCAAGCCTGTCAAAGCAGTATCTTCCCGAATCATCACATACTGCGTCCAGCTTTGTATTAATATCAAACACATAATCAAAAGGCTGGGAGTCATACTCATCAGCCAGCACACACAGCTTATCCTTCTGTGTGGCTTTATCTAGTCTGATATGCATGACTTCCCAGCCCATAGCTTTTAATTCTTCACTTATACAGTCAATAAAGTAAGTTGTTGAGTCATAGCATATAGAACCATTACTTAAGAAAAGTATTCTATCTGACACAACCAATCAGCTCCTTAATATCTGCTACATTATTCTTTTCCATATATTCCCTGATTCCATCAATAACCTTAATAGTTGTATATGGATCATTAAAATTCGCTGTTCCAACAGCAACTGCACTCGCACCAACCATAATCATTTCAAGTGCATCCTCTGCTGTTCTGATTCCTCCCATTCCGATTATAGGAAGGTTAATTGCATTGGCAACCTGATAAACCATTCTTACTGCGATTGGATGAATAGCAGGTCCTGACACACCCGCAGTCTTGTTAGCTACTGCAAATGTTCTTCTGTTCACATCAATCTTCATACCTGTAAGAGTATTGATAAGTGAAACCGCATCAGCACCACCTGCCTCTACAGCCTTTGCCATCTCTGTGATATCAGTAACATTAGGACTTAACTTCATAATAACCGGCTGCTTTGCTACCTTTTTAACCGCCTTAGTAATAGCCTCTGCAGAAGATGGAACCTGTCCGAAAGCAATTCCTCCCTCTTTGACATTAGGGCATGAGATATTGATTTCAAGAAGGTCAACTGGCTGTTCACCAAGCTTTTCAACAGCGTCTACATAATCTGCCTCAGATTTTCCACATACATTAACAATAATCTTAGTATCATACTGCTTAAGGAATGGAATGTCTCTTTTTACAAATGTATCAAGTCCCGGATTCTGTAATCCGATAGCATTCATCATTCCACCGTAAGTCTCGGCAATTCTTGGTGTAGGATTGCCCGGCCATGGAATATTGGCAACACCCTTTGTTGTCACTGCACCGAGTCTGTTAAGGTCAACATACTCTCCATACTCCATGCCTGAGCCGAATGTTCCGGAAGCAACTGTCACAGGATTCTTTAATTCAACTCCTGCAATATTGACTGACATATTAATATCGCTCATTACAGTTCTACCTCCTTAACATTAAATACCGGACCTTCCTTGCACACTCTCTTATTCTTAACCTGAGAATGGTCGTCAATCTCAGTTGATTTACATACACATGCAAGACATGCACCAATTCCGCATGCCATCTTCTCTTCTAATGAAACATAACACGGAATATCATTCTCAAGTGCATATGCCTTAATTGCACGAAGCATAGGAGTTGGTCCACATGCAAATATAACATCTGCCTCAACCTTTTCCTGTTTTACAGCATCTAATACATTACCCTTTGCTCCAACGCTTCCATCTTCAGTTGCAATATACACATCTGTATCAGCAACTGCTTCAAAATCTTCCTTAAGGAAAGTCTGGCTGTTTCTGTAACCGACTACAACATTCTTGTGGCAGTCTAATCTTCTTGCAAGTTCAAGCATAGGCGGAACACCTATTCCACCTCCGAAAAGAATAGCTTTATCAAAGCTTCTGCCATCTGCCTTAAGCTCTGCAGCAATTTTCCCCAAGTCATAACCATTGCCAAGAGGTCCCTGAATATCAAGATATTCTCCTGCCTTCATCTTAGAGAATTCCTCTGTTCCCTTTCCGGCAACCCTGAATACAATTCTCAAATTATTATCCTCAACCTTACATATACTGATAGGTCTTGGTAACATTCTTGAACCATCATTAGAATATACTGATATAAACTGTCCTGCCTTAGCGGCCTTAGCAATATCCTTTGTTTCAAACCATATTTCATAGACTCCGTCAGCAAGACAATCCGCCTTAAGAATCTTCGCATTTTCTCTGTACGCCATGATAATCTCCATTATTAACCTGTGTGTAAATATGTATAATTACTTGCCAAGTGCTCCGTTGATATCAGCAATCATATCAAGAGCAGCCTGTCTTGAAGCTTCTCCGAAGTTCTTCTCACCAAACTTCGCATACTGCTCCTTAGTATATGCTGCAATAATTCCTCTTGAGCTGTTTACAATAGCTCCAAGTCCGTCAGGATTAAAGAAATCAACAAGATCCTTGCCCTGTCCGCCCTGTGCACCATATCCTGGTACAAGGATATACGCCTTAGGCATAACCTTTCTTAATACTCTTCCCATCTCTGGGTAAGTAGCTCCAACAACCGCACCGACATTACTGTAATCTCCGTCCATGCTTGAAGCTCCCCACTCATTAACCTTCTCACCAACTAACTCGTATAATGGTCTTCCGTTAATAAGCTGATCCTGGAATTCTCCACTTGAAGGATTAGATGTCTTAACAAGTATAAATATACCTCTGTCCTGCTCATTACAAACCTTAATAAATGGATTGATACCATCAGAGCCAAGATATGGATTAACAGTTGCAAAATCTTCGTCAAAAGGAGTAATTGCCTTAGAGCCAACATTTACCTTTCCAAGATGTGCTACCGCATAAGCCTCAGAAGTTGAACCAATATCGCCTCTCTTAACATCACCGATAACAATCATGCCTTTCTCGTGACAGTAATCAACTGTTTTCTTGAATGCCTTAAGTCCTTCAATTCCAAACTGCTCATACATTGCAATCTGTGGTTTAACAGCTGGAACAATGTCATATATATTATCTATAATGCCTTTGTTATACTGCCATATAGCCTCTGCTGCTCCCTCAAGTGTCTCACCATACTGCTCAAATGCAACATCTGCAAGATGCTTTGGAAGATACTTCATCATTGGATCAAGTCCTACAACTATTGGTGCATTAGTCTCTACAATCTTATCAACAAGCTTCTTAATCATTAATCTACTTTAGCCTCCTTATTTCATACGCAAAATCACTTTATTCTACAACTTTGGAACTTCTCTTTCAATAAGAATTTCTGTTCCATTATGGTCTGAATACACAACTCTTCCATTAACAAGCGTATATAAAACCTTTCCATACACATGCTTTCCTTCAAATGGAGTATTCTTTCCCTTTGAAGCAAATCTGTTGCTGTCAATATCATACTCTTCTGTAGGATTAACAACTGTTATATCAGCAACTTTTCCCGGTGCAAGAACTCCCCTGTCAATTCCAAGTATCTTAGCCGGATTATAACTCATTTTCTCAACCATCTGTAACGGAGTAAGCACTCCTGTTCTTACAAGCTCAGTAATAGTAACCGGAACTGCTGTTTCAAGACCTACTACACCAAACGGTGCTTCGTCAAAAGGTCTTTCCTTCTCAGTAGGATGATGTGGAGCATGGTCTGTTGCAATAACATCAATAACCCCTGATGCAAGCGCTTCTTTAAGAGCCTTTACATCATCTGCCTTTCTTAAAGGAGGGTTAATCTTAAAGTTTGCATCATCCCCGTTCACCGCATCCTCTGTCAGTGTGAAATGATGTGGGGCAACCTCTGCTGTCACTGGAATCCCCTGTTCCTTGGCAATCTTTATAATAAATGCTGATTCCTTATTAGACACATGACTTATATGCAGCTTTGCACCTGTATTCTTTGCAAGAAGAATATCTCTTGCAACAATAACATCCTCAACGGCATCCATTATTCCGAAAAGACCAAGTTCCTTGGCTCTCTCTCCGGCATTCATAACACCTCTTGCAGCCAAGTTAGTATCTTCACAATGTGCAAATACCGGAATATCAACCTCTGCTGCCTGCCTCATAGCCTGCCTTGCAGTTCTTGCATTCATAATAGTTCCGCCATTGTCACTGACTGCAACAGCACCTGCATCCTTAAGAGCCTCAAAATCAGTAAGATATTCTCCCTCCTGACCCGCAGTCATGGCTGCTATTGTATACAGATTAATGTCAGTAACCTCTTCTGCCTTATCTGTTACATACTGCAGCATATCAACATTATCAATTACAGGTTTCGTATTAGGCATCATACAGACTGTTGTATATCCGCCTCTTGCTGCTGCTCTTGAGCCTGTTCTGATTGTTTCCTTATGCTCAAGTCCCGGTTCCCTGAAATGTGCATTAAGGTCAACCAGTCCGGGCATAACCATACAGCCTGATGCATCAATCACTTCATCAGCCTGTGACTCATCAATATTCTCTTCCATTGCTGCAATAAATCCGTCATTAATAAGCACATCAATAACTTTGTCTGTTTTACTTGCAGGGTCAAGTACTCTGCCTTCTTTAATCAGTATGTTCATTCGCCCAATCTCCCCTCTAAGTTTTTCTCTTCAAAAATATTGGCTGGTACAGGCTTTCCAAAATAATATCCCTGTATATAATCCACACCAAGACTTTTAAGCAGTTCAAACTGCTCCTTATGTTCAACACCTTCGACAACAATCTTAGTACCGATAGTCTTGGAAAGGTCGACTATAAGCTTAATAAATGCCTGTGCATAATCATCTTCAACAATATCATCAATAAATGTCTTATCAACCTTAATGATATCAAGAGGAAGTTGCTTTATATAGTTAAGTGAAGAATAACCTGTACCAAAATCATCAAGTGCAATCCTAGGTCCTAACTTCTTAAGTCCTGTAATAATATCCATAACTCTCTGCATATCATTAATTGCAAATGATTCTGTAATCTCAAGTACTATATTCTTAGGATTAACACCTGTTTTATCAAGAATTCTTTTAATATTTTCGACAACATCCTTCTGTAAAAGCTGCACTACTGACAGATTCACATTAATATAGAAATCTGGATGTCCATTATCATTCCATAGCTTACATCTTCTGCATGCTTCCTCAAGGACATAGTCACCAATTGAAGTAATAAGTCCAAGATATTCTGCCAGCGGTATGAACTCACCCGGCCCCATAAATCCCAGTGCTTTGCTGTCCCATCTTACAAGCGCCTCACAGGAAGTACACATCTGTGTATTAACATCAACAACGGGCTGATAGAATACTACGAATTCATCAATTCCTGTAGAAACTGCCTGTCTCATGTTATTCTCGATATCAAGCCTCTTGGCTGTTGAATTCTCAACCTCACTGCTGTAATAAGTATAGCCGTTCTTTCCTGACCTCTTTGCCTCATACATCGCAACATCTGCCATTCTTGTTATTTCATGAACATCAACACTGTTATCCGGGAACACTGCAACTCCCATACTCATTGTACAGAAATATTCAGTTTCCATAAGATACCACGGCTTATTAAACAAAGCAGTTATATTGCCAATAATATTATTTATGTCTCCAAATATTTCAGGTTCAACTATTATTACAAATTCATCTCCACCCATTCTGTAACAATGTCCACGCAAACCTGGAATTCCCGTAAGTCCTGCCGCAATCTGCTGAAGAAGTATATCCCCATACTGATGGCCAAGTCCATCATTAATATGCTTGAAATCATCAAGATCAATAAACAGTACCGCTCCTTTAAGTCCTGCCTTTTCCGTTCTTCTTATAACTTTTCTTAAATCGACTTCACATTTCATACGGTTATACAGACCTGTAAGAAAATCATTATGTGCCTGATATTCAATCTTCTGCTGATTCTTTTTCTTCTGGGTAATATCTACGGCGGTCACAACAATAACCTCACTTCCGTCAATCCACTCCAATTCAGAAAACCTCACCTCAAACCACAATCCTGACTCTGTATTATAGCGTTCCATGGATGCTCCGATGCTTCTATGTACATCTTCGCATGTAAACACATCCTCCAGACATTCCCTTATTGTATCCCGAACCTCCTGTACATTAGCTGCCATCTCATTCTCAAACAATATATTGCCAGAATACCTGCTGCACACAATAATTCCAGAGCCTATATTATCAAGAATCTTCTGTAAAACATCATAAGATGATATAAGTGAATTATTAATTACCTTGCTCTGTGCTATACCATGAAGTACCAGTGCCATGTCGCTTATGTATTCCTTAATCTTATTATCTGATACTGCCTGTACATCATTACTAAGAACTATAAGATACATTGCTTTTACATTATTAATTAAAATCGGTACTGTTATGCTCAGTTTTACTCCAAGTCTGTCCAGAAGCCCTTTCTGTGCTGTATCCGCATTTCCTTCGTATGTAATCTTAATTGCATCTGAACATAATACAAACTCTGACCGTTTAACCGTGCCTGATTCATCTTTAAAACAATTTCCGGTTTCAGATATCACATGCATAGTGTCACTTTCCCTGTCTATCTGCATTACAACAGCATCACATACATCCATGCTGTCAGTAATACATTCAAGAACACTATCTGCTGCCTGAGTAAATGTAACATTATTTTCAAGCATACGTATAATCTCTGAAAGCCCTATATTTCTGTTATTATCACTACCCAAAATATTCCTCCAGCAATACACAAATCTAATAATATTATAGCCTATTACAATCTTTTTGGAAACTGATTTTTGCATGATTTTACAATCATTTCAATATACATTTTTAATTTAACAGATAATTAATTGTTTTATCTTTTTGAGGGTGTTATTATATCTCTATATCAATTTATTTATGAGGATTATTATGGATATTATTAAATTCAACACAACATTAAAAGCTTCTGGAAAGGATTATTTCAAGATTGTATTTTGGAACAGATTTATAAGAAACCCAATTGAACTTATTCTGTCATGGCTTCCTGCCGTAATTTCACTCGTACTTTTGTGCCTGCATTATTATTCCAGCTTTTTACTGATTCTTTATGCTGTATGCTGGTTTTACCCAATATATATTTTTGGATACCAGTTCAGATCAAGTGTTAACTATCATTTAAAGCACAGAGATCCATCAGAAGAAGCCCCATGTACAATTACGCTTATGAATAATGCTATTATGGCAGATATTCCAGAGCATAATCTTGTATACACATATGAGTGGAATCAGTTCACTAATGTTTACAACAAATTCGGCTATTACATGTTATTTAACAAAGGACGTATGATTGTCATGTTAAGTCAGAAGGACATGTCAGATGATATCAAAGCTGCTGTTCCTGCCTATATCAAGTCACATGTTGACAGAAACATTTGCAAAATCAATTTCTAAAAACTATACACAAAAGGCGTTTCAAACAATTACATCTGAAACGCCTTTTATTATACTCTTTTAAGTTATCTTGCAAGCCATCCGCCATCAACAGCCAGTGTAAATCCATTAACATAATCTGATGCAGCTGATGCAAGGAACACAACTGCTCCCTTCATATCATCAGGAGTTCCCCAGCGTCCTGCCGGAATTCTGTCTATAATAGCTTCGCTTCTGTCAGAATCACTCCTTAACTGTGCCGTATTATTAGTAGCCATATATCCTGGTGCAATAGCATTAACGTTAATGTTATGGCATGCCCACTCATTACACATAGCTTTTGTAAGTCCCATACCAGCACTCTTACTTGCTGTATAAGAAGGAACTCTTATGCCTCCCTGATATGAAAGCATGGAATTGATATTAATAATCTTACCACCATGTCCCTGCTTAATATACTGCTTTGCAAATGCCTGACTTAAGAAGAATACCATCTTCTGATTAACCTGAATAACACTATCCCATTCATCTTCGGTGAAATCAATAGCATCATTTCTCTTAATAAGTCCTGCATTATTAACAAGAATATCAACCTTTCCAAAAGCTGCAAGTGCACCATTCACAATAATCTCTATAGCTGACATATCTGAAAGGTCTGCTATAACCTCAGCAAATTCTCCTCCATCAGCTTCAATAAGCTTCTTAGTATCCTCGCAGGATCTTCTTGCAACACCTACAACCTTAGCACCTGCCTGCGCAAGTGCAACGGACATTCCCTGTCCAAGACCTGTATTGGCTCCTGTAACTACTGCAACCTTTCCATCAAGTCTGAATGCATCAATTATAGACATATATTCTTCTCCTTCTAAATCTGTTTAATTAAAACCTATTATATTATTAGCTATCTTGTACCCCTGCTTAGATATCCATCTTCCTGCAGATGTAGGAATATTAACAGACCAGCCTAAAAGACTGTGTCGTAACTTCTTATAAAGCACTTCATCCTTATCCTTTGCATACTGCCAGAGAGCTTTTTTCTTCTCAAGATGTTCCTTTGTTCCTGATACAATCAGGAATATAGATGATACCTCCATCATAATTCTTAAATAGTTAATCATATATTTCCTACAGTTAATATTCTGAGGATTTTCTGAAAGAAACGAATCAATCATTCTCTTATTAACAGAAAGCTGCTGGTCAATTCTTGAAATCATAACACTCTCATTAACAGACTGATCTTCTCGTCCAATAAAATATCTGTAGAAATTAGTATTTATGTAATACATATTCTTAACATACGGAAGTGGCTCGAATACAAATATGTTATCAACATAAAATGTATGCTTAGGAAGCTCTAATCCACAATCTTTTAAAAGCTGCGTTCTATACACAACAGTATGCATAAGAATATACTGGTCGACCTTAAAATCACCTATATTAATATCATCCCATGTAAACATCTGCTCTACAGGAAATACATTCTCGTAGTGGATAACTTTCTTTCTCTTGGCTCCGACCTTTTCATATACATAGTTTGCAATAACCATATCCGGCTCACTGCCCTCTTCAAAGTTCCTTAATGTAGCAAGCATTCTCTTATAACTTTTGCCATCTACCCAGTCATCACTGTCAACAACCTTAAAGAATCTTCCCGTTGCATACTTAAGACCGGTATTTACAGCCTCACCGTGTCCACCATTCTCCTGATGTACAGCTTTGACAATATCCGGATATTCCTTTTCATATCTTTTAGCTATTTCATATGTATTATCCTTTGTTGAACCATCATCAACTATAATAACCTCAACTTCATCCCCTCCGGCAAGCACTGTATTAATACAATGTTCCATATACTCTGCGGAATTATAACATGGTATTGCAAATGATAATAATTTACCCATCATATTTCTCCTTTACATTCTGTCAGGGCATTCAATTGCAAGCAGGTCAATACACTGCTCCAGAATGCTCTTCGTAAGGCTTATAAGTGCAATATAGCTTGCTTTCTTAGCCTCGTCAGGTTCTGAAAGTATCTTATTGTTATGATAAAAGCCGTTAAATGCATTAGATACCTCATATATAAACTGACATATCTTATGTGGTGCATTATCCTTATATGCCCCATCAATTATATCTGCAAACTTTATAAGTGATAAAGAAAGATTCTTCTCACTTTCTTCTGTAGCAGCCATTATCTTAAGGTTATCTGTGCTTCCACCATTTTCTGTATATTTGTTAAGAATAGACTTAATTCTTACAATTGTGTAAAGAATATATGGTCCTGTATTACCCTCGAATGATGAAAATCTCTCAATATCAAACACATAGTCCTTTGATGCCTGATTAGAAAGATCCCCATACTTTAGTGCAGCAAGCCCTACTGTCTTAGCTGTATCTCTTGCTTCTGTCTCTTCAACAGTTCTGTTAGACATAATTTTCTCATATACAGCTTCATCAATATCAGCTATAAGATGCTCAAGTCTCATAACGCCACCTGAACGCGTCTTAAATGGTTTACCATCTTTACCGTTCATAGTACCAAAGCCCACAAATCTCATATCTGTATCAGGCGCTACAATTCCAGCCTTCTTGGCAGTTCTGAACACCTGCGTAAAATGAAGTTCCTGCCTCTTATCAGCAAGATAAATATATGTATCAGGATGATATAACTTTTCTCTTTCAACAATAGTAGCAAGGTCAGATGTTGCATAAAGTGCCGCACCATCAGATTTTCTTACGATACATGGTGGAAGCTCCTTAGTATCACCTTCCTGCTGTATATCTACAACAGTTGCGCCCTGGCTTTCATAAGCAATTCCGTCTGCAATCATCTTATTAACCATATCGTCAATATATGGCTGTGCATCTGATTCACCTTTCCATAAATCAAAATGTACATTAAGATTATCATAATTCTTCTTAAGGTCAGCCTTAGAAACATTCATGATATGATGCCATATTGCACGACATGCCTTGTCACCGCTCTGTAACTTAAGTGTAGCTTCATGAGCTCTTTCTGCAAATGCAGCATCTTCCTTAGACTTTGCAGAAGCTGCCGGATAAATCTCTTCAAGCTCAGAGATTGTAAATG
>OGZO01001106.1_pt1 | contig 19844 bp, 25 predicted proteins | sample 1576721 | NCBI WGS metagenome assembly OGZO01 (sample SAMEA3541516, study PRJEB24748) | human gut metagenome | biome: human gut; feature: human-associated habitat; material: faeces | place: China | collected 2012 | reverse complement strand
AAGGCAGTCAGAGTAGGAGGCAGCTTATGTATTTAGCAACGAAAGGTGGGAGTTCCTGCCGAATTCCCAAAAGAAAGGCAGGATACTACAAAAGCATGGGCTACTCCCTGGAGAATCTGGATGAAGAAGTCAGAGCGAGCACAAGTCCTACAAAAGAAAAGAAGACCGGTAAAAAAGAATCAGCTTCGCAAGAGGACGTAAATCCGGCAAATAACTGATTTATATTTCGGTAGCTTACCATTTTACCAGAAGGGAGTGTTTGGATGAACCAGGAGGCTATAACAAGTCCATATGTGGACTTTACGTACTACAAGGAAGAGTATGGCGGTGTTCACATCAAAACTGAGAAAGATTTCAGACGAGCTGAGAAGTTTGCTGAAGCTTTTGTGAATCAGATTACGTTTGGGCGGATACCGAAACTGCCAATGCTCACGGATTCGATCAGAGATGCAATCTGTAGTGCTGCTGATTCCATTGCGATACAGAGAGAGAAGAACGAAGCTGTTGTAAAGTCAGAATCTAACGATGGATATTCTGTCAGCTATGCAGATGCCGGAAGTTATTCGGCTGTACGCAGTGAGATGTACAGAACGGTTAGGACATACCTGGCAAACACCGGACTGCTGTATAGAGGGTGGGTGAAAGAGTATGACGATAAACAGTGATGTGACGATCTTCAATCTCAGAATCGGAGCTGACCGGAGAGAAAAGTTCTATGCAACAAGAATCTTGGGAGTTTCCTGGTATGGAAGCAAAGGACAGGTAGTGTCGGATACAGTCCGGAAGGGCACAGCACAGTGCGTGATCCGGATTCCATACACAGCAATCGTAGAAGGTGGAAAGCAATATATAAGCGAAGAAGAGTATAAGAAGCTGTCAGATGAAGAGGCAGAGAGGTACTGGACTATCCAGAAGGGAGCTTATATTGTGCGAGGACAGTATGTGGTGGCCGGACAGTGGCTGTTCGACACATTCAGTTTCCGCCAGGGTATCATTCTGAAAGATACGATTGAGGAGCTGGCAAAGCTGAGACAGCACGATGAAGATTTTGTGACTGTCACAGAATATGCCGACAATACAATCAGAGGAACCGACAGGACAAAGCACTGGAGAATAGGGGGTGCGTGATGGCACTGAAAAAGATCACAACTCCGAAAGGCTCAATCATCAATTCCGGGAACGGGAAAGCGGAGCTGACCTGGAGCCCGGATTTTGCAGCAAAAAGGAATGCTCAGTTTAGCAGAAAGCAGATGTTTGTAGATTCAGAGGTGCTGAGAAGGTGCAGTCCGAGAGTCCCGTTCAAAACAGGTATGCTGGAGAAATCCGGCAAACTGGGAACGGATGTAGGCAGTGGAGAGGTAGATTACATTGCCCCGTATGCTGCCATACAGTATTACCAAACCGCAGACACCAGACCGTATGATGCGAACCGAGGAGCACATTGGTTTGAACGAATGAAGGTGGCTGAAAAAGAAGACATTCTGCGAGGCGCAGATAAGATTTAGGAGGTTATATGGCAGTAAATAGTGTACTGGAGGGTATAACAGAGTATTTTCTGAAATGCCCTCTTTTGAAAGACGGTGTATTCCGGGTAGATGCCCTTGGGCCAGACCCGGTAGAGTACACCATAGAGACCGGGATATTCGACCCGGTAATCCAAAGATATGTAGATGGCAGTTCGGAACGGCAGTATCAGTTCCAGTTCGGTTCCAGGGAGTTTTACAGCATGGACCGGGTACAGAACATCGAGAACAGCACGTTTTATGAAGAATTTGCGAACTGGGTAGAGGAGAGCAGCATGGCAGGCAACCTCCCGGAACTTCCGGAAGGAATGTGTGCAGAGGAGATAGAGGTTCTTTCCCCTGGATATATCTTTGACGGAGCTATGAAAAACGCAAGGTATCAGATTTCCTTGCGATTATTGTATTTTAAGGAGGCAAGTAAAAATGGCAGGTAATGTAAGTGGCGCAAGAGAAGTGGTACAGAGACACCAGTTTGCGGATTATCTAAATATCGGAACATCCGAAAAGGCGAACTGGGTACTGATGGGCGTTGGTTTCACAACACTGGATGAAACCTTCGGAGCAGAGAGCGAATCTGAGAAGTACGTGTGCGAGCCGTCTTCCTCTTCCTCTGTTGTATCCTACACATCGGTATTTCCGTTTGAAGCAAGACTCATCAAGAGCCAGGATGCGGTCAACGCACTGTACCATGTAGGAAGAAACCATTTAACCGGCAGCGATGCAGAATTTGAGTATTGCAGAGTAGAGTTATGGGACCAGAAGCAGAACGCTTCTGAACCGGTTGCAAACACATTTGCGGCTAGAAAGTTCCTGGTATCTGCCGAAGTGAGCGGCGTATCTGGAGAAAAGAAGCAGAGCATGAGTGGAAATCTCAATGCAGTAGGCGATCCGCTTGACGGATATTTCAACACAGAATCAAAGACATTTGAAGAAGCTGCGGCTTAGAATTTGGAGGTAAAGTAATATGAGCATGTTAAAAATTTGTGGACAGGAATTAGAGTTAGATCTGTTCGATGCAGATACTATGGAGGTCTATGAGAAATCCATGGATAAGGTTGTGAAAAGAGCCAAGGAAACCAAGAAGCATACGGAGCTGTCGAATGCGGACGGCATCCGGGAGATGTGCGGAATCGTGAAGGATTTCTTCGATGAGGTATTTGGAGGCGGAACGGCTGAAAAGCTGTTCAAGGGTAAAAACAACCTGGCAATCTGCATGGATGCTTTCGGAATTGTTTCTTCTGAGGCTGGTAAGATGAAAGGCCAGGTAAATGCGATCACCAACAAGTATAACATGAACCGGGCACAGAGACGCCAGGAAGGTAAGAAAAATAAGCATGGCAAGAACGGAGCAGTAGTAACGCCAATCGGTAATGCGAGTGGGCGTGATAATTCATGAACCACAACATGCTTGTAGACTATCTTCCGGAAACAGTAGAGATTGAAGGTACGGAGTATGCGATAGAAACAAACTTCCGTACCTTCATTCTGTTTGAAATGATGATGCAGGACCCGGAGCTTTCGGACGCTGAGAAAGCAAGGCAAGGTCTGGAACTGGTATATCCGGAGATTCCGGAGAATCTGGATACTGCGGTGGATGGGTTGTTGTGGTTCTATGCCGGTGGTAAACGATGGCGTGAGAAGAGAGCCGGAGCAGTAGAAGGGGCGGCAGAAGTGCAAAGGATTTATTCTTTTGAGCATGACGATGATTATATCTATTCGGCGTTTCTGACGCAGTATCACATAGACCTACAGGACATTGAATACCTGCACTGGTGGAAATTCAAGGCTTTGCTGAGAACGCTGTCATCTGACTTGGAGTTTAGTAAGATTATGGAGTATCGAAGCGTAGACATTGATGCGACCATGACGAAGGAGCAGAGAGACTTCTACCGCAGGAAGAAAGAACTGTATGCTTTACCGTTGCCTGCTGATGAGGAAGAGAAGGTAGATGCAATAGCAGAAGCCCTTATGAACGGCGGCGACCTTACGGGACTGCTGTAGGAGGTGACTGGCTATTGAAGATGTAAAGAAGAAAATGATACGGGTGGAATGCCCGGAGTGTAAATATAAAATGCCGTTGTTTTTTGAAGAGACGGCGGAGTGTTCTGGCGTGATGGTCTCCTGCAAAGGGAGAAATTGTCATGCCCGTTTTGAATTGAAAATCAAAGACGGAAAACAAATCAAGTAGTGCCATTATGAGCCGATGATTGAGCCGAAGAATTGAGGTGAGAACATGGGCTATGATGGTACGCTGAAATTTGACACCAGCATAGATAGTTCCGGTTTCCAGAGCGGACTAAGCAAATTATCTGGAATGGCGAGCGGAGCGATTAAGGCTACCACTACTATTCTGGCCGGTGCCGCAACAGCGGTAGCCGGTATTGGTACGGCTGCAATCAAGGTCGGTTCTGACTTTGAGGCAGGAATGAGCAAAGTCCAGTCCATTTCCGGTGCTTCGGCTACGGAGATTCAACAGCTTGCTGATAAGGCAAAGGAAATGGGTGCCAAGACGAAGTTCAGTGCCACAGAAAGTGCCGAGGCTTTCCAGTACATGGCGATGGCCGGATGGAAAACCGGAGATATGCTGAACAGTATTGAAGGTATTATGAACCTGGCGGCAGCGTCTGGGGAAGACCTTGCATCGACGAGTGACATTGTTACCGATGCGATGACTGCCTTCGGACTGGCGGCAGACGGAACAACAACCATCATCAAAAACGGGTACTCGAAGGAAGTTTCCAATGCTACACATTTTGCAGATGTGCTGGCAAAGGCAGCATCCAATTCCAATACCAACGTAGGAATGATGGGCGAGACGTTCAAGTACGTTGCCCCCGTAGCCGGAGCCTTAGGATTCAGCGTTGAAGACTGTGCTACGGCAATCGGTCTGATGGCGAACTCCGGAATTAAGGCGAGCCAGGCAGGTACTTCTCTGCGAAGTATCTTTACAAGAATGGCGAAGCCGACCAAAGAAGTACAAGCGGCTATGGACCAGTTAGGAATCTCGCTGACGAACAGTGATGGTTCCATGAAGTCTCTGAAAGAGATCATGAATGACCTGCGTTCTGGATTTGCAGGCCTGACAGAAGCACAGAAAGCGCAGTTAGCAGCATCACTCGGCGGCCAGGAGGCTATGAGTGGATTGCTGGCTATCGTGAATGCGTCCGATGAAGACTACCAGAAGTTGACGGATTCTATTTACGATGCGGATGGTGCGGCCAAGGAAATGGCGGACACCATGAATGATAACCTACAGGGAGCAATCACACTCTGCAAGAGTGCATTGGAATCTGTAGGTATTGCCCTGTACGAAGAGGTACAGGAACCAATGAAAGAAACGGTCAAAGTCATTACCGGCATGGTAGAGGATATGAATGAAGCCATGGCGGAAAAAGGATTTGACGGTCTGATTGAGTCGTTTGGAAATTCACTCGCTGAGCTGGCACAGATGGCTATGGAGGCAGCACCTACATTGATAGGGGTTGCAGAGGACCTGGTAGGTACGTTCATAAATGCCATCATGGACCACCAGGAAGAATTTGCAGAGGTCGGAGCAACTGTAGTTGCTGAGCTTGTAAAAGCGATTCTGAATGTTGCCGGGGATATGTGGTCCGCCGGTATTTATTTGTTTACGGAATTTCTGCAGGCATTAAGCGACCATTCCGAGGAGATAGGCCGTTCTTTCGGTGAAATGCTGAGTAAAATTGGCGAGGCGGTACAAGAAAATCTGCCGCTTATCATCCAGGCTGCAAAAGATTTCGTAGCCGGATTCTGCGAGGGGCTGAGTGAAGAATTTCCGGGCGTATCTGCACTGATAGAAGGGTTCCTTAATGGATTCATCGATACGGCAAGTACGATTATCCAGGGAATTGTAGATGTGGTTTCTGACCTGTTCAGTGTGATTGATGGAGCAGACCCGAATGTGCTGGAGGCTGTCGGATATGCAATCGGCGTGATTGCGGCGTCCATAGCAGCTCTGAGCGTTGCAAGTTCTGTTCTGTCCTCTGTAAAATCTCTGTTCAAGGTGCTTGGCACACTGAAAGGCGGAGTTTCCGGACTGGTTGGAGTAATCGGAAAAGTTGTAGAAGGATTCGCACTCTGGAAGGGCGGAGCCGGAACACTGATGGAAGTTCTGGAACTGGAGTTCCCGAAGGTCGCAGGTATTTTCTCCTCTATCGGAGGAGCAGTTCAGAAGGTAATCGGATTCTTTGCAGAGTTCGGTTCATCAATAGCCGGAATTGGTTCTATCATTGCAGGAGCGATTCTTGCGGTTACCAATTTCGTAGATATGTTTGTAAATGGTTTCAGTGCCATAAAAGAGGTTCTGATGATAGTCGGTATTGCACTGGCGTCTGTCGGGGCTGTTATCCTTGGGGCACCTGCACTGGTTGCGGCGGCGGTAGCTGGAATTGTAGCTGCGGTAGCAACGGCGGTTGTTCTCATCAAGGAACATTGGGACCAGATTGTAGAATTTTTCAAGAGCATCCCGGAGAAGCTGAGTGAACTTGGTTCGGCTATTTCGGAATGGTTTTCTGGTGTCCTGGATAGCATAGGCGAGTTTATCGACTCTGCGGTTGAGTGGTTTTCAGAACTGCCTGGGAAAATCATAGATGCCATTAACTCACTGGCAGAAAGTTTTGTCGAGTGGGGAGCTTCGATGCTGGAAACGGCATCTGAGGTAGTATCGCAGATTATTGATTCGATTGTGCAGTTCTTTACGGACCTGCCATACAAAATCGGTTATGCGATAGGCTTTGTAATTGGTACGCTGATTGAATGGGGAGCAAATGTGATTAACTGGATCACAACGAATGTTCCTCAGATGATAGATAGCATCATTAAGTTTTTCTCTGAATTGCCGGGGAAAATCTGGAACTGGCTGGTAAACACCTACAACAAACTGGTTGAATGGGGAAGTCAGATGCTCCAGAAAGCCGGAGAGATAGCAAGCAACTGTATAGACAACATTGTGAAGTTCTTCTCCGAATTGCCGGGCAAGATTTGGAACTGGCTGACTGATGCCTTTAATAAGCTGGTTGAATGGGGAAGTCAGATGCTCCAGAAAGCCGGAGAGATAGCTTCTAACACGATAGATGCAATCGTCAATTTCTTCTCCCAGTTGCCAGGAAAAATCTGGACCTGGTTAAGTAATACGCTACAGAAGGTAATCCAGTGGGGTTCCGATATGGTAGCGAAGGGAAGACAGGCAGCATCTGATTTGTGCAGTGCCGTCATAAATGGCGTAGCGAACTTGCCGTCCCAGATGGCGAATGTAGGCTACAACATCGTGATGGGCGTATGGAACGGAATCTGTAATGCGGCCGGTTGGTTCAGACGCCAGGTGCAGAGTTTCTTCTCCGGCATCGTAGACGGTGTTAAGGGAGCATTAGGTATTCACTCCCCGTCCAAAGTCTTTGCAGATGAGATTGGTAAGTGGATTCCACCTGGTATCGGCGTAGGTATTGAAGCCGAGATGCCAGACCTGTATAAGCAGATGGATGATGAGATGGCCAGTCTTGGAAAGCGGATGCAGACGGCGGTTAATGTGGAAACCGGAAAGATTGCTGTTGATAAGAAGGTCAGCACAACATACAAAGTCGAGAAAGAAAAGCAGGGTGTCTTCGAGAGTGGAGACACAACGGTAGAGATTACCGGAGAGACACACGTTCATGTAGATTTGGACGGTAGGGAAGTTGGAGATGCAACAACACCGATTGTCGATGAAAACATGGCGAGAATTGATACACACAAGAAGAGAGGAGGTTAATCATGTCGGGAGTAGGCATTACGTTTGATGAGACGCATTCGTTCCGGGACTGGGGCTTAAGACTCAAGAAGATTGTTATCGGCATACCGAAAGCAAAGACAGAGTACGTGAGCGTCCCCGGCATGAACGGGGACCTGGATCTCTCAGAAGCTCAGAACGGCGGCGTAAAATATGAGATGCGGACCTTGAAATTCACATTCGGGGCAAGAAACTGTAGTTATGAAAGATGGAGCGGTCTGTTAAGTCAGATCGCTTCTGATTTGCAGGGAATCTCGAAGAGAATCATCCTCGACACCGACAAGGGATATTATTATACCGGCAGGTGCGAGATAGAGACAGAGAAGAATAACGATGTAACGGCGGAGATTGTTATAAGCTGCAAATGCGAGCCGTATAAAATCAGCGTGGATTCTTCGGATGAGCCTTGGAAGTGGGATACGTTCAGCTTCATCAATGGCGTTATCCGGAACACCTCAGACATCACGATCAGCTCTGGCTCCGGTTGGCAGAAAGTCAGCCTGGACGGTTGGGTTCATAATGAAACGCTCAGAATTGTTTCCAATGCGGAAATGAAGGTAAGGTATCGTAATTCGACCTATACGATATATACTGGCGAGAATATCATGTATGACATTGTCCTGTACAAGGGAGTGAATGATCTTTACTTCCAGGGAAGGGGCAAAGTCACGCTGATTCACAGAGGAGGGATGCTGTAGATGTATACGATTAAAGCCTATGTGGACGGCAAAGAGTACACGATTCACGATGCCAGGGTAAAAGCACTGACCGTTGGTGGAAATCCGTATTTTGAAATCGGAGATAACATCAACGGTTCAGCAACCTTCAAGGTGTTTCCGACACACCCGTACTATGACAAGGTTAAGAAGCTGACAACAGATATTGTGATTTACCGGGATGATGAGCCGGAGTTTTATGGGCGAGTTCTCTACGATGATGAAGATTTTTCTGGAACAAAGAAAGTCTTCGTCGAAGGAGAACTTGCCTTTTTGTGTGACAGCATCCAGAGACCAAAGGTTTATCACAACATCTCGGTCAAGGCGTATGTGCAGGATTTGATAGATATTCATAATGCACAGGTAGAGGAGAGAAAGCAGTTCGTTGTCGGCAGGGTAACGGTAAAGGATTCTAATGATTCACTGTACCGGTATTCCAATTACGAAAATACCAGAACGGCATTTAAGGATAAGCTGACGAGCAGACTTGGAGGACATCTGGTTATCCGGCATGAAGACGGGCTGAGAATCTTGGATTACCTGTCGGATGAAGATTATTACACAAGAAATACACAAGGCATCCGGTTCGGCAAGAATCTGCTGGACTTTTCAAAGAATATGGATGCCTCTGATTTGGTTACCTGCGTGATCCCGTTGGGAGCAAAGCTGGATGAAGAAGACCAGGACCCGGCGCTTGAGGCTATCTCTGAACAGAGGATAACGATTGCGAGCGTAAATGGTGGCGTTGATTATGTCACGGATGATAACGCCGTGAAGGAGTACGGGAAGATATACAAGACCGTAACCTGGGACGATGTGACTCTTCCGGAAAATCTCAAGAAAAAGGGAGAGGAATATCTGAAATCTGCTCAGTTCGAGAAGATGGTCTTGGAAGTGAAAGCAATAGATCTGAACCTCACGGATGATTCCTTCCAGCAATTTGAGGTTGGAAACAAGATTCAGTGTGTATCGACACCGAACGGTCTGGATAAGGAATTCCCGTTGACGAAGAAGAAGGTATACATTACCAGCTTCAAGAATAATACGGTTACGCTGGGCGATGAAACAAGTGTCAAGTCGTACACATCGTCAAATCGCCAGAATACGGCTGAAATCGAAGAGACGATAAAATCCTTGCCGAGCAAGTCAGAAATCTTGCAGGAGGCTCTCAGAAGCGCACAAGACCTCATAAACAAACAGGTAGCCAGTGGATATGCAGTGCATGTTCCGAATGAGTTCATTGTTGCCGATGATAAGGATTATAAAAACAAAGCCAAGAACCTGTGGAGATGGGGACTTGGCGGTTTTGCTCATTACAGCCAGGGATATGACGGACCTATAGACGGTGTGGCTCTTACGATGGATGGAAAGATTAACGGTAAGATGCTGCTGGCAAATTCTGTGAAGACAGAATCCCTGGATGCCGGGTATCGGACATCCGTGGAGACGAAGATATCCGAAAGTGAAACAGCAGCCAATGAGCACGCAGACAATACAGTAAGAGTGGCAAGGGAAGAAATAGAAAATTCTATTTCCAACATGGAGAACCGCATTGAACTGTCTGTGCGAAGTGTTAAGGAAAGAGTTACCAGAAAGAATTATATAACCGGCGGAGAGCAGGAGACACTGGATCTGGCCATGTTCTCAATATCCGGAGCAACCAGCATTTGCAAGGTGGAGAAGTCGGAGTTTCTGAACATGAACGCCTTTAAGCTGACCTTTTCCGGAACCGGAGCAGTAACGCTGACACAGAGTCTGGGAACCCTGGAGGCTGGCAATTATAAGATCGCTGTTGAAGCGGCGTATCCGGAAGGTTCAAAGTACCGACCGTCTTATATCCAGTACGGATTTTCCGAAAATAAGTCCACGGCTTATCTCAGTGGATATACCGCAGATGAATACCACGCCTACAGCAAAGAGGTCAAGATCACGAAAGCTGCAAAGTCTGTAGCCGTGACGGTATACGGATATTCCGGAAGCGTATTGTATGTAACGGATATCCGGTGTTTGAGGGATATGCAGGAGCTGTTGGACGATATCGATGCAAGACTGGATGTCGAAGTCGGGAAAGTATCTGCAACCGTGTCCGAAGTATACGAAAACTCACTGCACAATTATTGCAACAATGGGAATTTTTCGGATAACACCGATAAGTTTACCGGATGGAATAGAAGTAGTGCTGCGCAAATAACACAGACTACCTTTTCTGGAAAAAGCTGTGCGAAGATAGAGAATAATGCTTCAACTTATAGCCTATCATGGCATCAGAAACCGTGGGCGAAAAAAGGAAAAGTTACTGTAAGGTTCAAAGCAGCTTGCGATACGGAAGATTCCGGAAAAGCACGGATACGAGTCACGATTGACGGAAAAGCATTTCTTACGGCTGCCGGAGAACTTGGAAGCGGATGGAAACAGTTTGAATTTACAGCCGAAGCTACGCCATCGTATTTTTACACATACTTTTATAACTATGTGACGGATACGACTGTATATATCACGGATGTTGAAATCCTTGGTTATATATCCGCATACTCAGAAAGCCAGTTGAGCGTATTGAAAGATTCCATCGAGGCAGAGGTTAAGAGAGCAATAAAGGGCGAGGAAGATCTGAAGGCATCTATCAAAGTCAATGCCGATAATATTACCAGCAAGGTAAGCAAAGGAGATATGGGATCATATATCACGCAGTATTACAACAACGTGATTATAGCCTTTAACAAAAATTCAAAATACGTCCAGATTAACCCGGGAGAGATTGCAATCTACAATTACGGCGTAGAATCGTCAAAGAAGCGAGCGGTATTCGATGAAAGCGGAAACCATTTCTATCGGGATGGTTATTATGTCGGATGTATTGGTACAAACCAGTGGGCTCAGAACAATTCTCATAAGGGGCTGGTGTTCGACTTGGAGCCACAGGGAAAGTACATGGCGTTCGCTCAGAAAGCCAGCGCATCAGCCAGCTCATACACGACAATGCTATGTTTCAGCCGTGCGAACTCTATTTACGATGAGTATGGAGTTAATATGGGTTGTAATCTGATCGGAAACTGGTATACGCTGAAGAACTTCAAGATAGGTTCGATTTCTGCTGGAGGATATACCGCATTTAGCGGAGCAATACCGATTGTATGTGAGATCACGAACAACGGTAACAGTTGGACGTATTCACATCTCAGAGTTTACAACGGAATCATAGTAGGTTACTGGAACTAAGAAGGAGGCAAGAAGATGGAAATTATTTTTCCGAGAGGAGACGCACCGGAAAAGGTAGCGAAAAACAGTGTAGCTGTAGGAATCATCAAAAGAGAGCAGGAGGTAAAGGAAGATGGAAGAAAAGAAAAAACCAAACAGACCGATTAGTGTTATTTATGCTGATGCGAAACAGGCAATCACAAGGCAGGTTGGAAACACGATGGCAGCTTACGGGCTGCCTATTTTCATGGCAGAGGGGATTCTGAGCGGAGTGCTTGCAGAAATCAGAGCAAATGCCGCAAACGAGCTGGCGGACGATACGGCCAGATACGAAGAGGAACTGAAAGCCCATTACGAAGCTGAGATGAAAGAGAAACAGGAGGCTTTCGAGAAAGAAAAAGAGGATCTGATTACGCTCTTTGAAAATCCGGATCTTCCAGGAACAACGCCAGAGGGGGAACCTAAGCCAGATCTGGGAGGAGAGCCGGAACCGGATCCGGAAGAAAAAACGGTCATTGAGAAAAAGTACATCGGAGGAGAGACTGTAGTTGAGGAGGTGGAGTAAATGGCAGATATTTCCCAGGAAATAGATCAGCTTAGAAATGCGGTCTATGGAGAAGAGGTGCGAGGAGCTTTTATCTCCTGTATGCAGAAGATTCACGAGGAAAATGAAAGCTACAACAGTATCAAAGAGTCAGTCAATCAGGCGGCGGCTACCATGCAGAAGCAGGTAGAATCTATCAACACGAAGTCTGAGGAAGTCAAAGCTGCATTGCAGAATCTGACTACGGCAATCGCCAATGGCAAAGCTCAGCAGGATGCAACCGAGAAAGCCACCGCAGCCGGAAAGACACAGCAGACTGCAACCGAGAAAGCTACAGAGGCCAGCAAGACACAGCAGACAGCTTTACAGAAAGTCGTTGATTCTGCAAAACAGATTGACTCAGCGATCCAGCAGTCTGTAACGGCAGCGAACCAGGCGGCGCAGGATGCAAAGCAGGCGGTTGGTCTGGCATCTACAGCAGCCGGGAATGCGGATAGTGCGACTTCTGCGGCAATCCAGGCGGCTCAGAACGCCAACCTGGCTACTGATAATGCGAATAAAGCAGAACAGTCCAGGTCACAGGCTGAAACTGACAGAGTCCAGGCTGAGCAGGCGAGATCCCAGGCTGAATCAGACAGAGCATCTGCGGAGCAGACAAGAACCGCCAGTGAAAATGTCCGGATTCAGAACGAGAAGGACAGGCAGGCGAATGCTGCGGATGCCATTGCCAAGGCAAAAGAGGCTACAGAGATACTTATTAACCAGGTCAACACCATTGCGTTCCGAATCAATCCGGATGACAAGGGGCTTGACGCAATCATTTTAAGTGCATAGGAGGCAGAAAATGAGTGAGACAATCAATATCCCCAGAGACACGACCATGCAGTTACTGGTCAAAGTTCACAGAGATCAGATTGCTGGAGAAATGGATCTGAAATATAAAGAGAAAGTTGCGGCAGCTACTTCCAAAGCGGAGGTAGATGCCCTTTTTACTGAATGGTGGAAGATTCAATATAATCCGGAGCTTTTCACGAAAGCGGAGATGCTGGAGAGATGGTTCGGAAATGTTCTGGTTGATTCCAGAGTTCACGGCGTAACGACACCAAGATATTCCAAGAGTACGTCCATGATCGGAACCTTAACGGATGATTCCACAGGACTGACATGTACACCGTCCACAGAATCTACAGCCGGTAATGATCCGTTTGCACACCTTCCACAGTTCTGGTGTTTGGAAGTAGCGGCAGAGAAAAAAGCAGATGGTTCCCATGAGATTTTCTATGTGGAACATATTGACGATACAGCAAAGGTCAGAGGTGGAGAACATCTGTGTTGGATGATCCAGAAGAACACCTACAAGCGTGAATGGCAGGACAAGGATTACAAATATCTGAAAACCAGATGTACACCGGCTCCAGGCTACAAACGTTGGAAAGAAGGTACAGACCGAACCGGAAAAGTGCATGAGTACATGGCACATCCGAAATATTACGCCGGTCTGGACGTAGACGGAGCGATCACTTGCGGAACTGGACTGGCACCGGTCAACCGTACCTCACATTCAACCGGAGTAACCAGATGGAGAGCCAGAGGAACGCAGTATTCCGGAGCATCCGGATCACTTCTGAAGTTCCTGGATGCTATGATGCGTCTGAAATATGGACGCAAGGGAAATTCCGGAAAGATTGAAGGATGCTCAAGCTACAGTTTCCAGTACACGGTAGCCGTGGCTGAGACCGGAGTGGAGCGAGTAATTCTGACCACAGCACAGGCGGCAAACCTGTTCGTGGGTTCTGCGGTCATGCTGGGAACCAATGCATCGACCGATAGAAACGCTGCCAGTGCATACTCCATTTTTGATGCGAAGTTAATCACAGCGATTGAGACTGTGAACATTGAAGGTACAGACTATTCCGCAGTATATGTGGACAATGGAGGAAAGACCTTTGATACAGTAGCCGGAACCACAATGCTGTCTACAGCTCCGTACTACTCCGGATGGAATGATAACGTACTGGGTAGAGATGGTAGCCGATACAGCCCAACATCCGGAAAAGAACCTGGAATGATTCAGGGTGTTGAGTTCATGAATGGATCATACTTGATTGTTTCGGATGAGCTGTGGCAGTGGAGCACGGATGCAGACGGAAATTACAATTTTGACTGCTTCAAGTGCTATGACCAGTCGAAAGTTGGTTCTTCCGTCAATGAGAATTACGATCAGATTAAGGGAGCACACCTTGTCTACCCGGCAGGAACGGGAGGAGCATGGACGTACATCACGGACAACATTATTGATGATGATGTTCTTTGGCCAGAGGCTACAACGGCAAGCGGTAGCGGCGTTGGAGTGGGGGCTGGCTTCTATTGCGTACCTGCGGCGTCTGGTGTTCGTGCGGCTTGGTGCTTTGGTGGCTTGAACGGCGGTGGTGGTGCTGGCGTTCCTTGCCGTTCCTCGTACTTTGGGGTGTCTAGCGCTAACTGGGGCGGCTCTCTCGGAGCACCTGGTCTTGAGGGTTAAAAACGGGGTGAATGCGAAGCAGAGGGGCAGTAAGCCCCTTTATTGTCTTATTTGCAAATAAAATAATTTTAGGGTTATACGGTGTCTGGGAGCTGGCTTCAATTGCGAACCTGCGGCGTCTGGTGTTCGTGCGGCTTGGTGCTTTGGTAACTTGAACAACGGTGGTAATGCTGGCGTTCCTTGCCGTAACTCGAACAATGGGGTGTCTAACGCTAACTGGAACGGCTCTCTCGGAGCAACTGGTACAATTTTGAAAAGAGTATTTAAAAATCATTGCACCGTATAATCCTCGCTTATGTGCGAAAATAACTTGAAACCAACGAGGCTAGTACCTACGGGGAAAGTCACGGAAGTAACCAGATGAAGATTAAGGAGGTTTGATGAAAACCTATTGCAAACCGGCAGATGTGGATGTTGAATCTTGGAAATTCAATGAACCTGCCGTTATAGAATGTTTCCGGAATAAGCGTGGCAGAAACGATTTCCAACGTCTGCTATGCAAGACCGGAAAGATCACAAAGCGTCAGATTGCAGAAGACCGGCTGAACCAGGATTTTAAGCGAACCCTGGAGGCTGAGAGCGAAGTTGCGAAGATGCTGACACAACGTATCGTTGACCGTGATCTGCAATTAAAGCCAATTCGCCAATTTCAAAGGGTGGATGGGCTGACGCAGAAACTAAGAGACATCTGCCAGGAATCTCCGGAACAGCAGGTGTTTGAGTATATCGCTGTCTTTGCGTTGAAACCTCTTTTCAGAGCGAAAATCTTACCGATTCAGTACGGGAGCATCCCGAATAAGGGAGGCGTAGCCGGAAAGCGGAAGATTGAAAGACTTCTCCGGAAGAAATTCCACGGAAGAGTAGTTGCTTTGAAAGGAGATGTTACAAAAGCCTATCCCTCGGTGACGATCCCGGTTGTCATGGAGATGCTGAGAAGAGACATAGGCAAGAATAAAGTGCTGCTATGGTTCCTGGGTGCTCTTATGAGCAATTATCCTGGGAACCATCTTTGCATAGGAGGATATCTTCCGGCATGGCTATTCAATTACGTGATGTCTTATGTTCTGAGATATATTTACGAGCAAGCCCAGATACGCAGAGGAAAGCGGAATAGGCTTGTATATGCGATTGTATGCTATGCAGATGATTTCACGATCTATGGCGATGTTTCAAAGCTGAAAAAGGCAATGAAGAAAGCTACGATCTGGGCTCATGATAAGTTCGGATTGAAAATCAAGGATATCTGGCAATTCTACCAGGTAGCTTCGTTTGATGAAGAACGGGAGAACCTGGAAGAGTGAAGGAAAGGCAGTAAGAAAAGGACGCCCGGAGTCGATATGATGGGCTATGTAGTCCGGAGGAGATACACGATCATCCGTGGGAGAGTATTCCGGAGAATCCGGAGGCAAGTGCTTAGAGCCTGGGAAGATTTCAAGACGAAAGGATTTGTCCCATGGTGGAGAGCTTGCCGGATAGCAGCATACAAAGGATGGGTAAAACATAGCAACAGCTTGAAATTCAGAAAGAAGTATTGTTTTGATGAATTATTCAAAATGTGTTCATACAGTGCAAGTAAGCACGGAAAGGAAGTAGAAAATGAGAAGAGAATCTTACTTATCGCAGCCCTCAGCAGTTGAGGTCTATCCGGTATTTTCCGGAACAGATGTTATCATGCGTAAAAACATTGAGCTGGTGGATAAAGAGGACATCCAGGATGGGAAAAAGAATAAGTACAAGGTGTGGGAGTGCGAGGAGGTCCAGTTCCATTACCAGGGCAAAGTAACCCAGGGAGAGATCGAATCTGATTTTGATTACTGGTACGCAAAAGCGGAGGAGGTTCCGGATCCTTCCAGTGTAGAAGATCTGAGCCTGGAGGATGCAAGAAAAGCGAAATACCAGGAAATCGCATCAGCATGTGAGCAGACGATTTACGCTGGAGTAGATGTGAGCACATCTTCCGGAGTGGAACATTTCAGCTTGACAGAAAAAGATCAGCTGAATCTTTTCGGAAAGAAAATGCAGTTGTTAGCTGGAGAGGAAAAGCTGGAATACCATGAGGACGGACATCCTTGCAAGTATTTCTCGGCTGAGGACATGCAGAACATCGTCAATAAAGCAATGTTCTATGTATCGTACTACACAACATATTGCAATGCTCTGAATATGTGGATCAAGTCGGTAACGAAACCTGGAGATCTGGATCAGATTCAGTGGGGAGCAAAAGTTCCGGAAGAGTTTCAGAATGAAGTTCTGAAAGATTACATGAAAGCCATTGCATCCGGAGGTATTTCGTAATGAAAAGCATAATCAAATATCCAATGCTCTTTCTTTTCGGAGGGAGCATTTATTATTTGCTGGAAATTATCTTCCGTGGCTATTCATTCCCGGCAATGGTAGTCTGCGGAGGCCTGTGCTTCATTATTTGCGGTGCGATCAATGAGAAAAACCGGTGTATGCCACTGATTCTGCAACAGATGATTGCGGCGGCAGGAATTACAGCGATTGAATTTCTGTTCGGATTGGTTCTGAACGTGTTGCTCGGTCTGCATATGTGGGATTATAGCAACATGCCGGGAAACATTCTCGGTCAGATATGCCCTCAGTTTACAGTGCTGTGGTTCTTTTTGTCTGCGCTTGGAATCTTCCTGGATGATTATATTCGGTGGGTATTTTTCGGAGAAGCGAAACCGCATTACCACCTATTCCGGAAGAAGGAAGAGAGAAGAGAATGACAAAGCTACAGATTATCTCAAAGCTCTGGTCGGCAATCTATGACCTGGTATTTCTGGTCAAGGGAACACCGACAAAGAGCCTGGAAGAAATAGAGACTGATCTTGGCATCGTGGAGTATGCGTGCCGGAAGTACGTTGACTGTGACGATGATGAGATAACATTCAAGAGCGAAGGAGGTATGACTTATGCAAATACGAGCGCAGCCGAAAAGGTAGGTTAGTTCTGAAAATCCGAAATAGCAGGAAGGAGATACCAATGGAATTATTGATAGCTGCCGGTGTCCCGTCCGCAATCGTGGCATTTTGTTTCTGGTTGCTGGAGAAGCGAATCCAGGAACGTGCGGAAGTCGAGAAGAACGAACGGGCATGCAGGCAGAGAGAACAGGATGAGAAAGAGAAGAACCGTGAGAAGTTGCAGTACATGATGCTGAAAGCTCTGGACGGTTCTCTTTGTTTGTCAGAAGCTACAGCAAAGGCGGTGCAGAGGATTCCGGATGCGAAGTGCAACGGAGATATGCACGCTGCATTAAATTATGAGCTGGAGCAGAAACATGATCTGGAGAATTTTCTGACAAGGCAGGGAGTGAACCATATCACAGGGGAATGAAATAGAAGGCTATATTTGCCCGATATTCGCCTTTATAGCGTTTAGGCAATAATTTCCCCATTCAAACAATTAAAAACGATACAGGGAACTATCAAGAGATTACAAAGCATATTAGGAGGATTGATTCTATGGAATTATTGAATTTTTTAAACCAGGTGCCGATTCCGGTTCTGATCCTGGTGATCGCAGTGCTGGTCGTTGTGACGGCAGTGGTCGTATATCAGTATGCGAAAGCAAAAGGACTGGAGGGCATCCGCAAAGAGGTGTATGAGCTGTTCCTGCACGCTGAACATATCTACAAAGAGTCCGGCCAAGGAAAGCAGAAGCTGAAATGGGTAGTAAACCAGGCGAGAGGATTGTTACCTCAGTGGCTCCGGATTTTCGTTACCGAAGATGCCATGATGAGGGTTATTGATGAATGGTTCAAGGGAGTGAAAGACCTTTTGGATGATGGAAAGGTGAATGGCTCTCAAGAAAAGGAGGAGTAATATGAGTATGAACGGAATTGATGTAAGTGGATGGCAGAAAGGAATCAACTTGAAAGAAGTGCCGGCAGACTTTGTGATTGTGAAAGCAACACAGGGAACGACATACGTTAATCCAGACTGCGACAGAGCATATCAACAGGCAAAGAAGGCAGGAAAATTGCTTGGCGTGTACCATTATTTTTCTGGCGGAGATCCAGTAGCAGAAGCAGAGTTCTTCGTGAAGAACGTCAAAGGTTACATAGGAGAAGCGATTCTTGTGCTTGACTGGGAAGGAGAGCAGAATGCGAAGTTCTCGCAAGGACCAGCGGTAGCAAAGCCGTTTCTGGATAAAGTGAAAGAACTGACAGGCGTAAGACCACTAATCTACATGTCCAAGAGTGTTTGCAGAGCACACGACTGGTCAGCTGTTGCTTCAGAGTATGCGCTGTGGGTGGCACAGTATGCAGATAACAACACTACGGGCTACCAGTCGAACCCATGGACAGACAACAAAGGATATGGCGCATGGAACAGTCCTGTGATTTTCCAGTATTCCTCTCATGGGTGCTTATCTGGATACAATGGAAATCTTGACATCAATATTGCATATATGGACGTAAATGGCTGGAAATCTTATGCTGGAGCAAAGAGTGGGACGGTTTCTAAGCCGGCAGCATCAACACCACAACAGACAACTCCGAACGGATCGACACTGGATTTGGTACATGGAGTAATGACAGGTCAGTATGGTTCTGGAACAGAACGAAAAACAAAATTAGGTTCCAGATATGACGAAGTGCAGAACATGATTAATCATATCGCTTCGGCATCGGCTTCTACTCTTGCAACAGAAGTTAAAAGCGGAACATACGGAAATGGTGACGTTCGAAAAGTAGTTTTAGGTACCAGATATGATGAAGTGCAGAAAATTGTGAATGGGGGTGGAACATCCGCTGTATATTACACAGTAAAAAGTGGAGATACGCTGTCTGGAATTGCAGCGAAGTACGGTACCACATATCAGAAGATTGCAAGTCTTAGCGGAATTAGCAACCCGAACAAGATTTATGTCGGTCAGAGAGTTCGGGTAAAATAAACTAAAAAATAAATTCACCTCTTTTGGTCAAGGATAATATGTCACACACGCCCTGGGTATCTTCGGATGCCTGGGGCATTTTTTATTTGCTGAAAATGAGCGGTTCAGATAAAAGATTTTTTGTCAAGAAAAATAATGAACAAAAATGTAGAGCCACTTTTGACGAAAAGCGTCCCAGTGGATTAAAGAGAAAGTCTGCATACACTCCTTCACCAAAAGCAAAAGAGCCATAAAAAGCAAATTACAGCTTTCTATGGCATATCGGAATATTACAAAAGAGGTTACAAGTGTAATCAGTTTCTTCCTTATTATAAAGTGACTGAAAATGTGATGTCAGTAATGACATACGCAATGATTGAAAAATGACTTTTGAAACAGGAATTTTCCCTATCATTTGACATCGTTTGCCAGTTCCTGCAGATCTTTGTTTACGATGTCACACAGTTCCTGGTTTCCTTTTTTGAATCCGATTGCATACTGTTCGGTATTCAGTGTCTCATCGAGGATCTTGAAGCCCTCTCCTCTCGAGTTCAGCTGATATTTGGCAACTCCGACATCAATGGCCAGTGCATCCAGCGCGCCTGCCTGTAACTCGGTAAATGCGGTGTTGTAATCTGCGAATTCATTCAGGGATCCGAAGGTATCTGCCAGTGCTTTC
>OGZO01001099.1_pt1 | contig 19939 bp, 11 predicted proteins | sample 1576721 | NCBI WGS metagenome assembly OGZO01 (sample SAMEA3541516, study PRJEB24748) | human gut metagenome | biome: human gut; feature: human-associated habitat; material: faeces | place: China | collected 2012 | reverse complement strand
ATTAAAGAAGCCGGAATTGCCGAGGGACGAGAAGCCGGAATTGCCGATGATAATCCGGCGTGGTGTACCAGCCGCAGAAGGTCATGTGCGGGTAGGTCGGGGCATCCGGCAAATCCGCCTGATGAATCGCGCTGCCGTTCACATGGTAGGTCGTCTGCGCCGTCGCCATGCCCTCTACGGTGATGCGGTAAGCGGTAATCTTCCCGTTCGTCGCGATGACATAACAATTTTGCAGCTGTGCAGGGTTATCAACGCCGTTTTTGCGCATTTCCGCCAGCAGGATTTCGCTCGTGAACCACGCGGTCTTCGTGCCGTCCGCGTTCTGTTCGACGCTCGCCGCGTCCACCGGAATCCACCAGACGCTCTTTTCCGCGCTGTCCAGCACGATTTTAGGCGTACCCGCGCCGGAATAGCGAATGCCAATGCGCGCGCCGTCCGCGAACCACTCTATTTTCGCTTCGAGCTGGATGTAGGAGGAATCCCATTCCTTCTGGCTCGTCAAGCCGTCGGCGTTCGCCCAGAGGATGCTCTCGTCCGCCTCCGCGCGCACTTCCGTCAGCGCACTGCCCCATGCCGTGCTGTTCTTGCCTTCCCACAGCGCGTCCAGCACCTGCGGGTACACCACGCTCGTCGCCTGACTGCGCAGCTTCGGATTCACCGCGCGGCGAATCCAGGCGTGGCACTCACCGCCGGACGTCTGATTGTTCCCATTGTCCCAGATGACAATCGGCACGCCATAGCGCTGGGCATTCTGCGCGACACAGTACGCCCACTTCGCGCGCTCGTCGTGATTGCCATTCGTGTTCGTCGCACCCGTTTCGCCCATCACGACCGGAATCCCCCGGTCAAGGAAGGTTTCCTTGATGTTCTCGAACACGCGGTTGATTTTCGCGCCATCCTTCTCCGGGTCGAACGTCGTCTGCGTATCCTGCAGGCAGAAGGTCTGCGGGTCGTACGAATGCACGGACACGATGATGTTTGTCGCCGCTTCGCCATCCACCGTCGGCAGGGCAATCGCCGCCGTGCCCGCCGGGGAGCTGGTCGCCGCGTAGCCCGGAATCATCAGGCAGCGCTCGGCATTGCAGCCCTTGGCGTCCTTGCGGATGGTATTCACGAACACTTGGTTGAGGTAGTTGACGGCAGCGTAGCACGCCGCGTTGCCGCCCCACTCATAGTTCGTACCCTGCGCGCGCGGCTCGTTCATGCCCTCGAAAATCACATGCTGGTCAAAGTCGGCGAAGGTGTCAGCAATCTGCCGCCACATTGCCGTCAGCTGCTCGCCGATTTTCTCCGCGTCCGCCGCGAAATTCGGCTCGTTAATCCACGCTTCGTGGTGCATATTGAGGATGACGAACAAGTCCGCCTCTCGCGCCCATTCGACCACTTCATGGACATGCTGGAGGAAGTCCTCGCGGATGGTGTACGTCCCATCGTCCGAGGTATAGCGGTACCAAGTCACGGGAATGCGGATGGTGTCAAAGCCCGCTTCCTTCACGCGCACCATCAGTTCCGGGGTGATTTTCGCGTTCCTCCACGACTGCTCCTGCGCGGTCACATCCGCGGTATTGCCGCCGGTTGCGTCCAGCGTATTGCCCAGATTCCACCCGAAACCCATCATCTCGACGATTTCCGTCGCTGTTTTGCCTGTCAGCATGGTTGATTCCTCCTCGGCTGCTGCCGGAAGCACCGGCAGCAGCATGGTCAAGAATAGCGCAATCCATTTTCGCATGTTTTGCATGAATTTTCCTCCTATTGCTTATAGGATTGGATTGTTACGCAGGGATTTCGCTCCTGCGGGAGCGACCAAAGGGCTTTCCGATCGCCCTTTGGAAACCTTCGGTGCCCCTTCGGATGTTACAGGTCTGTTATGTTAGTTTTTTAGTTTGTGTGCTTTTGGTTGTTGAGAAATTGCCTTACCCTTTCGCCGGCGGACGCATTGTCAGACTAATTCTGTTCGTTTTCGCGTCCGCTTCCAGAACCCACACGGTCACGATGTCCCCCACGCGGACGACTTCGCTCGGATGATTCACGCGTCGCTGCGCCATCTGGCTGATATGCACCAAGCCGTCGCGGTGAACACCGATGTCCACAAACGCGCCGAAGTCGGTCACGTTGCGCACCGTGCCGCGAAGCTCCATGCCGGGCTGCAAGTCCTTCAAATCCATCACGTCGCTGCGCATCAGCACCTGCGGCAGCTCATCGCGCGGGTCGCGGCCGGGACGGGACAGCTCCGCCGCAATGTCGCGCAGGGTCGGTTCACCCACATTCAGCTGCTTCGCCAGCGCCGCGAACCCCTCCGCGTCCGCCAAGGTCAGCAGCTTGCCGACCGCCTCCGCCGGGGTGAGCGAAAAGTGCTTCAAAAGGGCGCGCGCCGCGTCGTAGCTCTCCGGGTGAACGCCTGTGTTCTCCATCAAGTCCTTGCCGCCGGGAATGCGCAGGAAGCCTGCGCACTGTTCGAAGGCTTTGGGGCCAAGGCGCGGCACTTTCTTCAGCTGTGCGCGGGTCGTAAACACGCCGTTTTCCTCGCGGTACGCCACGATATTCTTCGCGACGGTCGTGTTGATGCCCGCGACGTAACTCAGCAGCGACACGCTCGCCGTATTCACATCCACACCGACGCTGTTCACACAGTCCTCGACCACGCCGCCCAGCGCCGCGTCCAGTTCCGCTGCTTTTAGGTCATGCTGATACTGTCCTACGCCAATCGCCTTCGGGTCGATTTTGACCAGTTCCGCCAGCGGATCCTGCAAGCGCCGCGCAATCGACACCGCTGAACGCAGACTGACATCAAACTGCGGGAACTCCTCCGCCGCCAGCTTCGACGCGGAATACACCGACGCGCCCGCCTCGCTGACGACCATGTATTTGAGCGCGTCACCCAGTGCCAGTTCCTTCATCACCTCGACGAAGAACTGCTCTGTCTCGCGCCCTGCCGTGCCGTTGCCGATGGCGACGATGCCGACGCGGTGCTTCTGTATCATGCGCTTGACGGTTTCCTTCGCCTGCGCAACCTTGCCGTGGCTGGGCAGCGGGAAAATGACGCCCGTATCCAGCACGCGCCCGGTTTCGTCCACAACCGCGACCTTGCAGCCCGTGCGGATGCCGGGGTCAAGCCCCATCGCGACCTTCCCGCGCACCGGCGGCTGCATCAGCAGCGGGCGCAGATTCAGCGCGAACACGCGAATCGCCGCTGCGCTCGCCTTGTCGGTCAATTCCGCGCGCAGTTCCGTGTCCAGCGACGGCGCAATCAGGCGCGTGTACGCGTCGTCGCACGCCTGCGCGACGTACTTGCACGCCGGACTGCCCGTCTGCTGCACGAAGCCGTAGCGCACGAGCTGCTGCGCTTTCTCCTTGTCCACGTCCAGCGCGACTTTGAGGAAGCCCTCCTTCTCCCCGCGGTTCATCGCCAGCACCCGGTGCGACGGCATCAGGCGCAGCGGCTCACGGTGGTCGTAGTACATGCGGTAGGTGCTGTCCTCGTCTTTCGCCGCGGCCGTCGCGACCATCGCCGTTTGATGGTAGTACGTTTTGAGCTTCGTGCGGACGGCGGCATCGTCGCTGACGACCTCGGCGATAATATCCATCGCGCCTTGCAGGGCATCCTCCGCCGTTTCGACGCCCTTTTCCGCGTTCACATAGCGCAGGGCGATGGTTTCCGGCGCCATCATGTTCCGCTGCTGGAGCATCAGCGCGTTCGCGAGCGGCTCCAGCCCCTTCTCCTTGGCAATCGACGCGCGGGTACGGCGCTTCGGGCGGTACGGGCGATAAATATCCTCCAATTGCGCCAATGTCGCGGCAGCATCGAGGTCGCTTTGCAGCTTCTCCGTCCAGACATCTAACTTTTGCAGGCTTTCACTGATTTCCTGCCGACGCGCTTCGAGCGCCCGCAGCGCCGTCAGCCGTTCGCTGATTTCGCGCAGCTTCTGGTCATCCAGCGACCCGTGCTGTTCCTTGCGGTAACGCGCGATAAACGGCAGTGTGCAGCCCTCGTCAAGCAGGCGAATGACGGCGTCGATTTGCCACGGGGCGGTTTGGAACTCCTGACAGAGCGTTTGTGTGATAGTCATGTCCTCACCTCAAATAATGATGCCTTCCAAATGATCCACCTCGTGCTGAATCACCTGCGCGGTGAAACCAGAGAACCGCTGCACATGCCGCTGCAGCTGCTCATCCTGATATTCCATCAAAATCTGCTGATACCGCAAACACGGGCGCTCGCCGTCCAGCGACAAGCACCCCTCCTGCGCCGCGAAGGGAATCTGGCGATCCGTGATGACCGGGTTGAGCATCACCAGCACGGTTTTCCCCGCCATCACCGCAATGATGCGCTTGCGGACGCCAATCATGTTCGCCGCCATACCGACGCACTCGTGCGCATGGGCGCGCAGGGTATCCGCGAGGTCGCGCGCAACGGGCAGATCCTCCGCCGTCGCCATCTGGCTCTTGCAGGACAGGAACATCACATCTCTCACAATCGGCTTAATCATGCTTTTTCACCACCACGCCGCCAGTTTTCCAGATGCTTCTTTCGGGCACTTCACCACGCACGCAGCTCAGCGGGTAGATTTGGCTCTCCCGCCCGATAACCGTGCCGGGGTTCAGCACGCTGTTGCAGCCGACTTCCACATAGTCGCCAAGCATTGCCCCCATTTTCTTCAAGCCGGTTGCCATGCTTTCGCCTGCGCCGCGAACCGTCACCAGCGTCTTGTCGCTCTTCACGTTGCTGGTAATCGACCCTGCCCCCATGTGGCTGCAATAACCGAGGATGCTGTCGCCGACGTAGTTGTAGTGCGGCGTCTGCACATGGTCGAAAAGAATCACGTTCTTCAATTCCACAGAGTTGCCGACCACACAGTCTGCCCCTACCAGCGCACTGCCGCGGATGAACGCGCAATGCCGCACTTCCGTCCGCGCGCCGATGATGCAGGGTGCACCCAGATACGCCGTCGGCGCAACCGTCGCGGTTTTGTGCACCCAGACGTGCTCACTGACTTCGGTGTATTCCGCCGGGTCAAGCGCCGCGCCGATGCGCAGGATTTCCGCCTTGATGCCCGCAAGCGCCTCCCACGGATAGGTAAACTGCCGCAGGTAATCCGTCGCCAATGTGTGGTTAAGGTCGTAAAGCTGTTCGATTGTCAGCATAATCTGCCTCCTATTTATTATGTTGATTGCTTTTTCGCCCTGCGCCGCCGAATCAGCCAGAGCATGAACATCGCCAGCAGCAGCCCCGCCAGCGCACCTGATGAGTCCAGCAGCACATCCTGCCACTTGCCCGTGCGCCCGGCAACGAAAAGCTGATGGATTTCGTCCGTCGCGGCATAGAGCGTACATCCCGCCCATGACAGCCAGTGCCAGCGGGCGCGGTAGCTGTCCAGCAGCAGCGTCAGCAGCATTCCCAAGAGCGTGTACTCCAAGAAATGCGCCGTTTTCCGCACGGCAAAATCCACCTGTGCATACAGCTTCCAGTACGCCTTCCCCGTCATTCCCTGCCGCTGCGCCAGAGAATCCGTAATTGGGCGGGCAATTTTATCGCTGATGCTGCCGGACTGCGTGCCTTCCTGTGCCGAGAAGCCGAACATCACCAGCAGCAGGGACAGCGTAATCAGCCAGAGGATAGCACGATAAAGGTGTATTTTCCAGTTCAAGGTTGCTTTCCCTTCCTGCGGCGAAAGTTACGCCACGATTGTTTTATTTCGCGCTCCACCACGTCAATTCCTGCCACGTTGCATGGATTTCACGAAAAAAGGGCTGCCCGTTGCAGACAGTCCTTTTGTTGGATTATTTCACGCGCTCGCAGTACACCGCCACGCGTTTTGTGCCGCTGAGGGTGCAGGTCACAAGCGTCAGGTCATAGCCGGAATGGGCAATTTCGTTCGCATCGTTGGGCGAAATCGTGTTTTTCTCCCGCACAACGTAGCGGAAAACGTTATTCTCCATGTCCGTGAAGGTAACGGTTGCGTCCAGCGCCAAGCTGCTCAGCTTGCCAAAGTGGTAGGTGTGCGCAATAATGGCGAGATTGCCCGCGTAGGCGCTGCCGGAATAGCGGCACGGCGAGACGCTCAGGTTCTCGTACGACCAGTTGCGCTGCACCGGCACTTTCAGCCCCAGCGACGGAATGGATAGCGTGCCGATATACTCATGCCCATTGACCTTCTCGCCCGGCATTTCGATTCCCGGCACGCGCTCGTAGAGCTTGCCCGTCGGCGCGGGCGTGGGTGTCGGCGTGGGTTCGGGGGACGGTGTCGGTTCAGGCGTTTCGGTCGGTTCGGGTGATTCCGTCGGCATGGGCGTTTCGGTGATTTCCGGCGTGCTCGTCGGATTTGATGTCTGCGCGGCATCCGGCGTGCTCGTCGGATTTGATGTCTGCGCGGCATCCGGCGTGCTCGTCGGCTTCGGCGGCTTCGTCGCAGTCCCTGCCGTCGGCGCGTTTGTCGGTTTCGGCGGATTCGTCGCATTCTCTGTCGTCGGCGCGCTCGTCGGTTTCGGCGGATTCGTCGCAGTTCCTGTCGTTGGCGCGCTTGTCGGCTTCGGCGGATTCGTCGCATTCTCTGCCGTCGGCGTGTTTGTCGGCTTCGGCGGATTCGTCGCAGTCCCCGCCGTCGGCGCGCTCGTCGGCTTCGGCGGATTCGTTGCAGGATTCGCCGTTAGCGCGCTCGTCGGTTTCGGCAGGTTCGTTGCAGTCTCTGCCGTCGGCACGCTCGTCGGCTTCGGCGGATTCGTCGTATTCCCTGCCGTCGGCGCGTTTGTCGGATTTGATGTCTGCGTGGCATCCGGCGCGTTTGTCGGCTTCGGCGGGTTCGTTGCAGGATTCGCCGTTGCGGGCGCATCCGTCACAGGGGTGTCCGTGGCGGTTGCGTCATCGCGCGGAATGTCGGTCGTCAGTGCGTCAGTTACGGAGGGCGTGGATGCTGCCGGGGTATCCGCTGCAGTGGCATCCGCCGTCGGCGCGTCGGTCGTCGGCGCATCCGTCGCGGGTGCGTCAGTCGGCATCATCGTCGCGGTGACTACGGGCGGTGCAGCGGTCTGCTGCGATTCCATCTGCCGCTGAATGCGAATCTGCTCCAGCGCCATCAGCGCATCATCCGACTCCTGCTGCGCGCGGCTGGCATCCCACTGGTTGTAGCCCACCAGCGCCAGTGCCGCCAAAATCAGCACCAGCCCCAGCGTCATCAGCAAATTGCCCTTACGGTTCTTCATGCTCTTGGCTCCATTTCCGGTGCAGAATCCAGCCAATGACGAACAGAATCATGCCCGCGCCCGCCAGAATCGGCACCGGCCACCACAATTGCCCCGTTTCGGGAATCGGGGCGGTCGGGGTCGGCGTGACCGTGCGGCGGTTGGTAATCACATACACGCCGTTTTCGATGGAATATTCCGGCTCATAGTACACGTCAGCCCCCAGAATCTCGTTGAGGGTGTACACATGGTCAGCTGGTAAATCCTTGAAGATATGGTGCCAGTTGTTTTCGCTGTTCAGAATCACCGTGTCGATATGCTGACCGTCCTGCATCAGATGAATTTCAATCTGCACAGGGCGATATGTGCCGCGGTTGTCGTCGTCCCACACCTTGACGCACTCAAGGTCAATCAGCGCGGGCGAGCGCTCCAGCTTGATAGTGGAGAGGACGTCATACTGCCACTCGTCGTCCACATTGCGCGTCGGCACAGAGGTCAGGAAGGACTGGAAGCTGTACGCCCAGCCGCCGATGATGACCGGCGTGCCGGAAACAAGGTACAGACCGGAGTTGAGTCCCGCGAAGGCAACTCGACCGTTTTCGTCCGTCGTGCCGGTGAAATCAGGCGTTTCGGACGCGGTGAGGGCTTTCATCGCTTCGGACGCGGCTGCCCAGTCCGCCGCGTTCTTCAGCGCGTTAATGTCGATATTCAGGGTGCTGTACGGGCTGCGCAGGGCGAACCGAGCGTCCGCGTCCATGTCCGCCACCTGATACAGCTGGAAGGTCACGCCGGGCAGGTGCGCATCATCCTCGTTGTCATCCGCCTGAATGGCGAACGTCAAGGGGTGCGTCAAATCCACCCGTTCAAAGGCAAGCGCGCAGGGCGCAAGCAGAAGGCAGCACAATGCTGTCAGCAGGACAAGCGCCAGCAGGCGCGAGGGTTTGCGGCTCATCACGACCGCTCAGCTCCTTTCCGCTTCTTGTGTTTCGGGCTGGTCGTTACCAGCATGAGAATGAGGAGAATCAGCAGCATCGGCGCGGCGACAATCGGCGCGACGATGTAGGGGTCAATCACGAGTGCGTCCGCGGAGATGCGCACGGATAGCTGCGCAAGCGACGTTTCGACCCGGTGTCCACGGACAAGCAGCCGGTGCGAGTTAATGCCGTAGGGCGTGCAGGTGACGAGCGTACACAAATCCATGCCGTCATAGATTTGCAGTGCGCTGACGTCATGCGGCTCGACAATGAGAATTTGGTCGATTTCGTAAGTCAGCACCTTGTCCAGCACGCGGAGGGTGAAGGTATCGCCGTAGGTGAGCTGGTCAAGGTTGGTAAAGAGCTTGGCGGAGGGCAGCCCTCGATGCGCCGAGAAGGCGGAATGCGTCCCCGGTTCGCCGGTCGGCAGGCTTGTGCCCTCAATGTGACCGACGGCGACTTGAAGCACGTTGGCGCTCGTCGAGTGATACAGCGGCAGCGTCACGGCAATCTGCGGAATCTCTATAACCCCGATGATGCCCGACCCGCCGACATTCATCACCGCGTCATACTCCTCGCGCTCCTCGTCGGTCATGATCAAGCGATCGACAGTAGACTGTGCGCGGAGTTTTTCGTTATAAGCGTTTGCCGCCGCCCAATCCGCCTCGTAATCCTTCTTGGACTCCTGCTCCACCACCGTGTTGTAGGTGGCTACGGCACGCGACTGGTGGAAGGAATTGTAGAAATCCGACACGGACGGGTACAGAAGGAGCGCCAGACCCACAAACAGCACCACAAACAGCAAAATGGTTGTCATATTGCGCTTCATGAGCCGCCTCCTTTCTGCAAACATGCTTCATTTTCCCATTTGGGAATGCCGGGCGGCGGCATTGCGCGCACCGCCCGGCAGGGGTTTCATCAGAACATGGGGATGTTCAACGAATTGCGGGAGAGAAATTAGATTTCGTCCGCTTCGGCCTTGCGGCGAACGACGAGGATGAGCGCCGCGCCCACGAACATCATGCCGCCCAGCACGTAGAAGATGGTCGTGCCGATGCCGCCGGTCTCAGGCAGGGTCGCGCCGGACTTGTTGACGAGCTTGTTGTTCATCGTAGAAGCCGCCGTGAGTTCCATGGTTGCACTTGCACCGCCAGCAGCTTCCTTGTGGTCTGCCGAAATCGTGATGGTGACAGGATCCAGCGGATTATAGGTAGCAGGGACCGTGGTTTCCTTCAGCGTGTACGTGCCGTGATCCAGACCGATGATGTTGAACGTACCATTGGCTTCCGTAATCATTTCATTGTTTGCGACATCCGTATAGGTATCATTCGGCTTCGTGGTGCCTGCGACAATGTAATTGCCAGCGGCATCCTTCCACAGCGGAACAACACGATCATTTTGGTCATAAAGCGTGAAGCCAGCGCCAGCCAGTTCTTTGCCAGCTTCAGCCGTGTTCGCATACTTCGTGTTGTTCACAACATAGGTGAAGAGCCACACATGGTCTTCCGGCGTTTTACCCATGCCATCAGCATTGGGGTTATTGGAGTATTCCAAATCGACGCTGTTCTTGTTGTTCGTGCTGGTTGCGCTCGCGTTGAAGACCTGCGCTTCTTCGTTCAGATACGCCGTGTAAACAACCTCAACCGTAATCTTGTCCGTAACAAGGATGCTGGTGTTTTCTTTCATCACCTTCTTCAGGTCTTCGATTGTGAGCGTCCAAGACGGCTTATCCTGATTTTCACCAACCTTGCCTGCGCCCTTCTGACCAGGCGTTGCAGTGCAAACATAATCGGTACCTTTCAGTGCGATGCCGTTCACCTTCACAGAATCAATCTGAACGAAGGTAATGCCCTTGGACATGGTGTCGTTGAAGACCAGCTTGTACGTCGGATAGTCATTATAATCCGCATTGACCGGAATGGTTGCGACCAGACGGAACTTGAAGTTTTCAAACAGCGCGTGGTCGGCGCTCTCGCCCCAGCCTTCCGGATTCACTTCTCCGCCGTTCTTTTCGGCATCAGCAACTTCGTCCTGTACCTGCTTGTCCACAGAGGGCTTTTCAGACTTTGCAGTCGCAACGATGTCCTGATCCAGCACCTTTACAATCAGCAGCGTGGCAGCGCCGTCCTTGCCTTCCAGCTTTGCCTGATTGTCCCGCACAAGGTAATAGCCAGGGGTCAGTTTCTGGCTCTTGCCGGGGGCTGCTTTGGTGGAAGAGAACGTATCAACCGGAGCGGATTCAGCGTTCCAGTACTTCGTGATTTCAGCCAGCTTTTCCTGATTCGTGCCCGAAACAGCTTTCAGAGCGTCCAGAACTGCGTCCGGCACAGGATCACCAGTCGTGACCGCAGCAGTGTCGTTCTTGGCGTTTGCGCCCCACTTGACGCTCGTCAGCACTTTCGCACCAGATTCATCTGCTACAACATCAGCAGTGAAAATCTGGTATACCTGGTATTCGTGATCCACATCGTCCTTCGGATTCACCGTAATCGTAAAACCGGTAGCAGTCGGCGTATCGCCTTCCGTCACTTCAGAAGCGCCCGCGACAGTGACCATGCTCAGCACGAGCATCATGGCCAGCAGAATTGCCCAAAACTTTTTCATGGTTTTCTCCTTTTCGTTGTCGTTTTTCATTCATTGGGAAACGTTTTGCGGGGATTACCGGGGTTGCCTACGTCGGGAGGTCTCCTGACGTATAGCTGCTATGCTTTTTTCATTCCTCCTCCCGTCGTTTTCTTCCCCATGTTTATACAAGGGCTTTCGCCCGCGTATACGGATTGAGCTGCCCCGGAAGGGGGCTGCCGACTGCTCAGCAGCCTTCCCTCCGGCGTTTGATTTCCTGCCCCAGCAGCAATGCCGCCGCTGCCATCAGCAGCAGACCGCCCGCCGTGAACGGCAGTTTGCCGATGCCGCCCGTCTCGGGCAGTGTGTAGGTAATGGGTGTGTTCGTAATCTGGAAGACGCGATTTTCGCTGTTCGCGGGAATCGGCGCGTTGTTCGTGGCGTTCGTGTCGTCCGTCACCAGCTGCCAGCCGCTGCCCACCGGGGTTTTCTCGACGACGTAGTAGCGGTAGATGTTGCCACCCGCGTCATACGCCGGGAGATTGTACCACTTATAGCCCCACCAGATGTTCTTGCTGCCTTCCGGCGCGGTGTATTCAACCACTTCGCCAAACTGCCAGCCATCCAGATTCTTCGTGACGACCTTCCCCGCTTCCGCGTCCCAGCCAAGGGTAACGGTCGCGATGATCTTGTCGCCATCCGCCGCCGCTTCCGCGGTGGTCTGCTTGAGCGTCAGCGTGATGTCCGGGAGGTTCGCGGGATTCAGTGTGAACTGATTGTCCAGCGACGTCCAGACCTTGCGGGCGCTGACGTCGGTCAGGGTGTTGGTGACGGTGAGTGTCTTGACGTTCAGGTTGATTTCCGGCCGTTCGCCGTTCGTCGGGGCAGAAGCCGAATGGACTTCGTTGCCTTCCGCGTCCACTTCCTTGACGTAGTAGTACCATTCGCCGCTTGCGCCCGTATCCTTGTCAAACCAGTAGCGCGGGAGGCGGGTCAGCGTCAGCGTTGCGGCGTCGGTCGGCGTATTCGTGCCGACCGTCAGCTTCACGGTGCCGTCCGACAAGAGCGTCGCGTCCATGTTCGCTTCCAGCGCGCCCAGCAAGGGTGTGTAGCGTTCCGGGGATAGGGGAAGACCAGTGCCGTCACGCTTTTCGCGCCAGATTTGCAGGTACACGACGGTATTGCGGACATTCAGCGGCAGTTCGCTTCCGCTGCCTACGGGGAAATACGCCTGCTTGAACTGCTTGGTGATTTTCAGCTTCGTCGGCGTGTTGGTAATTGTGCCGATTTCGTTGAAGCCCAGCTCCAGCTTGCCGTCCGGCAGGTTGTTCAGGTAGCCCGCCAGCTCCACTTCGCGGATGATGAAGGACGCACTGCCGTAGCCCGGCAGATTCCGGATGGTCACGCGCCACGGTTCATCCGCCTTCGCCAGCCCCGACACATGCAGGTAGGGCGCGCCGTTAATCTGCACCAGCTCCGCCGTGAGCGAACTCGGCGTGCAGATAACGTTCGTCAGGCTGAAGTAGCTCTTTTCCAGCAGGTTTTCCGTTTTCCACTGCGTGGAGTAGACTTCCTGATACTTCATCATGACTTCAAGGTAGATGTCCTGCATCATGCCCTCTTCGCCGAACGTGTCCGCATCCGCCCATTGCTTGACAATGTTGATGGCTTTCGGTACGTTGGTGATGGTCACGTTGTTTTCCGTCGTATCCTTGAAGGTGATGTAGAGAATCGAGCCGACGAGTTCGCTTTCATCCGCCGTCATCACCGGCGTGTAGCGGTCCAGCGTGTCGTTGCCGACGCTCGTGTTTTCGAGGATGTAATAGCGGTACTTGCGCAGGCTGCCGTCGGGATTGAGGGTCGTGTCGTACAACGGCAGGTTGTCGATGGTCAGCTTCCAGCCGTTTTCCGCCGACAGGACGTAATTCTGATGGAACGGGTCGTTGGACCAGTTGTAGTGCACCACGCCGTCCGAATCCGTCCAGTTTTCGCCCCAGACGTTGCGGAAGAGCGAAATCGACACCTGCTTGATGCCCAGCGGGTTCTGTGCGCCGTCGTACTCAGGTTCAGCAGCCCACTTCTTCTCGATGTTGATTTTGCCGGTCTGCACGTTGGTGATGGTTGCGCTTGCGTCCGCGATGGTGACTAAGAAGCTTCCTTCCATTTGTGACGAAGAGGCTTTGAACGCATCCTTTGCCTTGATTGGCTCGCCAGCCGAATTGAGTTCAAGGACGTCGCCCACTTCTTTCGGCCAGTTCTCCGAGAAGCTGTAAACAGGCATCGTACCGTTCACAGGGGCTTCCGTCAGCTCATAGGTGTAAACATACGCCGTGTGAATAGAGCCGTCCGGATTATACTCAACAGAGTACGCTTCCAGCGGTTTCGTTGTCGTCCAGTTTCCATTCGCATCCGGCATTATTTCAACGGTATCCGAATTGGGGGCATAAGTTATCCACCCTTCTGTTTTATCCCATGAATGCGTTGTCTCAGTCAAGTTGAGCGTAACCTTTTCCGGCTTCTCGTTGACATTGACCCATTCTTTCGTCAAATTGAGGTTGAGATTTCCCACTTCATACCCCGGCAGGTTCTTCGCGTGGATGTTCGCCGTTCCGCCGTCCGCAGGCTGGTTCACCGCACCGGTTGTTTTCTTGACAAGCGTAGCGTCGCCTGTGTAGCTCACCTGATACAGATACGGGTTTAGCGCACCATTAATCGTTTCGTACCCCTCTACGATGTAATAGTAGTACGGCTTCTTCTGCGCTTCGCCGTTCTCATTCACCGTAAAGTAGTACTTCGGCAGGTTGTTGAACTCCCAGACCGGTTCTTCGCCGCCCTCCGTCCAGTTTTTCGTGACGTAGGTGTACTGCTGATCAGCCGTCTTGATGGGATTGCCATTTCTGTCAAAGGTGAGCTGCTTCTTCGCCTGAATCAAGCAGAACGTCAGCTCATCCCTGTCGCGGAAGCGCGCCCAAGTCTTGTCCACCTTGACGTTGAACCGCTCGACGTAGTAGTTCTTTTCGGTCACTTCCGGCAGCGTGTCCGTCAGCGGCTGGCGATAAATCTCCTTGATATCGGTCAGTGCCGCGTCTGTGAAGTAGTCCTCCGGCTTCTGCGGGAAGTCCGCAGGCAGATGCTGCGTGCCGAAGTAGCCGTCAATCGTCGCTTCCGACACCTCGTAGGTGTACGCCCACGCGGATTTCACCGTGCCGTCGGCGTTGTATTGCGCATAAACCGACTGCGTTTCGTTCCATTCTGCCCAAAGCGCCGTATACGTTGCTGTGGTGTCCAGCTCGATCGTCTTTGTGGTGGGCGTTTCCGCTGTCCAGCCCGTATCCGGGGCATAGACATGGCGGGTGCGCGTCACGGTAATCTTCGCCTTCGTGCCTTCCGGCGTGGGCTTGTCCGCAGGATTGCCGGAAGCGTCCAGCCACTGCTTCGCCACGTTGAAGCGGTACAGACCTTCCTTCTCGCTCGTCAGCTTGTTGTTCGTCACGGTGACGGTGGTGCTGGTGTTCGCATCGCCCTCCGTCGTCACGAAACCGTCCGCCGGGCTATAGCTGACGCTGAACGGGAGGGTGGCTTCGTTTTGGTACTTGACCTCCTCCACCTTGTAGCGGTAGCTTTGCCTGATGGGCTGATTCTGCTCGTCGAAGCCCGTCACAGCGTACTTCGGGAAAGTGCCGAACACGACCTTGCTTGTGTTCAGGCTGCTGATGCTCATGACCCTCGTGACCGCTTGGAAGCTGTCGTCCGCGACCCACGCGCCGTTCTCCTGCTTTTCGCGGGTCAGGCGGAAGGTCAGCGTATCCTGCATGTTTTCAGGCTTCGCGCCTTCACCCCAGCGCTTCTCGGCTTCGATGGTCAGCTTCGCAATCTCGTAGTTCCGCAGCGTCGCCGTGCCGCGTGCGTTCTCCGCGTTCGCCTTCGGATTGGCGGGATTCCCGTCCGTGAAGTACTCGCTCGGGTGCTGCGGGAGACCGCTGTATGCCAGCTGGCAGTAGAAGCCGCTCGGCACGTTCAGTTCCCGGAGGCTGTAGGTGTAGGCGTGGGCGTTTTGGACAACGCCGTTTTCCATGGCGACCGTGTAGGTTTCCAGCCCCTCGAACTTGGCGCTCCATTTGTTCGCTTCTGCCAGCGTGACCGTGTCGCGGCGTTCCGTGCTGCCCATCGTCCACGCGCCGTTGACGTAATCCCAGCGCGTCTTGTAGAGCGCGACCTGCACGCCGCCAAATTCCTCGGTAATCGTGTGCTTTGTGCCATCCGGCGCGTACCATTCCTTGGACAAGTCGATGCTGATTTCGCCGTACTTGTCCTCCGGGCGGTAGACGTTGGTCAGCGTCGCCGTGACCGTGCCGGTGGTTTTGCTGGCGTTCGGGTCGATGGTGTAGGTGATGCCGGATGTGGTGTAGCTCGGCACTTTGCCCTCGACGATGTAGTAAACGTAGTAGAGCTTGTTGCCGTTCGCGTCCGCGCCGGTGGATTCCAGCTGCGACCACTTGGTGCGCCAGCCGTTCGCTGCCGTCAGCGTAGCCTCGCGGCCACCGTAGGCGTCGTCCGGGTGCTGGCGGATTTTCGCCCATTGGGCGTCGGTGAACTGCGTGACCTGCGTCGGCACTTCGTCAACCGGTGTGCCTTCCGGGGTCATCGTGATGCTCACGCTGTCATCATACCCATAGTCTGCCGACCATTGATTATTCCAGCTTTGCCACCACTGTACACTGAAAGTTACCTTTTTCTGATACGCCATCGTTGTAGTGTAAACGAACTGTTTCTTCGACGTATCCTGCGGCTGCAAAACGATTTGTTTTCCGTCTACGCGAGCCACAATACGCCCGGTGTCACCAAGTCCGTTACCTGACAGGTTCAGCGTTACCGTAACCTCCTGATTTTCCGGGAACTGCCGTGCAATCGTCGCGCTGCTGTTACCCTTCATTTCCGCAGACAGGATGCATTGCGGATTCTGCGTTGCGCCCGTGTTCAGCACGTCGGTGTACTGTTCCTGCGTCAGCACATAGCGGCGAAGCATCACGAGGACGCTGGCAGGGCGCGCATTCTCATGGGCGTCGTCGCCAGCCCAGTTCTTCTGCACCTCCATGTCGTGGCGATCCTTGCTGTTCTTCACCTGAATGTTGATGCTCGCAGAGCCGTTGACGGTGTGTGGGCCATCCACCACGCCTTTGATGCCGGAAGCAGTCATGAGCTCCTGCAGCCGACTCTTCGAAATCGTGCCGAAGTTGCCATTGTTGAGACCGTCCGGGTATCTCGCCGGATGTGCTTCGGTATCGTCCGCTCTCGGAACGATGTGGAAGACGACCAGCGGGCGATCCTCCAGCACGAGGTGGTACGGTTCAACTGCATCCGTTTCCGCCAGCATGTACGCGACGTTCGGGTCGAGCGGACGCTCGTTCAGCTTCGCCGAATTGTATTGGTAAGTAATCATACCGTTTTGATCCGTGTAGACCTTACCATTTTCGCCGCCAACCGCCTCGAACTTGTTGGTTGCCGTGTTCCATGCGTAGAGGGTGAACTCCGTCCCCGGCAACAGCAGCGAGGTGTTCGCGCTGTCCACCTTGCGGATGACCAGATTGTTGTGGATGTAGCCGCCGCCCTGACTGAAGTAGTCGTTATTGCTGTTGTTCAGTTCGGTACTTGAGCTGTCTTTTCCTTCAAGGTTTGCGTGGTTTTTCAACGCCGGACTGATGCCCTTGTGGTTCACGTCGTTGAAGTTGTACTCGTTCGTCACCTCAGGCGGCAGCAGAATGTTCTCCTGCGCCGTGTATTCCAGAATCAGCGCCTTGCCGTCCGGAACGGTGACGGTTATGTTCAGCTTTCGCGTGTTTACCGTCGATCCGCTAAAGCTCGGCGTTCCCTGCGCAGGATACTGGTAGGTTTTATTCCCTTCCTCCGTTTCCGTGAACTCCATCTTCCAGAGATACTTCTCTATCTCTGCGCCGCGCACCAAATGTCCCTTGCCGTTTTCATCAACGTTCAGAATCGGATTGCCGTTTTCATCCTTCAGCGCCTCGTAGAGCCTGAAGGAGCCTTCATCCAGCGTGACGTCTCGCAGATAGATATAATTATTGGGCCAGTTATTGCACCAACCAACAACGTCATACGACAGCGTATCTGTCAGCGTGAGGGTGCTGGAGCTTGGGCTTAGCTCCGCGCCGGCCTGGTTGATGTCGATGGTGTAGGTGATTCGCGCCTGCTGGTCGCCGCCCTTGACGCTGTAGCCCTTTTGGACGTTGATCGGCTTGACCGTCTCTTCCTCGTAGGTCAGCTCGGTCTTCTGCTCCTTGTGATAGAGCGCCGCGTCGTATCTCACGTCCAGCTGGTTGTTCAGCACGCCCAGCTCCAAACTGCCGTTCACCGCGTTTGCCAGGAAGTCGTCGGCAATCTTGCAGTGAACCTTGACGGTCATATCCGCCTTGCCGTTGAGGATCGTTTCCGAACCGCCGGTATTCTCATTCGGCTTCATGGAGATGTTGATTCTCTGCTGCTGCTGTGCGCCTTCGCCCACCGTCGTCAAATCAGCCTTGATGGAAATGCGCTGCTCGCTCCACTCGTTGCTGACCTCATAGCCATTCGGAATCGTACCGGCATTGTCCAGCTTCTTATTGACAACGGTCATCTTCGTGCTGTCCGTTTCGCTAAGAATCAGCCTCGATCTGCCGTATTCGATGTAATCCACCACAATGTGCGGCGGGAGCGTTTCGGTCAGGGTGATTTCGTCGTGCGCCACGCCATCATTGCGCAGGAGGATGGTCCAGTACAGCTCGTTCTCATGGATGATCTGTCCGTTCAAATCACCAACGCCATGGTTGCCGAATTTCTTCTCCACCAGGTCGTTCGGGGCGGCCTTGTACCACGCGTCTCCGTTTTTGCCCGCGTTAACAGCCGTGTTCTTGAAGTCAACCCAGCCAGTGCGGGATTTTTCCAGATAGATGGTCGTCTGGTACGGGAGCGTAACGCTTGTCGTCGCGTTCACATCCGTATTGGCGTCGTTCAGCACAACGCCTTCGCCCGTCGTTTCAAACCGGAAACCATAGTAGTAGCCTTCCGTCAGCGTCGTTTCCGCAGACACCACCATCGTGCCTTCATTTTTGCCCTGACTGTCGCAGGTCAGCAGCGTAATGGTGTACGGCACATTCTGCGCATCATGCTTTTTCACAACATCGAGGTTTTTGATGGCGTTGAGCAACGTCTGCGCCTGAGCCGCCGTCATGTAGTGCTGCATGATTTCTATTCCGTTTTTCCATTCCACCTTCTTGTCAAGCGTATCGCCGAAGTTCAGCTTATACTGAACATCCTTCGTCGCCGGGAAGGTGTACGTCGCGTTCCACGCTACCGGATACAGACCATCGGTGTATTCGCCGTTCTTCGTCGGATCCGCCGACATACTCGCGTCAACCGACTTCACCACATTGTAACGCGTGTCCTGCCCTACGGTCACGGTGCTTGTCTTTTGTTCGCCGTCGAATTCCGCCGTGTTTGTAATCTGTTGATTCTGCGCGGTTGCTTCCACCGGCGTTTTGTATTGGATTACGATCTTAGCTGTGGTGTCCTTGAATTTCAGCTGCGGTTTGCCGTCCACGCCGGTTTCCACGGTGAAGTAATCCGTGTAGTTTTCAGCGGTGATAGGCGTGTTATTCGCTGTGATTTGCGACACATAGCCCTTGCCGTCCGTTTTCGAAAACAGCAGATTGCTGTTTTCGTCCACAAGCTGGTCGAACATCGTGTCCGTCAGCGTCTTGTCCTTGATGTTGAAACGGTTTTCGTTGACGGTGAGCGTCCACTGAATGTAGCCCTCGTTGCTGTTGTACCAGCTGCTCTTTTGCAGCTTTTTAATCTGAACGTCAGTAGGGTTGCTGTTAGAGGAATTCTGGGAATGGTCCCACTTTCCGCCACTCTGCGCAGTGAAAGTATTTGTCAGCTGATCGTATTCACCGGTCATTCCGTCCTTGTCGAACGTGTATTCATACTTGATTTCGTATGTTTCATTTGCCGAAAGCGGCGGCAGCACATAGTCCGTCGTCATGGTATGGACCTTGCCGCTTTCGTCTGTCGTGTTCGCATAAACGTAATGAATGTGCGTTCCCGTCGTACCGCAGGCGCATGTACTACCGTCCGTCTTGATTTCTGTCGAAGCAGAGTCAACAGCGGGCACCTGACTCCAGTTAGCGTTTGTTTTAACCTCCGTGACGGTCATGTTTGTCAGGGCAATTTGCTTATTCACCGCCGTCATGACGTCTCGAGCAGTCGCGTTCTTGCCGTTCGTGCCCTTTGTGGATTCGATTTTGACGGTATACTCAATCGTTCCTTTTTCCCAGTTGACATTAGCCCCGCTTTTCCAAGTTTTCAAATCGCTGAGGAGGGAGTTGTTGCCCCTGTCGATGTCCTCCCACTTCACGGTAGTCGATGCGCCACCGAACTTGATGGTCAGGTCGTCGTTGCCCAGATTCTCAACATCGTCCTTGCGGATTTCGGCGCTCATCTTCATGGTGCCGGTGCGGTCGTCATGGCTGGGATTGTTCCGGACAAAGTCCATATACTCGTCGGTGAACCACATTTCAACGTTATTCGTTTCGGGATTGTACTGGAACTTAAACGCCGGCTTTTCATTGCTGAATTTGGCGTCCGTGCCCGACCAGACAGAAGTGCTGTCCGTTTTGATATGCGTATTCTCTGCCGGAATAATAATCTTGTTGCCTTCGCCATGGCGCAGAATAGCTTCATCCGAAATCTTGAAGCCCGCTGCGAAGCTATAGTTGTACGCATTGGCATTTTCCGGAAGTATGATGTTCGATACCGTAATATTGGTAATCTGCATGCCGCTCTCGCTGACGGCAGGCGGTTCGTTCGCCATCATTAGGAAGCCCGGGTCGAGTTCAAGCGACGGCATCATCATGTCGTCCGGCTTCGCGGCATCAGCGTCCATCGACGGAATCACCGTAAGCGCAGGTGTCGGGGACGGCTCGTCCATCGGGGCAGCAGTTTCGGCGGCGTTTTCCGTCGGCGTGGGCGTTACAGGCGGCACAAGCGTCGGTTCTTCCGTAGGCGCAGGCGTTGCTGTGGGCGCTTCCGTGGGCGTTGACGTCACTTCGGGAGCTGCCGTCGGCTCAGCTGTCACTTCGGGGGCAACCGTCGGCTCAGCTGTCGCTTCGGGGGCTGCCGTCGGCTCAGTGTGACATCAATAGTCGCAGCCAGAAAAAACGAGGTCGATATGG
>OGZO01001086.1_pt1 | contig 20096 bp, 28 predicted proteins | sample 1576721 | NCBI WGS metagenome assembly OGZO01 (sample SAMEA3541516, study PRJEB24748) | human gut metagenome | biome: human gut; feature: human-associated habitat; material: faeces | place: China | collected 2012 | reverse complement strand
GCCAAAGTACACATTTTCAGCCCACTGGCCGATCTGTGCAATGGCAATGGGGGTGAAACATCCCAAGAGTATTATCCATGAAAAGAATGGGACATGTTACTTATGCATGCTCCTGGACGGAAACTATAAGAAACATCTGCTCTTGGATGAGCATCATATATTTGGAGGTCCCAACCGGATGCATTCCGAAGAAACCGGGCTAAAGGTCTGGCTTTGCCGGGATCATCATACGATGGGAACTCTGGCAGTACATAGATGCCCTGACACCATGAGGCTGATGCACCGGATCGGGCAGCAGGAATTTGAGAAGACACACAGCCGGCAGCAGTTTATAGAAATTTTTGGAAAGAGTTATTTATGATGATGGAGGAACAGGATGGAAGATAAAACATGTAAAACCTGCGTTGATAATGAGGATGGATTCTGCGACAGAAAAGGAATCCTGGTAGAGGACGATGATCAGTGCACTGATCATAAACCCGACTGGAGAGAATCCATGATGCGTAATTTCCTAAGAGGACACTGATATGGGGAGAACAGATCTTAGACCAGATATCACAAAAGAAGTTCTGGAAGAATACATACGAAAAGGTTATTCGCAGAACCGTATAGCGATAACTCTTGGCACTACCCAGTCGACCATATTTAACAAACTCAAAAAATATGGTCTTCAGGTTCAAAAGACCAGACCAAGTAACTATGACGAAAAAGCTCTGATCAAACAGCTTCAGAACGGATGGACTACGGAGCAGATAGCGAGATACTTCGGCGTTTGCACCGGCACTGTTGGGAGTTGAATCAGTAAGAACAAGCTTGGAAAATACAGAAAAGCATCACCAAAGAAATTTGATACCAAACTGTGCAGTACCTGTATATATGGCACAGGAAAGAAGACAGACATGGACAGATGCAATTATCTATCCATCACCGGTCATTCCAGAAATAAGGGACAGCCAGAAGGTGATAAATGCTCAAAATATGTGAAAGGAAAACAAATACGTGGAAGAAAAGCACTATACAACCTGTAGACATATTTGGGAGGATGAATAAATGCACTTAATAGATGCAGATTTGTTAAAGAAAAACTGTAAGTGCACCGGCAAATTTGAAGATAACTTTAAATGTGTATCATTAAATGAACTCGCTAAAGTAATTGATGAACAGCCAATCGCCTATGATGTTAATAGAGTGGTGAAACAGTTAGAACGAGAAAAATCAAAAGCAGAATTACTTTTGGCTGAAGACGTGGGGACAGGATTTGAATTTTCAAGCAAGTGCCGGCTGGAAGCATATAAAAAAGCAATCGAAATCATGAAAGGGCGGTGGTATTAATGAGTAAATCAGTATTGGTGATTGATACGCCAAAAAAATTGCTGTTCATGCTATTTGTGCGGATTCACACTTAATTCGCAATATTGCAGAGGGAAAAAGAAAGATATTAAGGACACGAGCGTTAAGCCAGATTGGTGTCCGCTTATGGATTTACCAGAGAAAGACAATGGAGATTATCCATCTAATACATTTGACGCAGGATTTGCAGAAGGACGGAATGAGTGCATTGATGAGATTACAGGAGGAATGGATTAATGGCATGTGCAAAGAAATGTGATAGATGTGGAAAGCTGTATGAGCAGTACAATTCTAAAAACGATAGAAAAAATCCTAATGGGATCATGGTATTAAATCTGGATAGTCAGAGAAGATATTTCACACATAATGCTCTGGATTTATGTCCTGATTGTATGAAAGGATTTCAGGGCTGGTTTGGAGAGGTAAAGTAGATGGAGAGATTAACATACAGCGGGACAAGAGAAGCCAATAACGCAGCTACCATACGGGAAATTATCAATAAACTTTGCGATTACGAAAACGCAGAAGAACAGGGCTTGCTTGTGAGATTGCCGTGTAAGGTTGGAGATGATGTGTATATCATTCCAAGTCCATCTGTTTATGGATTAAATATTATTAACGGATACGAAAATCTTAATAGAGTATATCATCAGCATGTCGGATCAATTACATTTGCTGATAGCCACTGGTATGCAACAAGCCGTGAAGAATATAAGGTTTACAGTGAAAAAGTGCTTAATGATATTGCTTTTGGAATAACTTGGTTTACTGATCGCGAGGAAGCTGAAAAGAAGTTGAAGGAGATGAGAGAATGATAGAAAGACTGAAACACTGGATATTCAAATCCAGAAAGAAGCACTGCAGATGCTGCTGTCTGACGTGTAAGTATTTCGAAGAATGCAAAATAGGACCGTGAGGTGAGAGCATGGCATACAAAAACAGTGAGGGTTATCCAGATCCAACATCAGGAAAGGCAATCAAGGCAGCAGGACATATGCCAACACATATTTACAACGCTTATACAGTTTTGAATAACACTGCCGGACTCTTGGGCTTAGAAATCACAGGTATCAGAGATAAGAAAACGAAGAAGGAATGGAAACGAGGAGGCTGACATCATGGATAAGAGAATTCTGGAAGAATACATAGATGCATGCGAGGTGATCAAGGAAACAGAAGCAGAAATCCGTAAACTCGAATCGAAAAAAAGTATCACGGCAAATGAAACGGTATCTGGAAGTAATCCGGAATTCCCTTACAACCCACAGCATTTTAAAGTACAGGGAACGACATATTCTTATGCAGATGACAACAGGCTTAGGGCAAAGAAAGAGATCCTGCGACAGAAGAAAGAGAAAGCGGAAGAACTGAAACTGCAGGTTGAAGTATGGATGATATCAATCCCATTCCGGATGCAGCGAATTATTAAATACAAGATCTTCGAGGAAATGACCTGGCAGCAGGTAGCAGATCGGATGGGACGCAGAGGAACAGCAGAGAGTATCAAGAAAGAATTTCAAAGATTTTTTGAAAAAAATTAAAGTTTGTCCCAAATGTCCCACATGTCCCGATAAAAGATGCTATAGTATACCATGAACGAATTGGAAATATCCAAGACGTTCAGTTTTCTTTTCTCATACGTATCTTCCGCATATAAGATATGATGAATCCCCCGTCCTGGTCTCTGGTGGTGCTCAGATCAGGACATTCCGGAACATAGCTCAGTGGTAGAGCAGCTGGCTTATATCCAGCGTGTCGGTGGTCCGATTCCATCTGTTCCGATTGGCGTATAGCCAACTCAACTACATACATTTTTTAAAGCGTCCTGTAGAAATATGGGGCGTTTTGTATTTGTCGAAAAATGTCGATTTAAGTAAATTGTTTAATATCATAATTAGAGTTATGATAAAAGAAAATGTATGTGGGAGGAAAAGAAAAGTGGAAAAATGTTTAGATAATTGCTTATTTAGATATAGAAAATTAAATAATGATGCTGAAAAGAATGTAGAGGCGTTAAAGAAAAATAGACTATATTTTTCTACGCCAGCTAACTTTAACGATCCATATGATAATAGAATTTATGTCGATAAAGATAAAATAGAATTTGTAATTAGAGAAAATTGGGAGTATATGGATGATTTTTTAAATAGATTGCAAGAAAGCAATCCAACGGTGGCTCATTTTGGAAGAGCATTATGGATGTCGAATAAAAAAACGGAATTTCAAATTAATTTTTTAAATACAATTAATGATTTAATTGATCAAATAAGAAAAAATTATCGAAATTATATGAAAATAATTTGTTTTTCAGAAGAGTATGACTCAGAATTAATGTGGTCGCATTATGCAGAAAACCATAAAGGTTTTTTAATTGCTTACGAAAAGGAAGACATAGAAAATGGCACTATATACAGTAAAGATAAAAATATTAATAAGAAAATAAAACTATCGAAAGTTCAATATACTAATAAACAGGTAGATATGACTGAAAGTATTCACGACTATTTGTTAAAGTATTGTTTACCATCGAATTTAGATGTATCAAATTTACCAGAAATACCTAATAGGTTATTAACAGACATGGCGACAACTAAAAGCGAAAGTTGGAAATATGAAAAAGAGTGGAGGCTAATTCCAAGGATAATAGATATTAGTCAAGAAAATCCCATTTCATATGTAGAAATAAAACCTAAAGCAATAATTGCAGGGACTCAATGCACAAATGAGGATAAAAAAGCATTGGTTAATATAGCAAAGGGAAAGAAAATTCCATTTTATGAAATGCAAATAAGTTCAGGAATACAATATAGCTTAGAAATTAAGCGTATATATTAATTTAGTGTTACAATAGGCAGTCCTTCGGGGCTGCTTTTTGCATGCCAATTTTCATACAGCGTGCACAGCACCAGCGCATACATACTTTAGGCATGGATTCACTGTATGTAAGTGTTTGCACCTCCTTTCGGCGTGGTAGCAATCGGCTGTCACTATGGTGCTGGCAGGACTGTATTTCAGTAAATATCAAAAACGAAATGAATGAGAGGTGGTGAGGCTTGGCAAGAGCACCAGATCAGCGAGTAGAAGAAGCCAGAAGACTATTTGATTCTGGAATGAAATTGATTGAGATTTCTGAAAAGCTTGGTGTTCCGGAAGGAACAGTTCGAAGTTGGAAGAATAGGTATAAATGGAATAATGCAACGTTGCAAAAGAAGAAACGCAACGTTGCGAAAAAGAAGGGTGGTCAGCCTGGTAACAAAAATGCCAAGGGACATGGAGGTACAGGACCACCTGGAAATAAGAATGCAGTTAAGACAGGAGAGTTTGAGTCTCTCTTTTTTGATACCTTGGATTCAGATGAACAAAAGCTGATCCAGACAGTACAACCGGATAAGGAACAGCTACTCCTGCAGGAGATACAGCTTCTGACAGTACGTGAAAGACGGATGTTGAAGCGCATTGATCAGCTGCGACAGATGGAAGAACAGAAACTTGGAACCGGTTCTGAGGGAGAACATATTCCTCTGGGAATGTCAGTAACAGAATTTAGCTCCGGTATAGAAAAAGGCAAGCCTACTGAACTGAAGAAGTACGAAGGAATTCTTGGACAGATTCAGTCAATTGAAGACGCACTGACCAGAGTCCAGGCGAGAAAGCAGAAAGCAATCGAGACACTTCACAAGTTTGGATATGACGATGCGAAACTTGAGCTTGCAACCATGCAGCTTGAATTTGCAATGCTGAAACAGGATAACGTTGAGGAGAATACCACAGACGATGGATTCCTGGATGCAATGAATGCGACTGCAGCAGATGTTTGGGGTGATGAGAATGTATGACAAGATTAAAACCCTGAAAGAGAAACTGCAGAAAATGAAGACTAATCGGGGTAACAGACAGATCGGTCAGACATTTTATTTTTCTCCATTTTCAAAAAAACAGAAGCAGGTTCTTACCTGGTGGTGCAAAGAGTCACCGGTACATGACAAGGATGGAATCATAGCTGATGGAGCTATCCGATCAGGAAAAACGATCAGCATGTCACTATCATTTGTTATGTGGGCGATGAGCTCGTTTTCCGGGCAGAACTTTGCAATGTGTGGAAAGACCATTGGTTCCTTCCGGAGAAACGTTTTGTTCTGGTTGAAGCTGATGCTCCTGTCCAGAGGCTATTCGGTCACGGATCACAGAGCAGATAATCTTCTGACTATCCGAAAAGATGGCAAAGAGAATTACTTCTACATCTTTGGTGGAAAGGATGAGAGATCACAGGATCTGATTCAGGGTATTACACTGGCAGGTGTGTTCTTCGATGAGGTTGCTCTGATGCCAGAATCTTTTGTCAATCAGGCAACCGGACGATGCTCAGTGAAAGGTTCCAAGTTCTGGTTTAACTGTAACCCTGATGGACCGTATCACTGGTTCAAGGTCAATTGGATTGACAAATGTGAACAGAAAAATATTCTGTATCTGCATTTTACAATGGATGATAACCTTTCTTTGGATGAAGAAATCAAAGCCAGATATCGGAGTATGTATATTGGGGTTTTCTTCAAACGTTACATTCTGGGACTGTGGGCGGCAGCTGAGGGCATTATCTACGATATGTTTGATGAAGAGAAACATGTTCGAAATATCAAAGATTTCTTTCAGTTACTCATAGATGGAAATCGGTACGTATCCTGTGACTATGGTACTCAGAATGCAACAGTCTTCCTGCTATGGAATAAAGGCAGAGACGGTAAATGGTACTGTACCAGGGAGTATTACTATTCCGGAAGGGATAAAGGAAAGCAGAAGACAGATTCAGAATATGCAGACGACCTAAAAGAGTGGCTTGATGGAACAAAGATTAAAGCAATCATCGTGGATCCATCAGCAGCTTCTTTTATTGCAGAACTACGAAAGCGTCGATACAAGGTCCTGAAGGCGAACAATGATGTACTGGATGGAATACGTCTGGTAGGAATGTTGTTGAATTTGGGAATGTTAGTATTTTCTTCGTCATGCACAGAAACAATAAAAGAATTTGCTTCTTATATCTGGGACGAAAAAGCCCTAGAGCATGGAGAAGACAAACCGATAAAGCAGCATGATCACAGCATGGATGCTGTAAGATATTTTGTAAGTACAATCTTAGGCCATAAGATGGCAAGATTTAGAGAAGTCGGGAGGTGATAGAGATGTATACGTTTACGATTCCAAGAGATGAATTTGACGAACTCAGACCTGATAAGCAGATGATCAGAAAGTTAATCGGTAAGCACATCGGTCTTGTTGGTCGTTTGAAAAAGAATATGAACTATTACCAGGGCAAACATAAGATCTTAGACGATGAGAATCGAGAAAATAAACTGGTATGTAACCATGCAAAGGATATCTCAGATACAGCCAGCAGTTATTTCATTGGAAATCCAGTGTCCTATAAATCAGAGAATGATATCACAGAACTGACAAAAGCTTTGGAGGTTGCCGGTGCTGATGAAGTTGATGGTGATAATGGATTAGATCTTTCAATATACGGCCTTGCATATGAGTACATCTATGTGAAAGAAAATGAAGCATATTTGTGTGATAAGAATATTTCTGCAGAGAATACCTTTATGGTAAGAGATGACAGCATTGAGGAAAATGAACTCTTTGCTGTCTATTATTATGCAAAAAAAGATGATTCCGAAACAAAAACGACTCAGTACATGGCTACGATATTGACTCAGAATTATAAATTCGAGTTAAGTATCTTGAATACTGATGGTAGCCAGGAGACCACAGAAGAGCCAGTTCCTCATTATCTGGGAGAAATCCCGATCATTGAATATCTGAACAATAAGCTTGCAATCGGTGACTTTGAACTGCAGATTCCGCTGATCGATGCATATAACGCATTGATGAGTGATCGAATTACTGATAAAGAACAGTTCATTGATTCGATTCTTGCCATCTATGGAACATTGCTTGTAGATGATGAGATAGAGGAAGACGGTGAACAAAAGGATGGCGCAGAGGCTGCCATGAAGCGCCTTAAAAAGAGAAAATTGTTGGAGATGCCAGATGGTACCAAGGCAGAGTATCTGACAAGGACATTTGATGAAGCTGGTGTTGAGATCCTGAAGAAAGCCGTTGAACAGGATATTCATAAGTTTTCGCATATCCCATGCATGACGGATGAAAGTTTTGGCGGTAATGTATCAGGCGTGGCTATGGAGTTTAAGCTTCTTGGTATGGAAAATATCACGAAGATCAAGACCAGATATTACCGCAAAGGCCTGAGAAAAAGAATACGTATCTTTTGCAGATTCCTTTCGATGAAAGAAAAAATTGTGGATCCGGAAGGAATCACAATGACTTTCACCAGAACTCTTCCAAAGAATCTTCTGGAGATATCTCAGATGGTATCTAATCTCAAAGGTATTGTGAGCCAGAAGACGTTGCTTGCTCAGATTCCATTTGTCGAGGATGTTGATGAGGAGATGGCGGCAGTAAAGAAAGAATCCGAAGAGAGCCTGAAACAGCAGCAGGAGATGTTCGGCATGCAGGGAAATGACCCTCCGGAAGAGAATGATCCGGATAAATCATCACAAAAGAAAACAGAAGAGAAAAAGGTAGATGAGTGATTACTGGGAAAAGAGAGCCGCCTGGGACATGTATGAACGTATGGCTGATGCAGAAGATACTGCTGATCTTGTAGCCAGAATATACAGGTCTGCATCCGCTCAGATCGTGTTTTCTGCGCAGGATATATTTGAAAAATATATGACAAAACATAAATTGTCAAAAGCTGAGGCTTGGAGATTCCTAAATAGTATCCAGGATAAAGACTCCATTCAGAAGTTGCTTCTTGAGTTGAAGAATAAGGATTCCGGAGAAAATAAGCAGGAACTGCTCAAGGAGCTGGAAGCACCAGCATACAGAGCAAGGATTGAAAGATTGCAGGGACTTCTACAGAAGGTTGATACAGTCATGGAAAATGTATATCAGCAGGAACAGCAATTTGATACGAGCTTTTTTGAACAGCTTGCTGAGAATGCCTATTATAGGACAATATACAATACACAGCGTAAGACTGGATTAGGTTTTAGCTTTTCTCATGTCGATCAGAAGCAGATTGATCGGGCACTCCGGATGAACTGGTCTGGGAAACATTACTCGAAGCGTATTTGGAAAAACACGGATGATCTTGCAAAGACGGTAAAAGATGAACTGCTGGTAAGTCTTTTGACTGGAAGAACAGACAGGGAAACGGCAGCAGTCATCACTGAGAAGTTCGGTGGTGGTGCAATCAAGGCAAGACGACTGATTAGGACGGAGAGCTGTTTCTTTTCCGGAGAGCTGACAGCACAGGCATATGAAGAGTGTGACATACAGAAATACCGGTATGTTGCTACGTTGGACTTGCGAACCAGTAAGATATGCCGTGAGCTGGATGGAAAGACGTTTCTGGTATCGCAAAGGCAGGCAGGAAAGAACTATCCGCCGATGCATCCGTGGTGCAGATCTACCACAATCAGTGACATTGATGATGAGACACTGTCCAGGATGACAAGAGCGGCTTATAATCCGGAAACCGGACGTACTGAGAAAGTTCCTGCAAATATGACATATGATGAATGGTATCAGAAATATGTCAAGGGAAATACAAAGGCTGAAGCTCAGGAGAAAGCTGTAAAGAATGCATCCAGTGATCGAAAACAGTTCGATAAATATCGAGAGATCCTTGGCAAAGATATGCCGAAATATTTTGCAGACTTCCAGGAAATGAAGTATAATAGTCCTGAGGAATGGGAACTTCTTAGAACTTATGCCCGATCAGTGAAGAATGGCATGATATCACCGTTATCTGGATTTAAGAATTATCAGAAAATCTATGGTGAAATCAATGAAAAAGTTGTTGGTACAAAAACTTCTGAGGGAACGGCAGTAACCAGACAGAGCAAACATTTCATGGAGAGAGTAATAGGAACCATGAGAGACCCAAAAACAGGAAGACCACGTTCGGGAGTAACTGTGGAAGGGATACAGGGCGTTCTGGAGAAACCGGTAATTGTCAGGGCAATAAGAACAGATTCACAAGGTGGAAGAAGCCAGAAATATATCGGAGAGAAAGCAACAGTTTCGGTAGATCCAGACACAGGAATATTGATTCAGTGCAATCCAACAAACGAAAGATTGTTAAGGAGTATTCAGAATGGAAAAGTTTAAATTAAATGAAAAGCAGATTGAATATTTAAAAAGAGAATACCCGAACAGCGAATTGGTACAAAGAGTATTGTCAACACAGAAAGATACGACTTTTGAAATTGATGTAGATACGTACATTGATTTTATGGAGTACATAGAAGATGAATCGGTATATTGGATGGATGCACAGCACGAGCCATCAGAGAAAACTTATATGCTTGAATCAATAAGGGACGATATTTATTATCAAACCAACTGATACCACCAGTCAGAAATGGCCGGTGGTCTTTTTATACCCATTTTTTAAGAAAGAGAGGTTATGAAACATGAAATTTGAAGAAGCATTAAAAGCAATGAGATTTGGAAGTAAAGCAAAATTACCATCCTGGGGAGGATATTGGTATTGGAGTCCAGAGAAAGAAACAATCATCATGCACACAAAAGGTGGACAGGAAATGGATATTCGAGAAACACAGAGCGTTGTATATACACTTCAGAATATCCTTTCTGATGAGTGGATTCTGGCAGATGAAGTAAACTGTCCTCAGCTTGGCGGTGAAGCAACGTTTTCCTTTGGAGAAGCAATTAAGTATCTGAAAAGAGGAATGAAAGTAGCACGAAAGGGATGGAATGGCAAGAAACAGTACATTCAGCTTGCAAGCGGAATTTCATACAAAGCGCCTACAGGAGAAATTATAAATTGTGAGCATGATGCCATTGGAAATATGGCGATTGCTTTTGTTGGAAGTTCAGGTGTACAGATGGGCTGGCTTGCTTCTCAGGCAGACATGCTCGCAGAAGATTGGAAATTTACGGAGGGCTAAGAGCATGAAAAAGAAAATTGCAGCAGTAATTGCATTGATGCTTCTGATCTGTATTACAGCCACAGGATGTGCTGAAGCAGATCAGGTAAGCTACAACATTTCCAAAGAAGCAGATAACTTCAATGTGACCAGGAAACTCACGGTCCTGAATGCCAGGACAGATACGATTCTTCTGGAATTGACTGGAACATTTGCATTGAAGAATAACTCTGACAACGAGCTGGAAGTAATTATTGAGACAGCGGATAACAAATATCAGAAAGATTATGTGTATCTGAATGACTACACAATGTATGTAGTTGAAGATATTTCCAGATCAGCTGTAGATAAATATCATTACGAGATTAATTTTCTTCCAGAGTTTGGATTAAAAGCAACACACAGTGATTGAGAGGGAGGTGAGAACGGTGAAGGTAAAGTGCATTAAACGCTACAGTGACATCAAGTTAAAGAAAATCGTTTAAGTTGGCGATATTCTGGAAGTTGATGATGAAAGAGCTGAACACCTGATTCAGGAAGGTGTTGCTGAGATCACAAAAGAAACAGAAAAGGCAGCAGGTAAGGAGAAGGGATAAGGTGATCCGGTTATCTCCCTATGAGGCGCGGGGTGAAGCGTCTTATTTTTTGTGTCCGAAATGACATAAAACTACAGAATCTGAGACGAATGGCCCGGGCACAGTAGTGAATAGGCTGGGCGGAAAGGATAAGAAATGAGGAATAAAGTATTTAAAGTAATGTGTAAAGTTCCAATGAATCTGCAGTTATTTGCAGAAGGCGGAGACGGTGCTGGGACCGGCGATGAAGGCGGTAATGGCGGCGGAGCCGGTGGAGCAGGCGGTTCAGATGGGAATGAACCTCTGTCCTTCGATGATTTCTTGAAAACAGGCGGTAATCAGGCAGAGTTTGATAGGCGTGTCCAGAAAGCAGTCAATACGGCAGTAACCAATGCACAGGAGAAATGGCAGGCACTGACGGATGATAAGCTTTCTGAGGCTGAGAAGCTGGCAAAGATGACAAAAGAAGAGAAAGCACAGTACATGCAGCAGAAGAAAGAAAAAGAACTTTCTGAAAGAGAAGCTGCTATTACTCGTAAAGAACTGATGGCAGAGGCAAGAAACACACTTGCTGGTGATGGACTCCCACAGGAGCTTGCAGAGATTCTGAATTATACAGATGCCGATGCTTGCAAAAAGTCTATGGAGACTGTAAAAGTAACCTTCCAGAAAGCTGTTGAGGCAGCTGTGGAAGAAAAGCTGAAAGGTGGAAAGCCACCGAAGAAAGCTTCAGGACAGGAAGGCATCACAAAAGAAATGTATTCCAAGATGGGATACGCAGAAAGACTGAAACTGAAAACAGAAAATCCGGATCTGTACAAGCAGTTATCCGGCAAATAAAAAAAGGAGAGAAAAGTAAATGGCAGGAACAATTTTTGGAATTCCATTTGATGAGGAATTATTTATGCAGATGTGGAATGAAGCACCGGATCCGTATCTCACAGCAATGATCGAATCTGGTGCTGTTGTAGAAGACCCGGTTATTGCGGAAAGAATCGCAAACAGCGGAAACTTTTACACGATTCCGTTTTACAACACACTTGATGGAGAAGATCAGAACTATGATGGTCAGACTGACATCAAAGTGGAAGAGGTATCTGGTGGTTCTCAGAGTGGTATCGTATATGGCAGAGCAAAAGGATTCTTTGCTCGTAACTTTACTGCAGAACTTTCTGGTGCTGATCCGATGGGACATATCGTAGCTACAATTGCAAGATATTGGCAGAAGAGACGCCAGAAACGTCTGATTGGCATCACAGATGCTGTATTTGGTATTACTGGTGTATCGGGAAATGCAAAGAAATGGAACGAGAGTCACACCCTTGACCTGTGTTCAAAATCTGCCACTGCAAGAAATATTGCAGAGACTGACCTCAATGATCTTGCAACAATGGCTTGTGGTGACCATAAAGATCAGTTTGGCCTTGCAATCATGCATTCCGATGTAGCAAAAACACTGGAGAACAAACAGCTTCTGGAATTTTGGAAGTATACAGATGCAAATGGCATTCAGCGTCCAATGAATATTGCATCTGCAAATGGATACACAGTTATTGTTGATGATGGTGTACCGTGTGTTACTGTTGGCGGTTCTGATGCCAACAAAGATTTGAAGAAGTATACAACATACCTGTTTGGACAGGGAGTTATCCGTACTGCAAAAGGTCGTGTTGATGTACCTGTTGAAACAAATCGTGATCCAAAGAAGAATGGTGGCCAGGATGAGCTGATCACCAGAATGAGAGAAACTATCCATCCGAATGGATTCAGCTTCACAAAACCAAAATCAAGCTGGACTGAATCTCCGACAGATGATCAGCTGTTCGCAACAGCAAACTGGAATATTGCATTTGATCCAAAGGCTATTCCGATGGCACGCTTGATTACTAATGGCTGATAGGAAGTGATCAGATGACTGAGCTGGAAAAGCTGAAAAAGATCACCGGTGAGAAAGACGAAGAGCTTCTGCAGCTTCTTTTAGAGGATGCAGAGACTTTCGTTTTATCCTATACAAATCGCACGCATATCGTTACCGGACTGGAAAAGGCTGTCAGAGATCTTGCAGTGATTGCGCTAAACCGGATAGGAACTGAGGGGGAAAAGAGCAGAAGCGAAGGTGGAGAAAATTACACTTTTGATGATGCTCCAAAGCAGATCTACGACACCATGAACCGGTATCGACTTGCGAGGATTGGAGGGAAGACCTATGAGACTCCGGAGAAGCAGGATTGAGACCTTTTATCACAGGAAAAGGATCGTAGAAAAAGATTCAGAGGGCGGCACCAGAGAAACATATGGTGCTGCCACTTCCATAGAAGGTGAAACCTGGCCAGCATCTGGGAAAACACAGGCTCTGCAGTATGGCCAGAAACTGAGCTACATCAGGAATGTACGTCTCTCTGACAGTTATCAGATTAAAAGTGATGATAAAGGTAGAAATGTATATGTCTTTGAAAATGGTGCAGAGATTCAGGAGCTTGATGGAATGTGTGTTTTTGTTCCGGAAGATATGGAACCAGATTACAAGATTGTAGCAATTAAACCTTACCAACATCTGTTGCTGGAGGTGGAAAAGCTGTGAGTGTAAATGGTGCAGACGATCTGGATAAAAAACTGAAACAATTAGCAGAATATGACATGATGCATGCCGTGTCAGATGCTATTCAGCTTGTGCGATCAGCGGCAGTGAATAACTGCAGCGTAAACACTGGTGAGCTGAGACAGAGCATCTTTGCAGATGTAGAAGGAAACTCTGAAAAAGCGGAGGGTATTTGCTGGACAAACAAAGCTTATGCTCCTTATGTGGAATTTGGTACCGGTCCGAAAGGCCAGGCTGATCATGCAGGTATATCTCCGGACGTTACACCAGTGTATTCACAGTCTTCATGGTGGATTCATGAGAGCCAGGTTGACAGGACCATAGCTGAGAGATATCGGTGGTTCTACATTGATACTCCACAAGGACGCTTTTACCAGTGCACAGGACAGCCTGCACATCCATTTATGTATCCTGCACTGCATGATAACGAGGACAAGATCATGGAGAACATGAGTGCAAGTTTTAAGGCTGATATAGGAAAGGTGCTAGAATGAAGAATATCAAAGAACAGGTATATAAGGCATTATGCGCTGTGACAGAGAATGTATCGGATTCTTATCCACGTACATGGGCGGAGGACTCCACTATCCAGTACACAGAAGAACAGAACAATGTATATGAGTTCAGCTCCAGTGCTGAAGGTGTAATAGAGGACAAGTCCTTTGTACGTTACAGAATTGATATCTGGAACCGAAACAGCACATCTGCAGATGCTCTTGCAGTGGATAATGCAATGAAAGCAACAGGATTGAAGAGAACTGAATGTCAGGATGTTCCGGATCCGTCCGGAATGAAACATAAGCAGATGCGTTATGAAGGCATTATTGATATGGAATCAGATGAAGTTTATTGGACATAGGAAAGGGGAAATAACGATATGTTAGCAAATGGAACAACATTAGGTTATCGCAAACATACTGGCGGAGAAGCCTCCGGAGCGTACACAGATCTTCCTGGATTAAAAGAGATTCCGGAAGTTGGTACTGAGATTGAGAAGGTAGATAATACATGTCTTACAGATCCTCATAAAATGTACGAGCAGGGCATTGGCGATCTGCCGGATATGGTGTACAAGTTTAAGTACGACAACAGTAAAGCTGGAAGTCCATACAGATTGATGAGAGATGCAGCAGCTGCTAAAGAGGTCTGGGATTTCCAGGAGAAAAACAAAGACGGCACAGTTACAGAGTTTACTGCTCAGTTCTCAGTTAAGAGAACCGGCGGAGGAGTAAATGGTGTCATTGAGTTTGACGTTACTATGGCTGTGCAGTCCGAAATCAAACAGACTGATCCGGCATAAGGAGGAGTTAGATGGAAAATCTTGGTGGATTAGATGAAGTAGAAGTTAAAGAAAACAAGACAGAAGAGACAGTAGTTTCACTGGAAGAGAAAAAGGCGAAAAGAAAACCTTTCCATTACTGGGAAGTAAACGGCCGCCAGTTCCGTTTGAAACTCAAAGCATCTACAGTTGGGAAACTGGAAAACAAATATCATAAGAATATCATGAATATGCTGGATGATATTCCTCCTTTGTCAGTCATGCTTACGATTATTCAGGCGGCCATGGAACCATGGGAGCATGGAATGACATATCTGAAGGTCCAGGACTTATATGATTCCTGGACAGAAGAAGGCGGCAACCAGTCCGATCTTTATACAAAAGTCATCCTTCCGACATTATCCGTATCTGGTTTTTTTACTGCGGATCAGGCGGAAGCACTGAACGAAGAGATTCAGAACGTCTGAGTGATTTTATCCAGGAACTGTATGCAGAAGCTCTTGATGCAGGTATTCCGATCGAGACTTTTTGGAATTGTTCGATAGCGGAAAACATTGACCTGATCGAGAGTGCATACAGAAGAATGGAAAGAGAACGAAAAAGCCGAATTTCAGACAACTGTGTACTGGCAGAAGCAATAGCTGCCAATGTTGCATTATTGTTTGATGATGGCAAGAAACCGTTCCTGAAGCCGTGGGATTTCTATCCGGATCTGTTCAAGGAAGAACGGCAGATCTATGAAAAGGAAGAGGAAGAACGACAGTGGCAGGAATATATGGAACAGCGAAGAGAATATAACGCAGCATTTAACCGCCGGATACAGTCATAATGTGCCGGCGGATTTTTATAGGAGGGAGGTGAGACCATGGGTGATACACTTCATAAAATGGAGGTCAAAATCGAGGGTGATTCTTCTGGCTTGAAAAAAGAGATGGAATCCAGCCGCCAGGAAGTAAAGCGTGGTGTTGAAGCTATTCAGAAAGAAACTGAAAAGATGAAGAATCCTTTCAGAAATCTGGCAAGTAGTAAAACACTAAGTTCAGTGCGTGCTTCCATGAAGAAAATTAAAGATTCCTTTGCATCATTTTCACTGAAAGACAGAACAAAAGAATTCCAGATCAAGGCTGGTATTAAAGTACCGACTGAAGAATATAAGAATGTTATTTCTGATATTGATAAGGTACAGGCTAAACTCGACAGATATTATGAACGAAGAGATAAAGCAGAGTATCTTGGAGTTGATAAAGAAAGCAACAGTTGGAGAGGACTGGCATACGACATTGAAGGTGCTGAAAGAAAACTGAAAATGTACCAGGCTGACAAGAAGATGATGGAAACTGACGGGACGGATGTACAGCGTCCTGTGTCCTTGAAAAGTCTTATTGGAAAATCTGTAATAAAAGGATTTGGCGGTGCTCTTAAGGGAGTGACCTCAGGTGTTAAATCACTGGCAAGTGGTCTGATTCAGAAAGCTTCAGGAGCATTCGGTGCTCTGATACAGAAGTTTGCTACTGGGATTCCAATTCTGAAAAGAACAAGATCTTCATTTAATGGTCTTGGAACAGCTGGAAAAGGCCTTGGAGGAATACTGAAAACAATCGGCATGACTGCAAAATTCATGTTTGCAAGTTTTGTGATCCGTGGAGCAATCAATGGAGCAAAAGAAGGTTTTCAGAATCTGGCGCAGTATTCAAGCTCAACAAATGCAAGCCTTTCCATGTTGATGTCTTCATTGACTCAGCTGAAGAATTCGCTTGCAACAGCATTTGCTCCGATTCTCGATGTAGTAGCTCCGATTCTGAATCAGTTCCTGCAGATGATCATTCGGGCCGTGAATGCTGTAGGACAGCTCATGGGCGCTCTTACAGGAAAATCTACGATCGTCAGGGCTAAGAAAGTAAACCAGGATTATGCTGCAAGCCTTAATGGTACATCTAAGGGGCTCAAGAACAATGCAAGTAATGCCAACAAAGCTCAGAAAGAAGCTGAGAAGTACAAGCGTACACTGTTAGGCTTTGACCAGATCAATAAGATGGATGATAACTCATCCTCTGACACTGGATCCGGCGGAGGGGCAGATGCTGGAGCTCTGGGCGGTATCGACAACATGTTTGAAACCACTGCAGTCCAGAGTAAATTTAAAGACCTTGCGAAACTGATCAAGGATTCCTGGAAGAATGCAGACTTTACTGAAGTAGGTGCTATCGTTGGTCGTAAGCTCAACGCAGCACTGCAGAGTATTCCATGGGATGAGATTAAGAACACTTCGAACAGAATTGCAAAGAGCATTGCTACATTTCTGAACGGATTTATTGAAACAACAGATTGGGGACTGGTAGGCAGCACTCTTTCTCAGGGATTAAACACAGCAATTGGATTTGCAAACACGTTTGCGCAAAATTTTCACTGGACTAGCTTGGGAAAAGCCATCTCTGACGGAATCAATGGTGCTGTTAAGACGTTCGATGCTGCCACTGCAGGACAGACGATCAGCAATGTAGTGAAAGGTATTCTTGATTCGTTCATCATAGCTGTAGAGAATACAGACTGGCAGCAGGTCGGTAAAAAGGTTCAGGAGTTCCTTGTCAATATTGACTGGAAAGGCATTGTTGAAAAGCTATCAGAAGCTATTGGCGCAGCATTTGGAGGTTTTGCAGCATTCCTTTGGGGCTTGATCGGAGATGCCTGGAAGAAAGTTGTACAGTGGTGGAAAGATACGGCATACAAAGACGGACAGTTTACCATTAGTGGACTTTTCAACGGGATTGTCGATGCTCTGAAAAACGTAGCAACATGGATTAAAGACCATATCTTTAAACCTTTCATCAATGGCTTCAAGAAGGCTTTTGGAATCAATTCACCATCAACAGTAATGATTGAACAAGGTGGATATATCATTTCCGGATTATTCAAGGGATTGAAGGATAATCTTCCAAACGTCCTGAAGTGGGTCGGAGATCTACCTGGAAAGGTAAAGAATAAGCTCGGAAATGCTAAGGAATGGCTGAAGGAAAAAGGCTCTCAGGCAATGTCTGGATTTGCAGCAGGTCTTCATTCCATTAATATTCCACTGCCGCATATTACAGTTTCCTGGAATAGTCATACTGTTGGACCGGTAAGCTTCTCAACTCCATCATTTGGGCTTGACTGGTATGCAAAGGGTGGATTCCCTAATATGGGTGAAATGTTTGTTGCCAGAGAGAATGGACCTGAGATGGTTGGTCGAATGGGAAGGCGAAATGCCGTTGCCAATAACAACCAGATTGTTGATGGTATCCGTGCTGGTGTATATGAAGCCATGGTAAATGCTCTGGAAAGCTTCAGCGGTGGAGGAAATGGACAGAACACAGAAGTGAAGATCTATCTGGAAGGTGATTCCAAGAAATTGTTTAAAGTGATACGTACAGAAGGTCAGGATTACCAGAAATCTACTGGAAAGCCTGTGTTTGAATAGGAGGTGGGCTTTTGCATAACAACGATGACGAACTGTATATTGATGGTGTGAAAATGCCCACTTTGAAACTCAACGGGCTGACATACAAGAAAGAAAAGATATGGTCGAAAAACACTGGTCGAGTAAGCAATGGTGACATGAAAGGTGACGTGATAGCAAGAAAATTCACACTATCCTGTCAGTGGCCGCCGCTTACTCGTTCTCAGTTAGCGGTGATTGATAAGGCTATAGATCCGGCTTTCATTAAAGTAGAATTCCGTGATCCTGGAACAAATAATAAGCTGGAGAAAACATTCTATGCAGGCACACCGACATATCCGGTATACAGTTATGCCAAAGGTGTAAAAACATATGTTGGTGTAGCCGTAGATTTGATTCAGCAGTAGGGAGGACGAAATGAAAGTAAAGAACAAGGACATCGTTGTTTTTTTAAATGGAATCGGAGCTCTCAAAGATAAGAGATTTCCAGTAAAAGTAACTTATGCAATCAATAAAAATATCAGGGCAGTATCCGGAGCAGCAGAAGCCTACAACAAGACTTTTGATGAACTCCGAAGCCAGTACATGCTCAAAGATGCGGAAGGAAAGCTTGTACTTGACGAACATGGCGAACCAAAGTTCCATGAAGGAAAGAAAGATGAGTTTGTAAAAGAGCTTGATGAACTTCGAGAAATTGAAGTTGATATCAATCTTAACATGCTTACATATTCTGATATCGAAAAATGTGATTCTGACAAATACAGTACACTTACTGTGAGAGATATGGAAGCACTGGACATTATGCTGAAGTAGAGGAGGTACCTGTATGTATCAGACATCAGAAGAATTTGGAAACCTGATACAGCAGGATTCCAGAACATTTTATGCATTGCTATATTTTGATGGCAATACAATAACAGATGGTATATCAGAGATTACGATCGAAGGCGGATCCAACAGTGAGGATGATTTCTCTATCGGCTCTGCAGTATCCAGATACGCAAAGATCAAGATGACGAATCCCGCAAAGAGAATTGAAGGGAAAGAGATAACAATCAAGATTGGAATGATGGTTGGCGAATCTATTGAATATGTTCCGATGGGTTATTACACAGCAGAGAAGCCAAAGACAGATGAAAGTCAGATTACAGTCACTGCGTATGACCGCATGATGAAGACAGAGAGAGCTTTTTCGGCGGATGGCATTGCAGAGACTACAGATACAGTAACTGTGCTGAATGCGATATCGAGGATTACAGGAGTAACAGTTGTTACAGATGGACTGACTGCGATATCAATGCAGCGTCCGGATAGCTATACCTGCAGAGAGATACTGGGATATATTTCACAGATGTATGGCGGTTTTGCTATCTGTAATCGGCAGGGACAGATTGAGATTAAAACTTACATAGACAGTGATTATCCAGTCGATACAAGCCGGTACTGGGACACATTCGAGCATCATGATGTGACTGAGAAAATAGAGAAGATTACCTGCTATATCGGAAAGAATTCTGATGGAAACGATGTTTCTGTCAGTGTTGGTTCCGGAACCCGCGAAATAAGTTTTTCAAACCCGTTCATGACACAGGAAATGCTGGATAATGTTTGGAAAGTATTAAGCGGTTATGAATACATGCCTGGAAGCATTAAATTCATGGGTGATCCCCGTGTGGATCCATGGGATGTGCTAACAGTCTCTGATCTGAATGGTACAGCTTATAAAGTACCGGTCATGACTATGACACATGAGTTTGACGGCGGTCTGATCACATCGGTGGAAGCTGTTGGACGGTCTGAAGTAGAACAGGAATCTGGATACAAAGGTCCGACTACTAAGGAAATGGACAGGTATTATGCACAGCTGGTTGTGATTGATAAG
>OGZO01001068.1_pt1 | contig 20343 bp, 18 predicted proteins | sample 1576721 | NCBI WGS metagenome assembly OGZO01 (sample SAMEA3541516, study PRJEB24748) | human gut metagenome | biome: human gut; feature: human-associated habitat; material: faeces | place: China | collected 2012 | reverse complement strand
ACCCGCATAGCGGGTGGTTTTTTGTTTCGCGCCTGCCAGGCGCTCAACAGGCTAAAGCCCATAACGAAACGCCCCCTTTGCAGGGGGCGTTTGCATTCCAAAGATGCGGGCCGGGCTTACAGCTTGCCGGCGCGCATGTCGCGCAGCCACTGGTACCAGCCTTCCAGGCCGGAACCGTCACGGCAGGAGACCTCGAACACGGCCAGTTCCTTGTTGAGGCGGGTGGCGAAATCCCGCGCCCGTTCGCGGTCGAAGTCCACATAGGGCAGCAGGTCCACCTTGTTCAGCACCATGGCCTTGGCCAGGTTGAACAGCAGGGGATACTTTTCGGGCTTGTCGTCGCCTTCGGTCACGCTCAGCAGGGCCACCTTGGCGTCTTCGCCGCAGTCGAATTCCACGGGGCAGACCAGGTTGCCCACGTTCTCGATGAACAGGATGTCCACGCCGGCCAGGTCCAGGCTCTCCATGGCCGTCATGATCATGTTGCTGTCCAGGTGGCAGCCGCCGTCGGTGTTGATCTGCACGGCCTGGGCGCCCGTGGCCGCCACGCGGCGGGCATCGTTGTCGGTCTGCAGGTCGCCTTCGATGACGGCCATGCGGAACTCGCCGGCCAGGTCATGCAGGGTGCGTTCCAGCAGGGTCGTCTTGCCGGCGCCCGGCGACGAGATCAGGTTCAGGGCCAGGATCTTGCGCTCACGCAGCTTCTCGCGCACGCTGGCCGCGATCTTCTCATTGGCTTCCAGAACGTTGCGCACCACAGGAATTTGCATCGTTTCCTCCCGGAACTCCGGCCCTTTTTCTCAGGGCCCGCCTGGCGGCAGCATGGCCGCAGGCCGTCGGTTTATGAATCCTGGCCCCCGCTGACGGAGGCTTCCAGATGACTGATCTGCAGCTCCTTGCCCTGCACCACCGTGTGGCCTGCCAGGGCGCCGCACGCCGGACACGGCTGCCAGAGGGCTTCCTGCCCCTCGCCGCCGAAGGTCTGCCCGCAGGTGGAGCAGCACAACAACAGGGGGATGGTCACCAGTTCGAGCCGGGCGGCCGCATGCGGCCCGCCCTGCACCAGGGCCTCGAAGCAGAATTGCAGCGAATCCGGCACCACGCCGGCCAGGGCGCCGCATTCCACACGGATGAGGTCGAGCCGGTCACAGCCCTGTTTGGCGATCTCTTCCAGAGCTATGTCCAGGATGCTTTGTGCGATGGACATTTCGTGCATAGTGCGCCGATGCTAGCGCAAAGCCCCCGGCGCGTAAAGGAATTTGGCAAATCTTGCCATTCGGCACAAATCATGTAGAGTTTAGCCGTGCCTGCATATGGGGCCTCATGGCATGCCCCGGCCCGGAAGGCCTTTTGCCCCGCTGCCGTGACACGCGCATCATGAACCGCCACGCGCGATCTTCCGCCGGGCACTTTCCGGCGGACATCCGGCCCAAAGGCACAGGAGCCTACTGGCATGAACAAGATCTTTCTCTGGATAGTCCTCGCGGTCATCATCCTTGGCCTGCTGCTCATCCTGCTCAACACGCGCATGGGGCAGTCCGGCGACGCCCCGGTCCCGGCCGACAACAGCGTCTCCGCCCCTGTGAAGCCCGCGCCGCCCGTTGCCCAGCCCCCCCTGCCCGTGACGCCCGGCACGCCTGCCGACGGTGAAAAGCTGGCCGCTGCCGGGGTCAAGCCTTCTCCCGCTGCCGTGGAGCGCGGCTTTGCTTTCGAGACAGGAGAGGAAACGCCCGCCACGGCGGAAAGCTCTGCCCCCGCAAGCCCGGGCACGACCCCGCTCACCGCTGCCGCCCATGACGAAAAAGCCCCGGCGGCCGCTCCTGCGGCTCCCGCCGCCCCGGCGGAAGTGAAGAAGGCGGAAAAGCCCGCTCCCAAGCCCCAGCCCGCGCCCCGCAAGGCGGCCCCCGCGCCCAAGAACCAGACCATCACCAACTTCGTGGTCTTCGTGCGTGACGGCGGCGCCACCATCCGCCTGGACGCCTCGTCCCCCATCCGCTTCAAGCATCTGGAGCTGACCAGCCCCTCCCGCGTGGTGGTGGATCTGCACGGCACCTGGAAGCTCAGCGAACCCGGTGTGCCCAAGGGCGAGATGGTCAAGGACGTGCGCCTGGGCAAGAAGGGCAGCGACACCCGCATCGTCATCGACCTGCACGCCAAGGCCAAGACGCGCTACATCCTGACCAAGGGCAAGAAGCGCCTGGACATCCGTCTGGACAAGACCAAGTAACTTCTCGCAGCAGAGCGATAAAAAACGGCAGGACCTCCCGGAGATCCTGCCGTTTTTCATAACTGAAAAAGGGAGGCCTTCGCCTCCCCTTCTTTTATTCCTTTTCCATTTCCCTGCCGCGTTCGTCAGCGGCCAGCACCGCATCCACCAGCAGGCCGGAAAGTCCCGCCCTGTCGAGGACATTGACCCCGGCGATGGTCAGGCCGCCGGGCGAGCATACCTGGTCGCGCAGTTCCATGAGCGGCGTGTCGCTGCGGGCCGCCATGACGGCCGAGCCTTCGAACAGGGCCGCCACCATGTCGCGGCATTCCTTGCGGCCCAGGCCCAGGGTGACACCGGCCTGCACCAGCCCCTGCATCATGCCGAACACATAGGCGGGCCCGGCGCCGATGAGGGCCGAGAAGGCCGTAAAGCGGGACTCCGGCAGCTCCAGACAAACGCCCAGCTGGCTGAAGAAGCGCAGGATGTCTTCCTTGCTCTCCGCCGGGACCTTGTCGTCGAAGCACAGGGCGAACACGCCCTTGCCCACCAGTGCGGGCGTATTGGGCATGCAGCGCACCACGGGGCAGCGTCCGGCCACGGCTGTCTGCAAACGGGCGATGCTGATGCCCGCCGCCACGGAGATCACCACCGTGTCGGGCCCGAACTCGGGCGCCATCTCGGCCAGCAGGGCCTCGATCTGGTAGGGTTTGACGGCCATGACCACATAGCGGGCCTTGCGGGCCAGCTCGCGGGCCGAATCCAGACGGGTGACGCCCGCCGCTTCCAGAGGCGCCATGCGTGCTGCCGTGCGCGTATGGCCATACAGGGTGCAGTCCAGGGAAGAGGCGGCAAGACCGGCCAGGATGGCCCCGCCCATGTTGCCGCAACCCACACAACCGATGCTCATGCTCATGTTCGTTCTCCATCACCGCCACAGGCGGCTGTCAGCCGGGAAGCGCTCCAGGCGCTCCCGGAAAGATCACTCCGGCTTGCCGAACTGTCCGGCCCGCAGCTGGGCCAGATGCCAGACGTAGCGCCGCAGGGGCACCACGGCCACGCCCTCGCGGTTCTCCCAGCGCTCCAGGGCCCGCAGGGTCGAGGCGTGCGGATGCCCGATGGCGATGGCGATGCCCTGCTTGCGGGCCAGGCGGGCGGCCTTGTCCAGCGCGGCCAGCACCTTGTCCGTGCCCTGGGGATCGTCCAGAAAGACATGGCGGCTGGCCGTGACGATGCCCTGGCGGACCATGCTGGTCTCCAGCTGGCTGTTGCCGCGGGTGACGCTGTCCAGCACGAACAGGCCGCGCCCGTAGGCCAGACCGGCCAGCATGCGGCAGGCATCGCGCCGTCCGGTGAACCCGGAACCCATATGGTTGTTGAAGCCCAGGGCCGTGGGCACCTGCGCCAGCGCCTTGTCCAGAGCGTGTTCCATGGCATAGGCGTCCATGTCCGTCTCCAGCGCTCCGGGGCCCGGATTGGGCGCGGTGCCGTTCTTGCGGGGCATGGCCTCCATGGGCATGTGCAGCAGGACGTCCAGCCCCATGTCCCGGGCCACCTGCTGCACCGGACGGCGGGCAGCGGCATGGGGCCACAGGGCCAGGGCCACGGGGAACGGCAGGCTGGCCAGCTGCTCCGCGGGCTCCAGCTTCTGGCCCATGTCGTCGATCACCAGCACCAGAGCAGGTTCGGGCATGGGCCGGGAAAGCGTGGCCAGCATGGTCTCCCAGCCGGGGAAATGCAGGACGAGGCAGGTGCGGCCGTCCACATCGGCTTCCAGCACCCCGTCGTCCGTCCAGCGCAGTTGCGGCATTGGGACGTCATCGGCCAGCAGGCGCTCGCCGTCAGGGCCGGTACGCAGGGCCTCCTGGCACAGACGCTCCTGCAGGGCCAGGGCCAGACGCAGGGGAGCGCCGTCCCCTTCCACACGGTAATGCCGGGCCTCCTGTTCCGAAAAGCCGGGCATGGTCAGCAGACGGCAGCCGGGCATGACCCGGGACAGGGTCTGGCGCATCAGATCGTCCAGACGGTCCCGGTGCCGCAACCAGTCACCGGTGGCCAGCACGGGCTGCCCGTCCTCGGCCACCAGCACGGCGCCTCCCTCCCGGGAGGCCAGACACAGGGACAGGCCCAGACACAGGCAGAACCACAGGATACCGCCCACCAGCAGGCGGGTCGACGCACACGGCCCCCCGGAGAGGCCGTCGTGATCGTCGCCGCTCGGGGGGCCGGGATGTAAGAAAGGCAAGCGCACAGGTTCCCTCCGCGCCGGACGCAGGCCTAGCGCCGGATCTCCTGGATGCGGGGCAGGCCCTTGACCAGCTGCAGGGCCATGCGCAGCTGGTTGTCGCGGGCCAGCTGTTCCGCGGCATCGTCACGCTTCTTGCTGCTCGTGGCCTTCTTGCCGCCATCGGCGTTCTCCAGATGGCCGCTCAGGTTCTGCTCGCGCAGCAGGATGCGGGGCTCGTCGGCATCTTCTTCACGCGGGCGCTCGAAGGGGATCTCCAGGTCGGGCACGATGCCCTCGGCCTGGATGGAGCTGCCGCTGGGCGTATAGTACAGGGCCACGGTCAGCTTGAGGGCCGAGCCGTCGGACAGGGGGATGATGTTCTGCACCGAGCCCTTGCCGAAGGAGCGTTCGCCGATGATCAGGGCGCGCTTCTGGTCGCGCAGGGCACCGGCCACGATCTCGGAGGCCGAGGCCGAACCGGCGTTGATGATCACCACCACGGGCACGTCGATGTCCCCGGCCTGGTCCTTGGCCTCGTAGATGCGCTCCGGCACGGGGCCGCGGCCCTGGATGGACACGATGGTGCCCTTGCTCAGGAACATGTCGGAAACGCTCACGGCCTGGTCCAGCAGACCGCCGGGATTGTTGCGCAGGTCGAGCACGATACCCTTGAGGCCGCCGGTCTTGGCGCATTCGCGGGTGGCCTTCTTGAGGGCGTCGCGCAGGTCCTCGTCGGTGCGGCCGGAGAAACGGGTGAGGCGAATCCAGTAATAGCCGTCTTCCAGCGGCTTGGACTTCACGCTGACCAGCGGGATGGCCTCACGCTTGACCCGGATGGTCTTGGGCGACTTGGAGGTGCTGTGCAGGATGCCCAGCTCCACTTCCGTGCCCTTGGGGCCGCGGATGCGCGAGACCACGTCCTGCAGGCTCAGTTCCTGCGTGGGCTGGCCGTTGATGGTCAGGATGACGTCCCCGGACTGCAGGCCGGCACGATAGGCGGGCGTGTCCTCGATGGGGGTCACCACGGTCACCTGGCCGTTCTCCACCGTGATCTCGATGCCGATGCCGGTGAACTCGCCTGAGGTGGTCTCCTGCATCTCCTTGTGTTCTTCAGGCGTCATGAAGGTGGAGTGCGGATCCAGGCCCTGCAGCATACCCTTGAGGGCACCGTCCAGCAGTTCGCCCTGGTTCACGTCCTTCACATAATAACGGTTCACCAGATCCAGCACCTGGCTGAAACGGCGCAGGGCTTCGAAATCTTCCTCGACCTTGTCTTTGTCGGCCTTGGCGGCAGCGGTGGCTCCCAGCGGGCAGCAGAGAGCCAGCACGCAAAGGAAAACGGTCAAACGGAAAAGAGCTCGCATGGATTGCCTCCCGAAAAGATCATACGGACGCAGGGGCTCCTGCCGGAACCGGCGGGGCAGGCACGCAGCCTTGCCGGGCCGCCTGCGGAGCGGCCATAGTTACCTTTTTCAGGTCAAAAAGCAATGACGGCCGGGGCCCCGGCCAGCCCCGGAGGAGGAAGGGCCGCCGTACCGGCATGACGGCGGCCGAGGACCACGGCAACCCGGCAGGTACGCCATGGACAGGGGCGGTCCGCAGATGCATGCCGAAAAAGTACCGCTCCCCCGCTCCCGGCCCCGCAGGCAGGCACAAAAAAAGGGCCGCCCGTTGCCGGGCAGCCCCTGGGATCGCAAAGGCGCAGGGCCTAGATGAAGAACAGCCAGGTCAGGATCAGGAACAGCGGGATCAGGATACCCACGGACCAGGCCATGTAACCGAAGAAGCTGGGCATGGCCACGCCCTGTTCTTCGGCGATGGAACGCACCATGAAGTTGGGGGCGTTGCCGATATAGCTGTTGGCGCCCATGAACACGGCACCGGCGGAGATGGCGGCCAGGGTGGGCGCCATGTCGGTCATCAGGTGCACGGGGTCGCCGCCGGCGGTGTTGAAGAACACCAGGTAGGTGGGCGCGTTGTCCAGGAAGCTGGACAGGGCGCCGGTCAGCCAGAAGAACATGTAGTTCACGGGCTCGCCGTCATGGAAGACCATGTTGATGACACCGGCCAGGGCGCCGTCGGTACCGGCACGCAGGATGGCCAGGGCGGGGATCATGCTCAGGAAGATGCCCAGGAAGAGCTTGGCCACTTCTTCGATGGGGGCCCAGGAGAAGCCGTTGAGTTCACGGCACTGGCGGGTGGTGAACTTCCAGGACAGGCCGGCCAGGCAGAGCAGCAGGATGTCGCGCAGCAGGTTCTGGCCATCGATGCCCACGCCGTGGATGTTGATGGCTTCGCCGAGGTCGATCATGCCGGAGACCAGCACGCAGAGCACGATGCCCAGCAGGAAGAGCAGGTTGATGGAGCCGTCGAGGCCCAGCTTTTCTTCCACCTTATTGGGATCATGCGGGGGCTGGGGACGACCTTCACGGCCGTACAGGACGGTATCGAGCACGAAGTAGATGCCCAGCAGGGCCAGGGACATGAAGCAGGTCTTCACGAACAGGTTGGTGGTGGTCCAGAAGAAGCTCACGCCCTTCAGGTAGCCCAGGAACAGCGGCGGGTCGCCCAGGGGAGTCAGGGAGCCGCCGATGTTGGCCACCAGGAAGATGAAGAAGACCACGGAATGCACACGGTACTTGCGGTGGGCATTGGCGCGCAGCAGGGGGCGGATCAGCAGCATGGCGGCGCCGGTGGTGCCCATCCAGCTGGCCAGGATGGTGCCCACGGCCAGGATGCCGGTGTTGACCACGGGGGTGCCCACCAGCGAGCCCTTCAGGCGCACGCCGCCGGCCACGGTGAACAGGGCGAACAGCAGCACGATGAAGGGGATGTACTCCAGCAGGATGGCATGGAGGAATTCATAGAAGGCCACGTTGAAGCCGTAGACCACCAGACAGGGAATCAGGAAGGCAAGGCCCCAGAAGACGGAGATCTTGCCGAAGTGATGATGCCAGATATGCGGCAGGGCTAGCGGCATGATGGCGATGGACAGCAGCATGCATACGAAAGGAATGACCCAGACCGCGGACAGTTCCGCACCGGGGATGCTCGGATGTCCTTCGGAGGCCATGGCCAGCACGGGAAGCGCCAGCACGGTCAGCAGGGCAAGAGGCAGGGACCAGCGTTTCAACATGGGATTCTCCTCAAGTCAGTATAAAATATCACAAAAGAAAACATTGTGATACATTATGAAAACTTCTCAATCTTACGCCATTTCCACGTTTTTTGCAATGAAAATGCTCCCTCTTGGCGCAGGATGAACATTTCACAAAATCCGGCTTACCTGACGGGCTCCGGGCCGTCCCCGGGCAGGGCCGCGGCCGGGCCGCTGTCGCTGCCGTAAAGGCTGCGGTATTCGTGCTGGAAGATGCACATGCGCGTGGCGTCGTGGTAGGCGCCGTTGGCGAAGAACTCGTGGATGAGCACGCCCTCGGCCTGGAAGCCCAGCTTGGAATAGACGTGGATGGCGCGCACGTTCTCGTTGTCCACCACGAGGTAGAGCTTGTAGAGGTTGAGCGCGTCGAAGGCGTAGGCCATGGCCAGCTTGGCCGCCGCCGTGGCAAAGCCGTGGTTCTGCCAGGCCGGGTCGATGATGATCTGGAACTCGGCCCGGCGGTGGATGTAGTCGATCTCCACCAGCTCCACCAGGCCCACGTTCTGGCCCTGATGGTCCACGATGAAGCGGCGCTCGCTCTGGTCATGGATGTGCTTGTTGTACAGGTCCTGCAGTTCCACGAAGGCCTCGTAGGGCTCTTCGAACCAGTAGCGCATGACGTTGGCGTTGTTGTCCAGGCCGTGCACGAATTTGAGGTCTTCCCGTTCCAGCGGCCGGATGCGGATGGCGGCCGATGCTTCCCTGCCAGTTTCCATGCTGAGACTCCCTGCCGCGCGCCGCAAGGCCAAGGCTTGCGGGAACGGCGTTTTTCTGCCAGATTTCCGGCGAATTCCACCAACAACGAGGATGCTATGCCCAAGGACCCCACTCCCCGGCGCAAGGCGCGTCTGGGCTCGGTGCTTGCCCACCGTCAGCCCGACCTGACCCTTGTGCTTGCCAATATCCATGACCCGCACAATGTCTCGGCCATCTACCGTTCCTGTGACGCCTTCGGCGTGGACAAGGTGCACCTGTACTATACCGACACGCCCTTCCCCGTGCTGGGCCGCAAGACCTCGGCCTCGGCCCGCAAATGGGTGGAGAGCGTGCGCCACCGCGACCGTCAGGAGCTGGAGACCAGCCTGCGTGCCCAGAACATGCAGATCCTGGCCACCACCTTCACGCCCACGGCCAAGCCGCTGCGCACCTGGGACTTCACCCGTCCCACGGCCATCATCATGGGCAACGAACACAGCGGCGTCAACGAGGAACTCATCAGCATGGCCGACGGTGAGCTCTACATCCCCATGTACGGCATGATCCAGAGCTTCAACGTCTCGGTGGCCTCGGCCATCATCCTGTCCGAAGCCTGCCGCCAGCGTGAGGCCGCCGGCTTTTACGACAGCCCCCGCCTGGAGCCCGACGAGCTGGAACGCCGCCTGGCCCTGTGGCTGGAAAAATAGACTGTCCCGCAAGATGCGAAAGGGGGGCGCCCTGCCGGGTGCCCCCTTCGTCCATCATTCGATATCCAGCCCGTCGGCGGGCTCGCCGCTGCCCTCCGCATGCGGCCTGACCACCTTCTGGAAGCGGTGGCCGTCCCAGCGGTAGCCGATCTCGTTGGCCAGCGGCAGGTAGAGCATGCCGGTCTTGTTCCAGAACACGGGGTGCGCGCGCAGGCCCCCCATGCCCAGGCAGATGAGCACCGAGGGGTTCACATCGTCGGGCACGGGCTGGCCCTTGGCAAAAAATTCCTGGATGTCCGGCTCCTGCGGCACGTCCACGGGTACCGTGCGCCCCGAGGCGTCCACGCGCCACAGCTCCACCGTACACAGCTCGGTGCCCAGCGTGCCGATGGCCGCCACGGCCGAACCGTCGTCAGCGTCCCGGAACAGACGCAGGGCCACGCCGCTGTCGCGGAAGGGCAGCGCCCGGAACACGATCACGTCCCGGCTCTCGCCGGCCAGTTCCCAGAACTCGCTCTGGCCTTCTTCCAGCAGCTGCTGTTTGTCCTCGTCCTCAAGGCCTTCGGCCGTATTTTCAAAAATGCTCGTGGGCAGGGCGCCGAACGCCTCGCGGGCGGTGAGCGCGCTCTCCTGCGCCAGGCCCGCGCACGGGCACAGCAGCATGAGCATCAGCAGACAGAAAAAAACACGCATAACTCCCCCTTGCCGCGACACTGTCCCGGCTCGTCAAAAATTTTATACGGCCTTCCCCGTCCTTTGTCCATCGCTCCGGGCCGTTTTTCCCGGCGCTTATCAGGAATCCCTCTTGCCAAACAGCGTCGCCACGCTTACATAACAGCCCATGAACAATCCCTGCATCCATATCGAAAAAGCCCGGCAGCACAACCTCAAGGACATCAGCCTGGACATCCCCCGCGACGAGCTGGTGGTGGTCTGCGGGCCCTCCGGTTCCGGCAAGTCCACCCTGGCCTTCGATATCGTCTATGCCGAGGGCCAGCGCCGCTATGTGGAATCCCTTTCGGCCTATGCCCGGCAGTTCCTGCCCCAGATGGACAAGCCGGACGTGGAGAAGATCGAGGGCCTTTCCCCGGCCATCTCGCTGGAACAGCAGAGCACCTCGCGCAATCCCCGTTCCACCGTGGGCACGGTGACGGAGATCCACGACTTTTTGCGCGTCTTCTTCGCCCGTCTGGGCCGCATGTACTGTCCCTCCTGCGGCCGCCCCATCGAGGCCCGCTCCGCCGACGAGATCATCACCGACATCATGGCCCTGCCCCAGGGCAGCAAGTTCATGGTCATGGCGCCGCTGGTGGAACTGCAAAAAGGCACCCATCAGGACAAGTTCAAAAAGCTGCGCGCCGAAGGCTTCGCCCGCGTGCGTGTGGACGGCACCTTCCACACCCTGGACGACGTGCCCGCCCTGGACAAGAACAAGAAGCACAGCATCGACCTGGTGGTGGACCGCCTGGTCAACAAGGACGGCATCCGCGGCCGCCTGGCCGATTCCGTGGAGCTGGCCCTGCGCTACGGCGAAGGCCGCCTGACCGTCCACCTGCCCGACAGGCCCGAAGGGGAACGGGACATCATCCATTCCACCACCTCGGTCTGTCCGCACTGCCATATCTCCCTGCCCGCGCCCAGCCCGCAGCTCTTTTCCTTCAACAGCCCGCAGGGGGCTTGTCCCCGCTGCGTGGGCCTGGGCACCGTGGACTATTTCGAGCCCCGCCTCATCGCGCCCAACCGGGGCCTTTCCCTCAATACCGGGGCCCTGCTGCCCTGGGCCGAGAGCAAGCATTTCCAGCGTTACGAGCCCGCCCTGCGCGCCCTGGGCAAGCGCCACGGTTTCACGCTCTCCACGCCGCTGGAGGACTTTTCCGACGCGGCCCTGGCCTGCCTGTTCTACGGCGAGGACGAAAAGGGCCGCCCCGCCGCGCACAGCAGCGGCCTACGCCGCAACTGGATGGGCGGCAACGTGGCCATGGATGCCACGGGCGACTACCAGAGCGAACTTTTTGCCGGACGCGCCGCCGACGTGAAGGTCAGCGAGGAGCGCTGGCCCGGCGTCATCCCGCTGCTGGAAAAAGGCATGCAGTACGGCGAGGCCTGGCGCGAGATCCTGGCCCGCTTCCGCCAGTCCACGGACTGCCCGGACTGCCACGGCGCCCGTCTCAAGCCCGAGGCCCTGGCCGTGCGCGTGGACGACCTGAACATCGCCCAGTTCTGTTCCCTTTCCGTGGAACGGGCCCTGCAATGGCTGGAAGGACGGCACTTCGACGGCCGCCACGCCCTGGTGGCCGAGCCCCTGCTCAAGGAGCTGACCCACCGTCTGTCCTTCATGCGCAACGTGGGCCTGGAATATCTTTCCCTGGGCCGGGCCATGGCCACCCTTTCCGGCGGCGAGGCCCAGCGCATCCGTCTGGCCTCCCAGCTGGGCTCCGGTCTGGTGGGCGTGACCTATGTGCTGGACGAACCTTCCATCGGCCTGCACCCGCGTGACAACGAACGCCTGCTGGGCACCCTGCGTTCCTTGCAGCAGCGCGGCAATACCGTGCTGGTGGTGGAGCACGACGAGGCCACCATCTGCGCGGCCGACACGGTCATCGAACTGGGGCCCGGTTCCGGCTCCCAGGGCGGCGAGATCATGTTCCAGGGCAGCGTGCCCCAACTGCTGCGCGCCGATACCCTCACGGCCCGCTATCTGCGCGGCGACGCCAGCATCAGCCTGCCCGACGAGCGGCGTGAGCCCCAGGGCTGGCTGACCCTGCACAACGTGACCACCAACAACCTGCGCGGCATCGACTGCCGCTTCCCGCTGGGCGTGCTGACCTGTGTCACGGGCGTGTCCGGTTCGGGCAAGAGCTCGCTGGTGGTGGACACGTTGTACAAGCATCTGGCCATCAGCCTGGGCCAGCGCGTGGACCAGCCCGGCACCATCGCCGGCCTGAGCTACAGCGAGGGGGCCCGCCCCATCGAGCGCATCGTGGCCATCGACCAGACGCCCATCGGCCGCACGCCGCGTTCCAACCCGGCCACCTACACCAAGGTCTTCGACGAGATCCGCAACATCTTCGCCATGACCCCCGACGCCCGCAAGCGCGGCTACAAGCCCGGACGCTTCAGCTTCAACGTGCGCGGCGGCCGCTGCGAGGCCTGCGGCGGCGACGGCCAGATCCGGGTGGAGATGCATTTCTTGCCCGACGTCTACGTGACCTGCGATGTCTGCAAGGGCCGCCGCTACAACCACGAGACCCTGGAAGTGCGCTACAAGGGCCTGAACATCGCGGAAGTGCTGGATCTGCCCGTGCAGCAGGCCCGTGCCTTCTTCGAGAACTATCCCGTGCTGGAGCGCCGTCTGGCCGTGCTTGAGGAGGTGGGCCTGGAGTACCTGCGTCTCGGCCAGCCCGCCACCACCCTTTCCGGCGGCGAGGCCCAGCGCATCAAGATCTCGCGCGAGCTGGGCAAGCGCTCCCTGCCGGGCACGCTCTACATCCTGGACGAGCCCACCACCGGCCTGCACATGCACGAGGTGGGCAAGCTCATCAAGGTGCTGCACGCTCTGGTGGACAAGGGCGCCAGCGTGGTGGTCATCGAGCACAACACGGACATGATCCTGGCCGCCGACCACGTGCTGGATATGGGCCCCGGCGGCGGCGAGAACGGCGGGCTCGTGGTCTCGCAGGGCACGCCCGAGGCCATCGTGGCCGACCCCAATTCCGTCACCGGCCGCTTCCTGATGCAGGAACGCCGCGACCGCCTCAAACGGCGCGGTTAGACGACTCCCGTTGATGTCGAAGGCTGCCCCCTGCGGGCAGCCTTTTTCGTCTTCCAGTCCTGCCGGATGCTGCGGGCCCCGGATGGGCCAGTGCGAGGAGGAAAAAGGATGCATGGAGGCCCTTCAAGAGGCTCTCCCTCTTTTATGGCCCTGCAAAAGATACGGACGATTTCCTTTTGCCTCGAGCGCAGTTTTTTTCAGAATGTCCCCTTCCGTTCCCCGCATCATTTCATCAGTCAATACATATCAAAAACAAGCGTCGCCACTTTTCAGGACATCCTCCATCCTTTTTTCTCTTTCTCCCGCAGTGCCCCGCCCCGCTTCCGTCACCACCAATCCATAGGCAGCGCCCCTTTCCTGTGCTATACTGGATGCGTTCCCGCTCCGGGATCAATCCCTGTGTCTCCAGGAGGCACCATGTCCGCGCTCCCCTTCCTCCACGACCGTCAGTTCTCCCCCCGGCTCTCCCTGGTCTGCCTTGTGTGCCTGCTCCTGTTGCCCGCGTGTCCGGCACCGGGCTCCGACCTCGACGGAACGGCCCATAACCACCACGCCCAGATCAGGGCGGGCGATGCCTACAGCAATGTCTACGGCGTCATGGCTTATGGCGACAGTGCCCGGGCCCGCTACGGCACTGTCGTCAATGACGGCGGTCAGGCCGTGCAGGCTTTCGGCGGCTGGTGTTACGGCGGCGTCGCCGACACCGCCTACAACAGCGTAGTCGTCCATCAGGGCCTCATAAGCAACAATGTCTACGGCGGTTTTGCCGACGGCTACCAGACCGCCAGGAGCACCAGCAACACCGTGCTCCAGACCGGAGGCGACGTCTCCCACGTTGTGGGCGGCCATGCCGACAGCGGCCGCGGCAAAGCCCTGGCCGACAGCAACCTCGTCATCATCGAAGGCGGCACGGCGGGCACCGTGATGGGCGGCTATGCCTCAGGCCTGCTCGATGGCTCGGCCCGGTATAACCTGGTCAGCATCTCCGGCGGCTCCATTACCAGCGTCGTCGGCGGCAATGCCACGACCACCCAAGGGACGGCCGATGCAAGTTTCAACGCCGTTCTTGTCAACGGCGGTCGTATCCGCAGCGATGTCATCGGCGGGCTTGTCTACCGGAGCAGCTTAGGCCAGGCCGTCAACGCCCGCTATAATGCGATTACCTTGGTGCGGGGACAAGTAGGCGGCTATGTCTTTGGCAGCGCCCTCACGGACAGCCTGGGGCAGAACGTCTCCCCCCTGCCCGCTGCCGGCAGCGGCAACAGCCTCAACCTGCTGGGCTGGCAGGGCACGCTCCGGCGTGTGGCGGCTTTCCAGTACCTCAACCTTGCCCTGCCCAACGGCATGCGGCCCGGAGAGACCCTGCTGACACTGGGCAACGAGCAGACAGGGGGCGACCTGCAGGGCGGTGCGGTACGCGTTCTGGGTGCCCTGGGGGGCCAGGGCATGCGCATCGGTGACCGGTACACGCTGATAAACAGCATCCATGCCGATAAACTGGCCCTGAGTAACGGCGGTACCGTCCATGATGCGCCCAAGGGCTTCGCCCTGCTCTTCGACGGCAGCATGCAGCGCAACGGTGACTCCATCGACCTGACCATCACCGGTTTGCGGGCCAACCCGCAGATAAAGGCCTTCAACCAGTACCGGGTGGCCCAGATGGCGGCCCTCGACCGGGGCGCGCGCCTGGTGGAAGGCACGGCCCTGGAGCAGGCCCGCAAGGCGGCTGCCGGACAGGATGCCTGGATGCCCTTCGCGGCCATCCATGGCGGTACGGAACGCTACGGCAACGATGGCCGGGCGGACGGCACCGGACTGGAACTGGCTGCCGGTCTGGCCCGGAGCTTCACGGGCGAGGCGGGCGACCTGCTGCTGGGCGCGTTTTTCGAATACGGCCAGGCCAGCATCGGCACCCGCGAGGACTTTTCCGTAGGCGACGTCTGCGGCACCGGCAGCGCCCGCTACGCGGGCGGCGGCCTGATGGCCCGCTTCGACCTGACGTCCGGCCTTTTGTCCGGCCTGTACGCGCAGGCCGGTCTGCGGCTGGGGCAGATCAATGGCGACTGGCAGAGCCAGGACATCGCCAGCGTGCTCCAGCAGACGGCCGACTTCGATACGTCCACGGCCTACTACGGCCTGTTCGCCGGCCTCGGCTACCAGTGGCAGGCCACGGAACGCATGCGCCTGGACAGCCGGGCCAGCTTTTTCTGGAACCATCAGGACGGACAGGACATCAGCATCATGGGCGAGGATTTCCGCTTCGATCCCATGGATTCCTGCCTGCTCCGCGTGGGCACCCGCCTGAGCTATGAGCTTTTCCAGGGCTTCAGTCCCTACGCGGGCGTGGCCTGGGAACATGAGTTCGACGGCACGGCCCGCACGGAACTGAGCAATCACGGCGTGGATGCGCCCTCGGTCTCCATGCGCGGCGACAGCGCCGTCTTCATGGCAGGCTTGCAGTGGGATCCCGCTCACAGCTCCCTCCATGTGGACCTGGGGCTCGAAGGTTCCGCGGGTGTCCGGCAGAGCATCGGCGGCCAGGCCCGCCTGGTCTGGGAATTCTGATGGCAGGAGCATCGCCCGCGCCTTCCCGCGGGCACACATAAAAAGAGGCCGGATGTGCAGCACATCCGGCCTCTTGCATAGTATCGTATCATCGATGTCGCAGGACGTCCCGGCGGCACGGTGCGGCTCGCCTCAGGTACGGCCGTCCGCCCTCCGCGCCTCACCTCCAGCCGGAGGAGCCTACGCCGGCAAGGTCTGCCCCGCTCTGCCCGATCACCGTACGAGCCTGAAAGTCATCCCCGGGCGTGGCGGCGCAGCACCTCGTCCACCAGTTCCTGACCGAGACTGCCGAAAGGACGCAGCGGCGCAGGCTCTCCCGCACCCGGCTCCTGCAGGCAGCGACCGTACCAGACGATGTCGTGCCAGCGGCCCTGCTTCCAGCCCGAGGCCGGGAAATGCCCCAGCAGGGAAAAGCCCGTCGCCCTGTGCAGGGCTTCGCTAGGCTCGTTGGGCACCGCGATGCAGCCATAGGCGTTGACCACGCCCTGCAGGCGCAACAGTTCCAGCAGGGCCCCGTACAGGGCACGCCCCACGCCGCGCCCACGGGCGGAACCCAGCACATAGACGGAACACTCCACGTTCCAGCCGTAGGCCGCCCGTTCCATGTGCCGGTGGGCATAGGCATAGCCCAGCACCTGCCCCGGCGCCCGGCAGACCAGCCAGGGATATTCCGGCAGCACATGATGCAGACGCGCGCCGAACTCCGCAGCCGTGGGCACCTCGTATTCGAAGGTGATGGCCGTGTCCCGCACATAGGGCGCATAGATGGCCAGCATGGGGAAGACGTCGCCGTCCCCTGCCACCTGCAGGCAAAAGCTCATCGCTCCTCTCCTCCGCCGGGGATGCTTTCCCCGTCCGCGGCCAGCCCGCTGACCACACCGCCTATGCAGATGCCCAGGCTGCACATGGCCAGCCCCAGCCACCAGATGCGATAAAAGTCATGGCCAAAGATGCCGTTGACCAGCCAGCCCAGGTACCCCAGATAGAACCAGGCCGTCAGACGCCAGTGCAGAAGACTGCCCGCGGCCTCCGCCGCACGCTGCGCCACACCGCCGTCATGCAGGGCACGACGGATATGCCTGCCCGCCCACCAGGCGAAGCCCAGCAGGAAGATCATGCCCAGGATGAAGCCGATGATGCCGTGGGCATACAGGATATCCAGATACATGTTGTGCGGGTGGCTGATGGTGATGGCGTCATGGGCCGGGACAAGCCCCAGGGCCCGGAAGCAGGCGTTGTAGCGGTCAAGCCCCGCCCCCAGCCAGGGATGCTCGAGGAAGACCTGCCAGCCCAGGGACCAGAGGCTCCAGCGCCCGTCCCCCGCGATGGTGGACGGATCCATGCGGTGGAAGGACAGCAGGGTGAAGCCCCCCAGCACCAGGACGCAGCCCCAGAGGGCGATGCGTCCCGTCCTGCCGCCCGCCAGCAGGGCCCAGAACACGAAGGCGGAGGCCACGGCCAGGATGCCGCTGCGGCTGGAGGCGCCTTCCAGCAGGAAAAAGGCCGGGATGAAGAGCACCACCCAGACGATCGCCGCGGGCAGGACGCCCAGACGGCGACGCAGCAGGAACCAGCAGGCAAAGGCAGGGATCATGGCCAGCGCCATGTAGTTGCCCACGCTGTAATCCCCCAGGCTGCCGGTCAGGCGTCCGGCGTTGGGCGCATAGCCCATGATGAAGTCGAAGCCGGTCCAGGCCTGCCACATGCCGTCCAGTCCCTGCCAGACACAGGCCAGCACACAGGCATGGACAAGGCGGCGCAGATCCCGTGTGGAGCGCACGCACTCCATGGCGATGAAAGGCAGGATATAGGCCTTGTTGACGCCCATGCCACCATGCAGGAAGGACTGCCAGACGTCCGTGGAGAAGACCACGCCGATGAGGGTCATGGCACCGGCGCAAAGGAAGAGCGGCCAGACCGTGAGACGGCGCAGGACGGAACGGTGCCAGGCGTGCCGGTAATAGAGCAGCAGAAAGATGAAGCACAGCGGCGGCGTCACTTCGCGCCAGCCGTAGCCGATGGGGAACAGGGCCAGGGAGACCCAGAACGTCCAGAAAAGACAGGCATGCCAGAATTCCCCGGGGTCGGCGTCATGGCGTCGCCGGATACGGTCCATCACGTCCGCGACACAGCTCTTCAGTTGCGACATCTTCGGGCCTCCTGTAGTGGGATAGCGGCACCATAGCGGCAGGCTTTGCCGAATTCAAGCCGCCTCTTGCCACCAGTCCCCCGCTGCGCTAAGTAGACTCAACATTTATTTCATAAGCTATTGAGGAGATTATGGCACGTTTTACCGGTTTTGATGAAGTGTACAGCGCCCTGTATGTGGACTTTGACAACATTTACACCCGTTTTCTTGAAGCAGACCCCGAAGCGGCCCGGGCCTTCGGCATGGCCCCCTACCGCTGGGTGCGCTGGATCGAGAACCACGCCCTGCGCATCCTCTACGGTGACGGCGTGCGCCGCCGCATCCTGAAGCGCATGTGTTACCTCAACCCCCAGCGCTATCAGGAATTCCGTTACCATTTCATCCGCAGCGCCTTCCAGGTGGTGGACTGTCCGCCCCTGACCACCCGCGGCAAGACCAGCACGGACATCCATCTGGTCATGGACTGCATGGATGACCTGTCCCACCCCACCCATTTCGACGAATTCATCATCCTGTCCGGCGACGCGGACTTCACCCCCCTGCTCATCCGCCTGCAGGAACACGCCCGCCGCACCCTGATCCTCTCCGTGGGCTATTCCTCGCCCGCCTACACGGCGGCCGCCTCCTGGCGCATCCGCGAGGACTGGTTCCTGCAGCAGGCCCTCAAGGACGAACGACCCGAAGATGACGCCGACGCCGCGCCCGGCAATGCTTCCCTGCCCCAGGCCCGTCCCCTGCGCGATACCCTTTCGCGCATGGCTCCCGGCGCCAGCGACGAAGACGACGAGGACGACGGCCCCGCCCCGGGCAACAGCTGGTAAGGCAGTTGACGGCGCTGGCCCTCCCGCATAAGACAAGATATGGTTGGCTGTCCCGGCATGCGTGTGTCACATGCCGGGACCTATCCCATCAATCTTCCGGAGGCAGCGATATGATCCGTAAACTGACCCTTGCCCTGTGCTTCCTTGTCCTCATGTCCTCGGCCGTGGCCGCCAAGACCCTGGTGGTGGCCGGACACTGCGGCTACCCGCCCATGGAATACCTGAACGACAAGAAAGTCCCCACCGGCTATTCCATTGATTACATCAAGGAAGTGGCCAAACGCGCCGGCTTTGACATGAAATTCCGTGATGTGGCCTGGGACGGCATCTTTGCCGGTCTGGCCTCGGGCAACTACGACATCCTGGCCTCCTCCACCACCATCACCCCCGAACGCCAGAAGACCTTCGACTTCTCCGACCCGTATTACGGCGTCGTGCAGGCCGTGGTCATGGCCAAGGGCAAGGACCCTTTCCGGGTCGCATTTTTCCGCCTGGATAAATGTTTACATATCCCTTTCCGTCTTTTCGGTTAACATCCCAATGCCCCCCTCCATGAGCCTTACTGCTTCCGGATGGTGCAGGAACCCATACGTTTCCCTTGTCATCAACCCAGCCATTTTCGCCGTTTTTGGTTTTCCCTCGCTTTGCGCCGCCTTTCGGAGGATGATACCCGTCATTTTCAGTCGGGGGATTTTTGCTTGTAACGACACCATCGGATCCGTCACTTTTATCATTAGCTTCTGCAGATTTATTGTTCTTGCAACTACGAAACCAACTGTATATGTCGGATATAATGTCGTTAACCATTTTGGCCGCAAGCACCGAAGCGCATAGATCGAATAAAATTTCGCCAAGTGCAGATGCAGCGGCAGCAATAACAAGCGAACGACCTGTTGGGTCCTTAAAGCATATTGGATTATTCTCACAGTAGGCAAACAAGTTGTAACCGAGTATGCTGCTGTTCAACTGCCCGTCCGCGCTAATAAACCGCCCGAACTCCGGGTTATAGTACCGGCTGTTGAGATAGTACAGCCCCGTCTCCGTGTCGTAGTAGTACCCCCGGTAGCGGAAAGGATTCTTGTCGCCCACGGCGTAGCCGGTGGCGTTGGTGACGGTACACTTGCCCCAGGCGTCGTAGCTGTACTTAGCCACGATCTGCCCCGTGGTGGCCCGGACAATGGCAATAACATCCCCCTGGACATTGTAGAGGTAGTAGAACAGCATGGTCCCGTTGGCAAAGCCCACGCGCTTACCGGTGCTGTCGTAGAAGAAACGCATAACGGAATCCCCGGTCTTTTGCGCCAAAATTTGGGTGCCGTTGAGGAAGAATTCCGTGGTGGTGCCGTTCACCGTTTTGGACGTTCTGATGCCGTTATGATTATTTCAAGGAACCTCAGTTAAAACTCGGCATTTTCTTGTACTTTTCCGATATTGATACCTGGTGTATAGGCACCGTCTCCCCGGTATGCACAATTCTGGTCTGTGTCATCCTCAAATCGAATGATATACAGCGACCGTATTCCCACATTGCCTGCATCGGTTGTGTCCGCCATTATAATTTCCATCGCAAGTCGATATTTGTCCTGCGTTGTCTCAATATCATAGGTTGAATAGTATCGCTTCCAATAGCGTCCCGTCCCGTCATCATTATTCCCTGCAATAACATTGGGCCCGGCCCAGTCGTTATACGAAGCCATCGTCCCATGAAAATAATTGAACATTGCTTGGATAGATTCATCTGCATTTTCCGCTTCTTTCAGCGCATTTTCGGAAAACAACGCCCTCACAGCATCAATATCCTGCGTTTGGATCGCGTCAATTAACTTTTCAAATTGCTTGTTGGCGATGGATTCATCGTCCATCATCAAAAAGCTTTTTCGCATACTGCAGCCGCATAAAGAACCGGATGCCAATATCAGAATCAAACCAACGATGAGTAATAGCAATAATGTTTTTTTCATATAAGCACCCCAATATCATTTATTAAAGTGTAAAACTAGCAGTATAAAAACCTTTGTTGCTTTAATGCATCCACGGCTCCAG
>OGZO01001066.1_pt1 | contig 20357 bp, 20 predicted proteins | sample 1576721 | NCBI WGS metagenome assembly OGZO01 (sample SAMEA3541516, study PRJEB24748) | human gut metagenome | biome: human gut; feature: human-associated habitat; material: faeces | place: China | collected 2012 | reverse complement strand
GAGGATTGAAATTCTGGAAGACTACCAGGCTGCAGAATGTACACGGTCGCTCCCTATGAGGGGAGCGAGGATTGAAATTCTGGAAGACTACCAGGCTGCAGAATGTACACGGTCGCTCCCTATGAGGGGAGCGAGGATTGAAATTCTGGAAGACTACCAGGCTGCAGAATGTACACGGTCGCTCCCTGTGAGGGGGAGCGAGGATTGAAATCCCTTGTGTCAAACTTTAATATACTGATACTGCGTCGCTCCCTGTGAGGGGAGCGAGGATTGAAGTAGTCAGATGGCTGATGTTGTTGCCCGTTTTGGATCGCTCGCAGCGAGGAAAGTGTGGATTGGAAGGTTGATCGCAGCTTGGAGACAGGCGTGAGAGTGGAGTTATTCCCAGTGAGGGGAGTGTGGGTTGAAATATCGCTAATAATATAGAAGGGATAGCATGGCTGTGTTTCGTACTCTGCGAAGAAAACACGTTTGTATCTGCCACTTCTCGCCAAAGTCGCAACTATTACATCTTCGAGATAGCGAAAAATACTAAAAGAACCAACACCCTTCACTACGCAATAAAGAGGATGAAATAATAGCTTTGATGTGACTCGGTTTTGCTGGTGCATTTATCAATATCAAGAGTTTTGCACATGAGACAGATATGTCGAAGAAGCAAAGGTAAAGTAGTTGAAATTGTGGACACACAATAATGAAATATATATTCCATGCGAACGAAATCTTCTGTAAAATCCCCCGAAAATCTGTTGAAAATTCCCAAAAAATGTTATTATTTTGATGTTTTTTCTTGAAAAACGCCACTTACATTTTGTGAGATAAAGCGTTAGAATAGCTATGCTATAAGGATACTTTATACATATTTAATAATTTATTAACAGAAAGGGAGTATAGATATGGAATCGTATTCATTTTTACTGTTCTTGGCGATCATTATGATCTCAACCAAGATTCTGGGTTTATTTACCCGTAAGATTCATATGCCGGCGGTTGTCGGTGCATTAGTTGCAGGTGTGATCTTAGGACCGTCCTGTCTGAACTTGATCACATTAACCGGAGATACCGGCGTCTTTCTTGAGCAGATGGCAGAGCTCGGTGTTATCCTCCTGATGTTTAACGCAGGACTGGAGACGGATCTGTCCGAACTTAAGAAAAATGGTGTGGCATCTTTCGTAACAGCATTGATCGGTGTGATTGTTCCGTTGATTGGTGGATTCCTGGGGTATGCATTTTTCTTCCACACAGACTTCAGCGATTACGATGAGGTGTTAAAGGCAGTGTTCGTCGGTGTTGTACTGACAGCAACATCTGTAAGTATCACAGTTGAGACGCTGCGTGAGATGGGCAAGTTGAAAGGAAAAGTCGGAACGACAATCCTTGGCGCAGCTGTTATCGATGATATCATCGGTATTATCGTACTCACAATCGTAACCAGCTTAAAGGATACCAGCGTAAGCCCGATCACAGTTGTGTTAAAGATTGTACTGTATTTCGTATTTATTGCAGTATTGATCTTCGTGCTTACAAAGTTAAAGGTATTTGTGGAAGAGCAGGATGAGAAGAGAAGAACCGCTATCATCTGTGTAGCGCTCTGCTTCATTCTTTCCTATATCTCAGAGGAATACTTCGGTATTGCAGATATTACCGGTGCTTACTTCGCAGGACTGATGCTCTGCACGATGAAAGTTGGACCGTATGTTGCAAGAAGATGCGAGATCCCGTCTTACTTGATTTTCTCACCGGTATTCTTTGCCAGTGTAGGTCTTAAGGTAACACTCGGCGGAATGGATGCCAGCATCTGGATCTTCGCAATCATTCTGCTTGTTATCGCCATCTTAAGCAAGGTTGTCGGATGCGGACTGGGTGCAAAGATATGCGGATGTACCGGAAAGGAAGCGTTCCAGGTCGGTATCGGTATGATTTCCCGAGGTGAGGTTGCACTGATTGTGGCGCAGAAGGGATATGCAAGCGGTATGTTAGATGATGTCCTGTTTGCTCCGATCGTTCTCGTTGTTATTGTAACGACGCTGATCACCCCGATTCTCTTAAAGCTTGTCATGAAAGACAATGATTCTGAGAAAGCTGCTGCATAGGGGCATAGAACAGATATTATAAAATCAGGATTTAAGAAGCCGCCACTTTTGTGGCGGTTTCTTTTTTCACTCTATAGGCTATGTGAGTTTATTGCTTCTTTTGCAAAAAACAGTTAAAATAGACACAGAAAAAAGAAATGAGGAGATTGCAATGTTACGGGATCTGCAGGAAATATCAGATGGAAAAATATATGGCTGCAATGATATGGTTCGGGCGGCGTGCGGAGACTGCGCGGGATGTCATGCCTGCTGTGAGAAAATGGGGACATCCATTGTGCTTGATCCCTGTGATATATGGCGTCTGACGACCGTGACCGGGAAAAATTTTGAGCAGCTGCTGGTCGATACGATAGAGCTGCAGGTAGTGGACGGCGTGATTCTTCCGAACCTGAGGATGGACGGAGAAAAAGAGCAGTGTGTGTTCTTGAATGAACAGGGAAGATGCAGGATCCACGCAATGCGTCCCGGGTTGTGTCGTGTATTTCCGCTTGGCAGAATCTATGAGGAAGGCAGAATCCGCTACTTTCTGCAGATGGATGCCTGTCAGAAGCCCGGGCGCAGCAAAGTGAAGGTTGGAAAATGGCTCGATACTCCGCAGATGGAACAATACGAACGGTTTCTGATGGACTGGCATGGCCTGCGGAAACAGTTGGAGAAGCAGATGAAAGACGGAATTGGTGAACAGGAGGCAAAGACGATCAACATGTTTTTGTTAAATCTGTTTTTTATAAAACCATATGAACCGGAGCGGGACTTCTATGAACAGTATGAGGAGAGAAGAGCGATGGCCGGTCAGGCAGGGTTAAAATAAACTGCGGATAATGTATGGCAGGAGATGGAAGTATGATAATCGACAGAGAATTGGATCAGAAAGGGACAGATGAGAATATTGGAACCAGCCGCGTTAATCTCACGCAGCGTTATGTGGAATCCGTCAAATACAACGGTCTGGGGGATTTTACCGAAGAATTGCGTGAGGAAGCAGACTACCGGAAGCGCATTGAAAAGATTTTCTCGGAAATTCATATGACCGGGGAGACGTATGCGGATCTACAGCCAGAGGCATTGATGGAAGCCTACTGGCAGGGAGAGGAAATGATATCGCGTTACTACTGGGCAAAGAGGCGGGACACGGACGACATTATCTGGGTGCGTGTGGACGTGAGGATTGTACCGCAGCTGGATACGGGAGATTTGTTTGCCTTTTACAATAACTGGGATGTCACGCATGAGAAAAACCGTGACCGTATGATGCAGCTGATCATTGAGTTCGACTATGATTATGTGGAATACATCTGTCTGCAGAATGGTCATTTCGAGATTATGGCGCAGGAAAAAAGTTCCATGTGTCCGAGCGCCAGAGGAACAGACTACGATGCGGATATCCGTGATTATCTTACAAAAGTCGCAGTAACGGATCAGCTGGAAGCACACATCCGGGCAATGCAGACAGAGGAAATCCGTCGTAACCTTGAGGCAGAGCCACTTTACATACAGGAAATTGATGTGAGAGAGTCTGATGGCTCAGTGCGGCGTAAAATGATCCGTTATACCTATATGGATAAGCAGATGGGGACGGTATTCAAAAGCTGTGTGGACATCGAAGACATCGTAACGGAGGAGAAGAAGAAGCAGGAACGTCTGGAGCGGGCAATTGAAGAAACGGAGCGGGCGAATTGCGCCAAGAGTGAATTCCTGGCCCATATGAGTCATGACATCCGGACGCCTATGAATGCGATTATCGGCATGACATCCGTTGCAAGGCAGGAATGTCAGGATGAGATGATCTGTGGATATCTGGATAAGATTAAATCCTCAAGTGAGTTTCTGCTCGGACTGATCAACGATATGCTGGATATTTCACGCATAGAGAGCGGCAATCTGAACCTGAAGTCGGAGCAGATGAGCAGAGAGATGTTTGGAACGGCAATCAATACCACCATCGGCCCGCTGATGGAGCAGAAAAACATTACGTTCCGGTGTGATCTGCAGCATATGGAAGAAATGATATACACTGATGCGGTGCGGTTCAAGCAGATTTTTTTCAATCTGCTGTCCAATGCAGCAAAATACACGCCGGAGGGCGGAAATGTGTGGCTTCTGACCGAAAGGCTCCGCACGGAAGGAAACGTTGAATGGGTTCGCTTTACGGTGCGGGATAGTGGAATCGGTATGAGTGAGGAATTTCTGGAGCATGCGTTTGAACCGTTTTCGCAGGAGGGGAACCGTACGCTTGCCCTGCAATGGCAGGGAACCGGTCTTGGACTTGCGATCGTAAAGAAACTGGTGGTCATGATGCACGGCACGATTGAAATTCACAGTAAATTAGGAGAGGGTACCGGGGTAATCCTCGATCTGCCGCTTACGATCTCGGGCGTCGATGCTCCGGAAAAAATGCCACAGGCAGTCATGGCAAAACAGAACCTGGAAGGCAGACGGGTGCTTCTGGCAGAGGACAATGAGATCAATACTTTTGTGGCCAGACGTATTCTGGAATCAAAGGGAATTATTGTGGAACATGCGGAAAATGGAAAAAGAGCGGTGGAAATGGTGGAGCAGAATCCGGAGGGATATTTTGACGCAATCGTGATGGATATCCGGATGCCGGTGATGAGCGGACTGGAGGCAGCCAGACAGATCCGGGCAATGAGCCGGACGGATGCACAGACTGTGCCCATAATTGCCATGACGGCCAATGCCTATGAGGAAGATGTCAGCCAGTCGTTGGCGGCCGGGATGAACGCTCATCTTGCAAAGCCGATCGAACCGCAGGTGATTCTGGATACACTTGCGGGGTATATAGGCAGTAAGAACTAGAAAGTTGCACTGTAAATAGAAAAAGAAAGGCATGCATTTCGTCGGAATGTCGATGTAAAAGTTGTGATACTGTTGCTATAATAAGTTCCGATGAGAGGAGACGGCAGGATGAAGCATTTGAGACAATTTTTGATTATTTTACTTTTTTCATTTCTTGGAGAAGGATTAAAGGCATTGCTTCCACTTCCGGTACCGGCAAGCATCTATGGACTGGTATTGTTGTTTGCGGCACTGGAGCTTGGAATAATAAAACTCTCTGCAGTGGAAGATGCAGGGAAATTTTTGATAGAGATCATGCCGGTGATGTTTATTCCGGCGGGGGCGGGGCTGGTCGAGTCCTGGAGCGCTTTAAAGCCGATCTGTGTGCAGGTGGTTGTGATCATGTTTGTATCCACGATTGTGGTTATGGTGATTTCGGGAAGAGTGACACAGTTTGTAATTCGCAGAAACAGAAAGGCATAAGGAAATGAGGGAATTTTTAAATCAGTCTGTATTTTTCGGTGTGGCAATCAGCGTATTGACCTATGAACTGGGAGTATTTTTGAAAAAGAAGCTGAAGTGGCCGATATGTAATCCACTTTTAATTTCGATCGTCGCGGTGATCATTTTTCTGGTCGCGTTTGATATTCCTTACGAGAGTTATAACGCGGGAGCAAAATATCTGAGCTATCTTCTGACGCCGGCAACGGTCTGTCTGGCGATCCCGCTCTACGAGCAGGTGGAGCTTTTGAAAAAACATTCCAAGGCAATCGTGCTTGGATTGATCTCCGGTGTGATTACGAGTCTTGTGTGTGTGCTTGTACTGGCACTGTTGTTTCATTTTGATCATGCGCAGTATGTGACGCTTCTGCCGAAATCCATCACGACCGCGATCGGCATGGGAATATCGGAGGAGCTTGGCGGTTATGTGACCATCACGGTTGCTGTGATTATTATTACCGGAGTGATTGGCAATATGCTGGCGGAGACGGTCTGCCGTATATTTAAGATTGAGGAGCCGGTGGCAAAGGGAATTGCAATCGGAGCGTCATCCCATGCGGTTGGTACAGTCAAGGCGATGGAGATAGGAGAGATCGAAGGTGCGATGAGCAGTCTTGCCATTGCGGTTGCGGGACTTCTGACAGTTGTGCTGGCACCGGTATTTGCAGGAATTATGTAGCACGCGGTCTACCTGCCCTATATGCAGATCATTATGCACCAGGATCTTATATCTGACATAAGATAAAGAGAGAAAACAAAGAAGTGGAATCTTTATGTATTGTCAGAATAGAATGGTACACACCGTGCAGGAGGGGGATTCACTGTATCGCCTTGCGAGACAGTACCACACAACCGTCACGGAACTGATACTCGGAAATCCGGGGGTAAACCCCTACAACCTGCAGGTAGGAATGAAGCTCTATGTCTGCCCGGGGGAAAGCTACGTACCGCCCCAGGGAGGCAGCGCAAACACCGGGAACACGGGAAACAGCGGAAGCACCGGGAACACCGGTAATGCTGGAAATGGTGGAAATACCAGTAATGCCGGCGTGGGCGGAAACATCGGTATCGGAGTGGTGATTCCGGGTGGACAGCGCCCGGGCGGAAATCAGACAGCGGGAGAGAGGCAGAATTCAGTGAATCAGCTGTTTGAGACAATGCGTCTGGCGTGGCTGGAACTGATCTACTGGACACGGATGTATATGATGAGTGTGGATTCCGGGGCAGATGCAAAAGAGCAGTATGCAGTGGAGGGACGCCTGTTGGAAACTGCAGATGCAATCACGGATGTTTTTGCAGAGCGGCTGCCGGTAGCTGGCACAAGACAGCTGCGCAATCTGCTCGTGGAACATGTGGAGATGACGGGGCAGATCATCCGCACGTTAAAATCCGGGGATAAGGAGAATTATGAACAGCAGATCCGGGAGTGGTATGCTAATGCGAATCAGATCGCAACACTTCTCGCTGACCAGAATCCCTACTTTGCAGGAAAAGAGACGAGGAATCTTCTGTTGAATTATCTGGATATGACGCGCGAGATTATAGAACATCAGATGAACGGTGAGTATGACCAGAGCATTGATACCTTCCGGGATTTAAGTGATCTGGTGCTGGAACTCGCTGATTATCTCGCAAGAGGACTTCTGGCGCGCTGATGTGCTTTGCAAACGGGCGGTGCCTCTTGTGCATCGCCTTTCTGGTACTATTTGCGGCGCTGCTGATCCTGGCAGTAGTGCACAGAGTGCGGGCGAAGAAAAAAGTTCTTGCATTGACTCCCGGGGAACGGGTGCGGCTGCTCAATGAACTGGCGGAACCCTTTGGATTTGCTTATCTGCCGTCGGAAGATATTTTTACCTCAAGGCTGGATGCCTGGCAGCGTGACAAGGGATATGAGGCGAAATATGATACCATGGCGGTGGGTGCCGGGATGGTGATTGACGCATTTCCCGTGTACTTTAATTATGAGGGAAGAACCTGGCTGGTGGAATTCTGGAAGGGACAGTACGGGATCAACACCGGCGGAGAGGTCGGAATTTACCATGCGAAGGGCGTGATTCCGCCGCACGCCTATCACACGGCGCATTTTGAAGCGGTATCGGATGCAGAACTCCCGAGAATCTGCAGCTGTCTGGACACGGCAGAGGAAACGTTTTATGAAATCTGTGCCAGACACTGGTGGCTCACCGGCTTTCGGATGGGCGTGTATACAAAACCGTCGCGCCTCAGACTTGCCACGACGCTGATTTTCCCAGAGCAGGAGATGGCGCTGGCGTTCTGGGAAGGTCTCCACAAAACCGGAAAACCGCGCAGCCTTTTTCGCATCTGCGGAAGAGAAGTCAGTGTGCGGATGAATTTTTCGGAGGAACACGGATTGATTCCGGGAATCTGCAGAAGCGCGGTGCTTCTCTGGAATAGGCTGCTGTGCAGAGGATTTAGGATCGTGACATACCCGTGGAAACGGACGGCGGACAGAATGGTATTTCTATATTATCTGCTTCCGGGATGGTTTCGGAAGATTCTGGTGCTTTCGGGCGGGCGATGCAAACCGCGCTGCAGAACCAGGAAATCGCACAGATCATGTCGGGGCAGGTGAAAACATGGGATGTTATCGAAGGATTGACAGGGCATTGGAACATGCCCTGCACCTTCCGCTTGGCACGGGCAGCCGCTATGTGGTGATCAGTGACTGCCACAGAGGGGAAGGGACAACAAATGACAATTTCCTGAAAAACGCGTACCTGTACGAGGCGGCGATGGAACATTATATAAAGAGAGGATTCTTCTATCTGGAACTGGGGGATGGGGAGGAACTCTGGGAAAACCGCTGCATGGACCGGATTGTGCACTATCACGAGACCGTGTATGAGATGTTTGCTTGTCTGCAAAGCCGGAACGCGCTGTGCCGCATCTATGGAAACCACAATATGGAGCTGAGAAAAATCCTGCCGGAGGCGATTATATTAGATAATTGCGAGGGCGGAAGGGATGTCTGCATGATTCACGGGCATCAGGCGGATTTTTTTAATTCTGTGTGCTGGAGGCTCTCCAGAGCTCTGGTGCGCTACGTGTGGAAACCGTTGGAGCGCTCCGGCGTGAATGATCCCACGAGTGCGGCGCGCAATTATAAAAAGGCGGTCCGGTATGAACAGTGCCTGGCGGGCTGGACCAGACTTCACGACCGTTATCTGATTGCCGGCCATTCACACAGACCGAGACTGCCGGAAAACGGGGAGCTGTATCTGAATGCGGGAAGCTGTGTGCATCCCGGGTGCATCACTGCCATCGAACTGGAACAGATGCAGATGACGCTTGTGAAATGGAAGGTGGCGACGCGCCCGGACATGACCATGTATGTGGTACGTGAGAAGCTTGCCGGACCGGCTGCCATTTTGTAGGAAAAACGCGATTTTTCAAAAAAATCATTTGACGGAACCGCCATTTATGATAATATATATATCGTTATATTAAATCGTTAAAGCGAGGACGGAAGCGTCCCTGACGATAGCTGGTAATTGGAGGAACAGAAAAATGATTAAAGTTGTGAAGTTTGGCGGCAGCTCTCTGGCAAGTGCGGAACAGTTTGCAAAAGTGGGGAAGATCATTCAGGCGGACAAGGAAAGACGTTATGTAGTGCCGAGTGCCCCGGGAAAACGCAATGCCAAGGACACCAAGGTCACAGATATGTTATATGCCTGTTATGCGCTGGTGGAGGCGGAGGAGGATTTCCGCGTGCCGCTGATGAAGATCAAGGACCGCTATGACACAATTATCAATGGACTGAATCTGAAGCTGTCACTGGAGGAAGAATTCAAAAAGATCAGTGAGAACTTTAAAAATAAAGCGGGGGTTGACTATGCGGCGTCCCGCGGCGAATATCTGAACGGTATTATTATGGCGAATTACCTTGGCTACGAGTTTGTGGATGCGGCAGAGGTGATTTCCTTCGAGGAGGACGGAACTTTTGACGCGGAGAAGACCAACAAGGTGCTGGCAGAGCGTCTGGAGAAATGCGAGCGTGCGGTAATTCCGGGATTCTACGGGGCACTGCCGGACGGAACGATCAAGACCTTTTCCAGAGGCGGTTCCGACATCACGGGATCCATCGTGGCGCGTGCGGTACATGCCACCTGCTATGAGAACTGGACGGATGTGTCGGGCTTTCTCATTGCAGATCCGCGCATCATTAAGGATCCGCAGCCGATCAAGACGATCACATACCGTGAGCTGCGCGAGCTTTCCTATATGGGCGCCAGCGTGCTTCATGAGGACGCAGTGTTCCCGGTGAGAAAAGCAGGGATTCCGATCAACATCCGCAATACCAACGCGCCGGATGACGAGGGAACCTGGATCGTGGAGAGCACCTGCCATCAGTCAAAATACACCATTACCGGTATTGCCGGCAAAAAAGGTTTTGTTTCCGTCAATATTGATAAGGATATGATGAATTCCGAGGTTGGATTCGGGAGAAAAGTATTGTCCGCGTTTGAGGAGAATAATATCTCATTCGAGCATATGCCGTCTGGCATCGACACGATGACAATCTTTGTTCACCAGCCGGAATTCGAGGGCAAGGAGCAGGCAGTGATCTCAGCAATTCACCGTCTGGCAAAGCCGGACAGTATCGAGCTGGAGAGTGATCTGGCGCTGATCGCGGTTGTGGGACGCGGCATGAAGTCGACCAGAGGAACGGCAGGTCGTATCTTCTCGGCACTGGCACATGCAAACATCAACGTCAAGATGATCGATCAGGGATCTTCTGAGCTTAACATTATTATCGGTGTGAGCAATGCGGATTTTGAACCGGCAATCCGTGCGATCTATGACATTTTCGTGGAGACCCAGCTCTAAGATTAAGATATGAAGAACGACAAGCACGAGCAAAATGAATTACAGCGTATGATGGAAGGCAGGGCTGCCCGCATGATTGCGGCTGCAGTCACTGTCTTTTTGTGCGTACTGACATTGTTTGAATTTGTTGCGCTCAAGATGGAGTGGAATGTGCCTGCACTGGCGGTGCTAAGCGGCGACAACGGACTGTGGACCAGGGAGTACCAGCGGGAAGAACTGGTGATGGACGGCAGCACGGAAAACATTCTGCTCGCAGACGATGGAGAGACACCGCTTACAGGAAGCGGTGAGAATGCCAAAACGAATGTGGGGGAAAACGGAAGCGGCGGGACGGCGCAGACCGGTGAAAATGCAGGGAACGGGGAAGACTTGCAGGTGGAAGGGACAGAAGCGGTGCGACAGGATGAGACTGAGACGCCGGACAACGGAACCGGAAAAGCGGAAGCGGATGTTAAGGAGACGCAGACACCGGAATTTTCGTACTATATCCGCATCAACCGCAAGCAGAACTGCGTCACGATCTACACCCAGGATGAGGAGGGGGAGTATACGGTACCCTATAAGGCAATGGTATGCTCGACCGGACTTTACAACGCAACGCCGCGCGGAACTTACCAGATTTCCACCAAGTATCTGTGGCGGGAACTCTATGGCGGTGTGTATGGGCAGTACGCGACGCGGATTCACGGGGGAATCCTGTTCCATTCTGTGCCCTATTACAAGCGCGCAAAGGATACACTCTGTACGGACAAGTATAACAAGCTGGGACAGCAGGCGTCGATGGGCTGCGTAAGACTGACGGTGGAGGATGCAAAATGGATTGCGGAGAACTGCCCGGAAGGCACTACGGTTGAAATATACGACGGGGAAGACCCGGGGCCGCTCGGGAAACCGGAGGCACAAAAACTGGATAAATCAGATCCGGACTGCCACTGGGATCCGACTGATCCGGATGAGGAAAATCCCTGGCAGCAGACGGAGACGTCCGTGACGGAGAGCGAGCAGGAAAAACAGATAAAATAGAAAAAATAAAACGACGAAGGCGACATCCTATTCATTTGAATCGATGTCGCCTTCTAAACTATCTCGTCCATGGGACTGTACCTCTCTTTTCTTTTTCTTTCGGACTTCTTCGCTTCCTTCGTACCTTGTATCACTCTTCTTATGACGGTGGATATCGCATCATATCTGATTAACTCATCTGATACTGATTCCTCTTTCCATGATTTGGATTGTCACGTGTGTTTTTCGGGAGTTAGAAAAAAACGAATGCAATTACGTTTTCGGTGGTCTGTACCTCTCTTTCCTTAATATCGTTTTGAGTAAATCGTTACGTTTCTGGTGGCTTGTACCTTCCTTTCCTTCGATTTCGTTTTCCTTTCTTTTTGTTGTCTTTATTCTATCTGATATATGAGAAAAAGTCAAGCATAAAATGAGAAAATTATAATAAAAAATATTTAAAAACAATAAACAAAGAATAAACGAAAAAATATTCTGAAAATATAGATGCAATAGATATAATATATATTTTTCGTAAAATACATGTAAATGCTTCGCTGTGGCAGAAGAGCGTGCGCTTCATATAATAAAGAGAAGGGAGCGTAATTCTATGAATAGACAGACCATACTTCTCATCAGTGACATGCGCCAGGTTTATCTGGCGGAGATTATGACCAAAAGAGGACTCAACGTACGCTGCCTGGATATCAGAAACAGCGGGACGGTAAAAGAACAAATCGAGAAGTTGAAAAGTTTTCTGGCGGAGGCGGATATGCTGATCCTCCCGATTCCGGTGACAAAGATACCGGAACAGAAAATGCTGAACGATATATTGAATAAAAACCTGACGAACGATACGCTGGTGCTTGGAGGCTGCTTCTCCACAGAACAGCAGGAACTTTTGGAGCGCAGGGACATTCACTATCTGGATTTTATGAAAGATGAGATTGTGACGGAAGAAAATGCTGTGGCGACGGCGGAGGGCGTGATCGCGGAGCTTGTGAACCACAGCCCTTATAACATTGAGGAGGCGAAAATTATCGTCACCGGTTACGGCTGCTGCGGCAGAGCGGTGGCTGCGAGGTTGAAAGCGCTCGGCGCGCGCGTGACGGTGCTGGCAAGAAGACGGGAAGTGCGCAAACTTGCCAAAAAGGATGGATTTTATGCCGCGGATTTTGCGTTTGGACCGGAGGAAGCGATGGGGGCGGCAATGCTGGTCAACACGGTTCCGGCACCTGTGGTTACAGGTGCGATCATCCGCGAACTGCCGCGGGATGCATATATTTTAGACATCGCATCCAAACCGGGCGGTACGGATTTTGCCTGCGCCAGAGAGTGCGGCATCCGTGCGGATCTGGCACTTGGACTTCCGGGAAAATATGCGCCGAAGGAGAGCGCCTATATTCTGGACCGGGCGGTGGAGAGATTCGTGCGAAAGGAGCATGAAATGTGATGGATTTTTCCAATTATAATATCGGGCTTGGAATTACCGGTTCGTTTTGTACGTTTGCGAAAGCAAGAAAAGAAATACAGCGGCTGTGCGATATGGGCGCCAATGTGGTGCCGGTTTTTTCATTTAATGCGCAGACGTGTGACACGCGGTTCGGAAGTGCGAAAGATTATGTGGACGGTATCTGCGAGATTACCGGAAATGAGGGCATCCGTACCATCTGTGCGGCGGAGCCGATCGGACCGAATAATTTTCTGGACATCATGGTCATTGCGCCCTGCACCGGAAATACGGCGGCAAAACTCTGCAACGGAATCACGGATACGCCGGTGCTGATGGCGACCAAGGCGCATATGCGCAACGGTAAGCCGCTTGTGATTGCCATCTCGACGAACGATGCGCTCGGCGCCAGCTTTAAGAATATCGGAATGCTGATGAATATGAAAAATATTTATTTCGTTCCGTTCGGGCAGGACAACTGCAAGAGCAAGCCGAACTCCATGATCGCAAAAATGGAGCTCCTGCCGGACACAATCGAGGCGGCGCTCGCCGGCAAACAGATCCAGCCGATTCTGCAGACCCCGACGTAACGCAGATCTGACGGAGCCGGGCGGAGACAGAGACGGAAAATGCCGGGGACGTTTTATTATGCAAAAAATCAGAGCATCTTATGTTCCGGCCGCTTCTGGCAGGGGCGGATTTTGCGATTAGAAATGCCGCCTCCGTTACAGCCGGAACATTGAGCGCTCGGTTTCTACTCCTGCAACTTAGTCCACAAAAATCAATACGCCTGTCCCGGGACAGGCGCGTTTTGCGTTTACAGGTGTTTCCTTACGCCTGCTTGGATGCCTCGTAGGCTTCGCGACAGGCCTTAGCCAGCTGATCGCCGCAGGAAGTCGGGCGTCCGTTGCAGGAGATGCCGCCGATTTTCTCCTCAACCTGCTCGACGGTAAGACCCTCGACGAGCTTCGGAATCGCCTGAAGATTGCCGTTGCAGCCGCCGGTGAACTTTACGTTATGCACGATGTTGCCCTCCAATTCAAGATCAATCTGTGTGGAACAGGTGCCTCTGGTCTTATATGTGTATGTCATTTTGAAATCCTCCTTTATTGAAAAAATAGATCGTTCAGATCACTTTTGAGTATAACATGGAACCGGAAGTGTGCAAGAAAAATTTGCAGTAAAGCGGCAGTTAATAAAAAATTTACAATTCTTTTACGCCTGTTTTTATTGTGGTGGTGCTGGAAAAGTGTTACAATAACAATATTGTGCGGGGTCATACCCTTTTGCAGGTGTCCCGCAGGAGAATGGATTTTGACACAGTTTTGTGTAAAAACAGGAGTAGGAGCTTTTTATGAGTGCAATAACGAAGATCTTCGGAACCCACAGCGAGCGTGAGTTAAAGCGGATTTACCCGCTTGTCGACAAGGTGGAATCTTACCGCGAGGCGATGGGAGCACTTTCCGATGAAGAATTAAAGAACAAGACGAAGGAATATAAGGAGAGACTGGAGAACGGCGAGACGCTGGACGATCTTCTCCCGGAGGCATATGCGACGGTGCGTGAGGCGGCGAAGCGTGTGCTCGGCATGGAGCATTACCGTGTGCAGATTATCGGTGGTATCATTCTCCACCAGGGACGTATCGCAGAGATGAAGACCGGTGAAGGTAAGACTCTGGTATCGACACTGCCGGCATACTTAAATGCGCTTGAGGGCAAGGGCGTGTGCATCGTCACAGTCAACGACTATCTGGCAAAGCGTGACTCTGAGTGGATGGGACAGGTCCATGAATTCCTGGGACTGAAAGTCGGCGTGGTTTTGAGCGAGATGACGAATGATGAGCGCCGGGATGCTTATAACTGTGACATTACCTACGTGACAAACAATGAGCTTGGCTTTGATTATCTGCGTGATAACATGGTAATCTATAAGGAACAGCTGGTGCAGCGCGGACTGCATTTTGCCATCATCGATGAGGTCGACTCGGTATTGATTGATGAGGCGCGTACACCGCTCATCATTTCCGGACAGAGCGGCAAATCCACCAGACTGTATGAGGCATGCGATATTCTGGCGTGCCAGATGAAGCGCGGTGAGGATATGCCGGAGTACTCCAAGATGGATGCTATCATGGGCGTGGAGCAGGAGGAGACCGGAGACTTCATCGTAAACGAGAAGGATAAGGTGGTCAGCCTGACACAGGATGGTGTGAAGAAGGTTGAGCAGTTCTTCAAGATAGAGAACCTGGCTGATCCGGAGAATCTGGAGATTCAGCATAACATTATTCTGGCGCTGCGCGCACACAACCTGATGTTCCGCGACCAGGATTACGTGGTGAAGGACGACCAGGTTATGATCGTCGATGAGTTTACCGGACGTATCATGCCGGGACGCCGTTATTCAGACGGACTTCATCAGGCGATTGAGGCGAAGGAGCATGTGAAGGTCAAGAGAGAGAGCAAGACTCTGGCAACGATCACATTCCAGAACTTCTTTAACAAGTTTGAGAAGAAAGCAGGTATGACCGGTACCGCATTGACGGAGGAGAAGGAGTTCCGCGACATCTACGGCATGGACGTCGTCGAGATCCCGACCAACCGCCCGATCGCCCGTATCGATCATCATGATGTTGTATACAAGACAAAGAATGAAAAATACAAGGCGGTTGTGGAGGAAGTGGTAAAATCCCATGAAAAGGGACAGCCGGTACTTGTCGGTACCATCAATATCGATACTTCCGAGCTGATCAGCGGCATGCTGAAGCGCGAGGGAATTCCGCATACGGTATTGAACGCGAAGTTCCATGAAAAAGAGGCTGAGATTGTAGCTGGTGCCGGACAGCATGGAGCGGTGACGATCGCGACCAACATGGCAGGACGTGGTACCGATATTAAGCTGGATGATGAGTCGAAGGCTGCAGGCGGTTTGAAGATCATCGGTACAGAGCGTCATGAATCCAGACGTATTGATAACCAGCTGCGCGGTCGTTCCGGACGTCAGGGAGATCCGGGTGAGTCCCAGTTCTTCATTTCTCTGGAAGACGATCTGATGCGTCTGTTCGGTTCTGAGAAGCTGATGGACATTTTCAATGCACTCGGTGTTCCGGAAGGTGAGCAGATCCAGCATAAGATGCTGACATCTGCGATTGAGAAAGCGCAGAAGAAGATCGAGGGCAACAACTTCGGTATCAGAAAGAATCTTCTTGAGTATGATCAGGTTATGAACGATCAGAGAGAGATTATCTACAAGGAGCGCCGCCGCGTACTGGACGGAGAGAACATGCGCGATGCGATTTTCAAGATGATCACGGATCGTGTGGAAAATTGTGTAGATACCTGTATTTCTTCTGATATTCCGAAGGAAGAGTGGGATCTGAATGAACTGAACCAGCTGATCCTCTCCATGATTCCGATGCAGGCAGTGACGCCGGAGGACGTGGACAGCGTTAAGAATAATAAGGAACTGAAGCATCTGTTAAAGGAGCGTGCAGTGAAGCTGTATGAGGCGAAGGAGACGGAGTTCCCTGAGCCGGAGCAGTTCCGTGAACTTGAACGTGTCGTTCTCCTGAAGGTGATCGACCGCAAGTGGATGGATCACATTGATGATATGGATCAGCTTCGTCAGGGTATCGGACTGCAGTCCTACGGACAGAGAGATCCGCTTGTCGAGTACAAGATGGCAGGATTTGACATGTTCGACGAGATGACGGCGAGCATTCAGGAGGATACGATCCGGCTACTGTATCATGTGAAGATTGAGCAGAAGGTTGAGCGTGAGCAGGTAGCGAAAGTGACCGGAACGAACAAGGATGAGTCTGCGACGAACACGCCGAAGAAGCGTGCTGCGGCAAAGGTATATCCGAACGATCCGTGTCCGTGTGGAAGCGGCAAGAAGTATAAGCAGTGCTGCGGCAGAAACGCAGCGCAGTAAGAGTGCCGCAAACGGCAGAAGAGAGAGCATTTCAGGTAGATAATTTTTGCCGGGAATGCTCTTTTTGCATATTTTCATCTGTATGCAGAAAAATACATACAGAGTGCATTTTTGGGTGGCAATTTCCAGAAATCTGATTTATAATTCATACCAAACAGGTAGAATATGAGACGGCAGACTGCCGGACAGAAGGAGGAACACTATGTACAACGTAAGAAAAGTGACTGAGGATATTGTTTGGGTTGGAGCCAGTGACAGAAGACTGGCGCTGTTTGAAAATATATTTCCAATTCCGCGCGGGGTATCCTACAACTCTTATGTATTATTGGATGAGAAGACGGTACTTTTGGATACAGTCGATGCGTCCGTGGCGGGACAGTTTTTTGAAAATCTGGAGCATGTGCTCGACGGACGGAAACTGGATTATCTGATTGTCAATCACATGGAACCGGATCACTGTGCGATGATCGGGGATCTGGTGCGCCGTTATCCGGAAGTGCAGGTGGTCGGAAACACCAAGACATTTGGAATGATAAAACAGTTCTTCGGAACGGATTTCGCGGAGAGAGCCGTGACGGTAAAAGAGGGAGATACGCTTGCAACCGGTGCGCATACATTGCACTTTGTGATGGCGCCGATGGTACACTGGCCGGAGGTAATGGTAACCTATGATGAGAGGGACAAGGTGCTTTTTGCTGCGGACGGATTCGGAACGTTTGGCGCATTGAACGGCAATATTTTTGCGGATGAAGTCGATTTTGACCGCGACTGGCTGGATGATGCCAGAAGATATTACACGAACATTGTCGGAAAGTACGGTGCATCGGTGCAGGCATTGTTAAAGAAAGCCTCCGGGCTGGAGATCGCAGTGATCTGCCCGCTCCACGGACCGATCTGGAGGGAGAATCTGGGCTATATTCTGGAAAAATATCAGAAGTGGAGCACCTATGAGGCGGAGGATCAGGCGGTTGTGATTCTGTATGCAACCATGTACGGTAACACGGCATCGGCGGCGGATGCGCTTGCAGGAAGACTTGCGGCAAAGGGCGTGAAGAAGATTGCCGTTTATGATGTCTCGAACACCCATGTGTCGGAGCTCATCAGTGAGATCTTCCGCGCAAGCCATGTGGTGTTTGCGGCGCCGACTTACAACGGAGGCATCTATCCGGTGATGGAGAACCTGCTCGCCGACATGAAGGCACTTGCGGTTCAGAACAAGACCGTAGCACTGATGGAGAACGGCACCTGGGCACCGATGACGGCAAAGCAGATGAGAGAAAAACTGGCGGAACTGAAAAATGTGACGATTCTGGATACGCAGATCACCATAAAATCGGCGATGGCACCGGAGCAGGAAGGACAGCTTGAGGCACTTGCGGATGCGCTTGCTGCAAGCATGGACAATCAGTAATTGTGTTACTGACTTTATCATTGTGTTTTGTGGGAAGCATAGACTTTCTTATATAAATTACGGATAACAAAAGAAGAAATAGCGCGATCGTTTCAGGATCGCTGGTTGGGAAAAAGGCACCTGTTTACTTGTACAAAGTGATATGTACGAAGTGGATGGGTGTCTTTTCCTGCTTTATAAGAAAATGCATTCTGTGGAGAGAACTCTTTTTATAACAAAAGCGAACATTTGTTTGCAATTAAAAAAAGATGTGATATAATGTGCATATGCAATGAGCAGTGCCAGACGTGACGGCTGCGATATATGTCTGCTTGCAGGCTATATATCGCAGATGTTGCGGATGATAGGGCGAATGCCCGTCAGTCCGGAAAATCTATGATTTTTCGGACGAGCACTGCGGGTATGAACAGAGACGGTTGCGCATGCTTGCATGCGGCAGACGGATATGCGCCATGTGAACGCGCCCGCGAGTCCGGGGAACCGGAGGTTTCACGGACTTTTGCCGGAGCGTAATATGAACGTGATATTTTTGAGGGGCTTATCACTGGGATAGAGGAACTTTGAAATGTGGACAATACAACGAATGGACGAAATGGATGATGGAGATGAGGAACGCTTGCCGGGCGAGCCGATGATGACAGCGGTTACGTTGGAAAGTGATCTGGGAGAAATACTTCAATTTCAAATGCCTCACAACTGGTTGCTTATGCAGGGATTACAAGAAGGAGAAGAGTGGCCTGAGGACATCGAGGAGGAGGATTCAGAAGCGTTAAAAGCGCGGGAACAGGCAGCGTGGATGGAAAATTATTATCATGCGTTGCAGGAACTTGAGGGGGAAGAAGAGCAATGTAAGCATGGGGCAGAGGGATAAATCGGAATTTGACGAAGGAGGTTGATTGTATGAAAAAGTTGATAGCATTAGTTTTAGCAGTGGTTTGTGTGCTTGGCTTGGTTGGGTGCAACAACAAGACAGTCAATATTGATTTACCTTTTGAGGTAGGTGATGTTGAAAATATAGAAATGTATCACTTTGTTGGAGCACCTGTGTCAGCAGAAAAGAAGGTCATTGTTGCCGAAGAAACCATAAAGAACTTGTATGATATGTTTGAGGGGCTATCCCTGGAACTCAAAGAAGTAGAGGAAACCGCTGGAGCAGAGATAACCAGTTTCAGATTTAACCTTTCTGATGGAACAAGTTATGAACTGATTTATGGCTGCGATGGAGTAAAGACAGGCAATCTGAAATCTTCCACAGATAATTTTGAATACTTTACAAGTGCAGATATTAGCGCTTATTGGAGCAACACTGACTTAGAGGCAGTTCCCGTTGAAGAAAGCGAGTTGCCAAACTAAGCAGAACAATTCCAGTTTTTGAAATTGAGAAATCGGAATTTGGAGGTACACGATGATAATAAAAATTGTTACAATTTCACTGATGGCAGTGTTCTACATCTGCTATTTTGCAAAGCTGATTAGTCAGAAAAAGCAAGGCATAAAGACAGACCAATTAGGAAAAGGAAAAGAGGGATTTGTCAAATTTATAGAAGTAGCTCTTAAAATAATCACATATTTGCTTCCTGTAATACAGATTATCAGTATTGTCTTTTATTCGGGAACAGCACATATTGTGTTGCAATTTACAGGAGTTGTAATAACAATGTTCGGTGTACTTGCTTTTATTGTTTCTGTTACACAAATGAAGGAGAATTGGAGAGCAGGTGTGCAAAAAGAAGAAAAGACCAGTTTGGTAACAACGGGCATCTATTCTATTAGCAGAAATCCTGCATTTTTGGGTTTTGATTTAATGTATATAGGAATATTGTTTTCGTTCTTTAATTGGTTCCTTTGCTTTGCCACAGGTTTTGCAGTGGTATTTTTTCATTTACAGATAGTCAATGTAGAGGAAGATTTTTTGATAGAAGCATTCGGAAATGAGTACCTGCAATACAAATCAAAAGTATGCAGATATTTAGGAAGAAAAAGATAACTTAGCATTTGTAGGTGTAGATGGTGGATCTTGCTCTTATTTGTATCCCTCTGTATAACGAAATGTTCAGAGGCTGTTTTACAGTGGTGGAAAGAAAAATATCAAAAAATTGATGATTAATGGTGAGTTTGTGATAGAATGGAAAAAAGAGAAAAGCACACCTATTGTTTTGACCGTGGATGAGTATGAAACCATCCGTCTTTTGGACAAGAAAGGTTATAGTCAGAGCAGTAACTGCAGCTTTGGAGGATGTTACAAACAGGAAATTTACAAAAAATATGCAGCAGGCATTAAGCTTTTTGGCGGAGTTTCAGGAGATGCGGATAAAGCAGTAGAAGCTT
>OGZO01001065.1_pt1 | contig 20364 bp, 27 predicted proteins | sample 1576721 | NCBI WGS metagenome assembly OGZO01 (sample SAMEA3541516, study PRJEB24748) | human gut metagenome | biome: human gut; feature: human-associated habitat; material: faeces | place: China | collected 2012 | reverse complement strand
CAGCGTCAATCGCCGTGACCGGATACACCGTGCCGTCCGGGATGCGGATATACGCGGGGATAATCAGCTCTTGCGTTATCCATAGCGCGTTGGCTGTGCCACCGCTGCCATCACCAACCACCGCGTGGTCGCCGGAGACGGATAACTTGATACCGTTGGCACTGTAGGTGCCGTCGCTGTTGGCTGTCGCGTCCACCACGGTATACATCGCGTCGCGGATAGCCGCAGCAGTTTCCGCTTTGGTGTAGTAGTCGCTAAGGTCAACGGTGCCGCCCATCGCATCTTTGACATCATCCGACAGTTTGTCCATGCCCACAGCTTTGTCGGCGATGTTGTCACTATCAACATACAGACGATCGATAAGCACACTATCTGATACCGGATACACCCTGTATTTGATGCCGGTGTCGCTTGCCAGCGTGGTCAGATACATCTTGTACGCGCCGTCCGGTGCCGTTACCAGTCTGCCACTACTGACAGTCGCATCCACTGTGCTGATCGTTGGCAACTCGACGATCGGCGTTCGCTCGATGACCGTCGGCGCATTGTTGATGATCTCCACCATCACGCTGCTGGGCGGCGTGTCGCTACCTCCATCCGGGCAGATCAGATACTGCTTGCCTGGCGTTACACTAACACGACCATACAGTGTATCGTCAATATCCATCGTGCCGATCAACACGCCAACCGTATTGCCTTCTGTCGCAAAATTTGTTTTAGATGGCGTGACTGACCCATCAGCGATATCGCCGCTGCTGGTTGTGCCCTTAATATCGTCCAGCACAACCGCTTGCTTTTTGGTTGTGTCGCACTTAATCATATACCGCGCGTGCGCATCAGTAAAAAATGGCAGGTCGCCGTATTTTATTGCAGCACCGGTTGCGTCCACAAGTGCCAGCGCCACCGATGTGTCGGCAAAATCCTGCAGCACAGCTTGCGCATCCATATCAAGCCCTGTCGTTGTCAGCATTTTATCGCTAAGCGATTTGGCCACCACATATCCCGCGTCAAGATCATCGTATGGATAAGTGTAATACACAACGCCAGTGTTTGACCCAAAGCGGTGCAGTCGCATCGTTTTGATCGCTTCCTGCTGCAATGTGTCCAGCAGATTTTTTGCATCAGTGACATCGTCCGCCGCGCTTTCCGCGCGGTCTGCCGCGTCCTTTGCCGCATCCACATACTCCTGCATTTTTGTGCCACTGTTGGTTGCCAGCAGTGCATCCTCGCTGTACACGCCCCGCTCGATGCGCAACGCAAACGGCAACGTGGACAGCACCTTGGTCTCGTCGCTGTTTAGCAACCGGATTTCGGCGTAGCCGGTTCCGGTCACCGCCAGCTCTGACGCCGTAAATGTGTAGTCAAATTGTCCGTTGGCCACGCCACCGGGGATAGTGTTATACAGCACTTCGCCGTCCGGACGCCTGACATAGATCGCCGCAGACAGCGATGTGGCATCGATAATCTCTCCGCCGCCAACAATCGTGCCAGACAGCGTGCGTGTCATTCGGTCGCCCTGCTTAAGCACCAGCGTTTGCGGCACTGTGCGCCGCGACACGTCAAATGTCATTTTTGTCGTCACCATTATGATTAAGCCTCCCCCCGCATTACATTTGTTCCAGATTTTTTACTTTGACCTCCAGCGTTTTTACGCGGGCGCTAAGGCCGACTATAGATACGCCTTGTATCTCCGTGTCCGATTTGCCCGTTATCGATATATCTCCGGTGCCTCCGGTTATCGTCACGCCGGTGCCTCCATCGACTGTTATATTTCCGCCGCCTTTGATTACCACGTCGCTTGATCCGTCAACCGTAATCTTTGTTGCACCGTTTATCGTTGCCGCACCTGTTTTGGTGTTTATCGACACGCGGCAAACTTTTCCGTTGTAGTCGCCAAATATTGCTATTTCGTCATCCGACACAGCAACGCCTTTTCTGTTTGTGCCGCTGGCGTTCGTTTTGACCGGCGGTGTCCATATTGTCGTCTTGCTGTTACCGCTTGCCGTCTCGTACACAGCCAGCAAGTCGCCGTCGGCTGCGTTGTGCACCTTAAACGCCTCCGAGTGTCCGTCCGCCGATCCAATAACCGCATATACATCGGTGTTGTTCATATCGCACAATCTCCCACCGATATACAGATTGCCGCTAACCAGTTTCAACTTGTCCAAAAATTGGAATTGTCCGTTGTTAAGGTTAATCCAAGTTTTTCCGTCACTCGATTTTAGGATTCCGGCTGTCATCACCTCGGCGTTGACCGACCCGACAATCAGATAGCGTCCACTGATCTGTCCATCCATTGTGATGGCGGCATCTTCAAACGGACCGTTGTATCCGTTACTGCTGTGTGCAAGACCACCGGTGTTCCATCGCCACACTTTTTTGGCGGTGTTGATGTCGTCCGTGTCCATGATAAGGATTTCATCTGGCATGCCATCGTCATTGGCATCGCGCAGTATCACATAACCGCCAACGTTACCCGTTATCAGTTTGGTTGCGTGGTCAATTGCTTCCTGCCACGCGCTTGATTTCGGGATTTTTTCTTCAATTTCTTTTTTTTGCTGGATGACCGCGTCCACAAAATTTGACTTGGCGTTGCCCAGTTCGATGCTGGTGTAGCGGTCGGCAAGTGCATCGTATACCGTTTTGATGCATTTTGCTGTCGCCGATACGCCAAGGTCTGCATATTCCACCGTCACAGTGTCGCACAGATCCACCTTTTCCAGCAGCGCGATATCCTTGTATTCGTCCGTCTGTTCCAGCGCCTGGAACGCGACGGTTATACTGACAGTCGGCACACCGATCTTGTTGTCGGCCATATATTTTTTGGCGCGGTCACGCAACTGGTCGGCGGTCGGCGCATCGTCAAATTCCGCTGACAAATCCATCGGCACAATGCGTGTAAACGGATAGTCGCCATCGGCATTGATGTATTTTTCCGGCAGCTGCACGATTTGGTTGTCCTTAGTCCAATACGGATAGACACCGGTGGCAACATTGGCGATATTTTCGTCCTGCTGCAGATCGGTCAGGTTTTTGCCGTACCGTACACTGACACCTCGATCTTGTCCGCGCCGGCTGCGCAGCCGCACAGTCCAGCGGTCAAACTCGTACTCGCCGCCGTACACATCCAGCAGCGACCCCTCCGATCCGCCCAAAAACGACCGCACACCAGTCGGCACTTTGATTTCAAATCGCCCTGCCCCCTCGACGTCCGTCACAAAATTAAACGGATTGTCGTTGGCGGAATATGTTTTTATCCCCAACATTGCCTCGGTAGCGCTGCCGGCGGAAAACGGCGAGCACACAACACCGGACAAATCATAGCTGATGTGCCGCGCATAGATGGTCACGCGACCGGACAACGGTTTGGTGATCCTGTAAATCCTAAAGGGTTGCGGATCACGCCACGGTCCCGGCTTAACCATCACAATGCATCGGTTGGTAATATCGTCGTAGTGTATGCCGCCAAGCGGATATTGCATCTCGACCTCGTACATTCCGTTACGCTCCTCGGTCACGGTGCACAATAGCGCATCGGACAACGCGCCAAGGCCGTTGCTGTCAAAGCTTGTCTCGTCCTGCGGGTATAACAGGATCATATTGTCCACCACCTTGGTATGATCTCGACGCTGGTTATAGCGTCGCTTGTCCATCGGATTTTTGTGGTGCCGTGTTGCAGCACCGGGAAATCTGCTATAGATACATTTTGGTTTTGGTTGACTGTGTTGCGATAGGCGTTTTGCGTATCGCTGTCGATCGTGATGTGCCCCGTCATCTCCTTGATAATGACCGGATACTTACCGACATAGACAACCACCTGATCGGTCGTGGTACCGTTGATACGGATAAGCGGGCGCGACGGCAGCAGGTCATTGTATATTGTCCCTGCTCCGCCAGTTATCACGATCGGGTCTTGTCCATCTTTGCGCCAGCGCTGCGGCTTGCAGTCAAATGTGATGCTTGTCTCCCCGGCTCTGTTTAGCGCCCGCATGTCAAAATTCAGCGGACCGGCAAACCGTGCCATCCGGTAATAGTCCGGGTTATAGGTATCTTCCAACCGCTGGTACCCCGCATCCTGCATTAGCCACATCTTGATTGCATCGACGCGCGGCAAAAATTCTCGGCGGACAAACGCCGGATAGGTCAACTGGATGTTTTTGTACCTGTTGTTATCCTTGATAAGGTCGCCGTCTCGCCCGGGGATGGAGATAGTTTCCACATCTCGCTCCGGCGCGTTAAACACGCCGGAGCCGGAAATGTACAATCCATAGTCGCGGCTGCACTGATTGTCAAGCACAAAATAATTTATCACGCAAACGCGCCCCCTTTTTGCTGGTACACGGTCTCCATGCGATCCATCACAATCTCCGCCAGCGCGTTGACATCCTGACCCGGCGCGCCATACACAACGATATTGACGCCGCCCATGTTGGTAGTGTTACTGGTCTGGTTTGTCAGCGGCTGCACCACTGCGCGGTTACCTTGCATGGTCAGCAGTTCCGGTCCCGCCTCGCCGACGATCGCCGAGCCTTGCGACAAGATGCCGCCTTTTGCCAGCATTGGGATTTGCGGCACGTCAAATGTGTGCACCCAGCTAAACGGCGATACCCCTAAGATGCTGATGCCGCGTATCCGTTCCAGTGCAGCATTGATCGCGTTAAATGGTACGGATATCACTTTGTTGATGCCGCCGATGATTGCATTGACAACCGTCTTAAATGCATCCACGATACCGTCTTTTATGCCCGCAAAGATTTCGCCGCCCGCCGAAAACACATCCTTGACTTTTTGCCAAGCTGCTGCAAATACACCGCCAAACCAGTCGGCGATGCCGGAAAATACAGACTTGATACCATCCCATGCGCTTTTCGCGCCGCTTTTGATGCCGTCCCAAATGTCCGTAAATTTGTTTTTGACTGGGTCGACCACGTTTTGTGCAAACCAATCCGACACGCTTGTAAAAATCCCCACAATATCATCCCACAGGTTGACAAAAAATCCGGACACAGATTCCCACAGCCCGCGGAAAAAGTCTACCACCGGCGTGATGACATTGTCATCGAACCATGTTGCAGCGCCGACAAAGGTATCGACAATACCGTTCCACAGGTCGACAAAAAATTGCTGGATCGGCAATATCACATCGTTGTAGATCAGCACCGATGCGCGGCGGATGATTTCGATCCACGGATCAATAACCGTGTGGAATCCATCAACGATGCTATTCCACAGCCCAACAAAAAAGCCGGAAACCGTTTCCCACAGTCCCCGGAAGAAATCGACCACCGGCGTGATCACATTGTCGTTAAACCATGTTGCCGCACCGACAAATATGCCGGTGATGTCATTCCACAGCCCGACAAAAAATCCGGAAATGGAATCCCACAAGCCTTGGAAAAAGTCGACAATCGGCGTTACGACATTGTCCACAAACCACTGCCCCGCCGCCTCAAACGCACCGACGATGGCATCCCAGCACTTTGCTGCGGCCTCCTTGACTTTGTCCCAGTTTTTGACCAGCAATATGATAATGGCGATAAGGGCCGCAATGGCAGCAACCACGCCGACGATTATTAGCACAACCGGATTGGCAGCAAGCACCGCTGCGGCAGCCGACACACCATTGATGGCAACGGTCAGCACAGCCATCACCGCCACAATCGCAATGATCGCTGCAACCACGCCTTTTCCGCCGGAGCTTAAACCGTTAAACCATTTTAGCAACGATGTGACGCATTCGGTAATTCTTGTAAAAATTGGTTCGGCGGTTTCGCCTAGCTCCGCTATTTGCTTTTGCATCTCGTCGCTTGCCTGGTTGCTTTCCACAAGGCTTTTGTTGTTTTCCTGCCACGCCTTGCCCGCTTGGGTCAGGCCTTGGCTTGCCAGCATCTGCATAACCTTGTTTGCCCGCTCGGTGCCCGATCCACATTCCTGCAGTGCCAGGTTAAAATAATCTTCGGCGGAAGCTGCGTCGTTTACGGCGTTGTTCCATTCCTTGTTCGCTTCGGTGTTTGCTTTCAATTTGACGCCAAAGGTTTCCCCTTCCAACGATGCCCAGTTAAGGACATCGGCAAAAGTACCGGTGACCTGCCCGACCTTGATCGTTTCGTTTATAGATTCCGCAAGACCGTCGATCGGGATGCTGTCGCCGTATGTTGCCCAAGCACCGATCGCAGCGTTTGTCATCTGCACAAGCTGCTGCTGTGACAAGCCCAACGCTTGCAGGTTGGCTGTGGTGGTAGCGGCTGTCTGGTCGTCCGCCAGCACGCCGTACAGCATCTTATATATTTCCGCCGTTTGGGCGGTGGTGTACCCCGCTTTTTGGCTGGATATTTCCAGACTGCCCATGATCTTGCGATATTCTTTGCTTTCTTCCGCTGCGTCTTTCAACGCACCGGTGATCGCTTTGACACCTTCCACCACCGCATCGGCTTTCAGATAATCGCTAAAATGTGACGCTTCGCTTCCAGCGTCTTTCAGCGCATCTTCTGCCGACCCCGCTGCCTTGGCGACATCTTTCACCGGTTTTTCGTCGATGTCGTCCACGGCTTTCGCCGCGTCTTTGGCTTCGTTGCGCAATCTGCCAAGCTTTGCTTCGGTTTCGATTACTTCGCGTTTTAGCGCATTATACTGATCTTCGCCGATGTCTCCCCGCTGGAATTGTGCCTGTACCTGCTTTTCGGCTTCCTTCAAGCTGTCCAGCTTCTGTTCGGTTTCGCCGACCGATCGGGTCAACAACTGGTACTTTTGCTTCAGCAATTCCGTATTGGTCGGGTCAAGTTTCAGCAACCGTTCCACATCTTTCAGCTGTGCTTGCGTGTTGCGGATTTCTTTGTTTACACCGGACAGGGCTTTGTCCAGTCCGGTGGTATCGCCGCCAATCTCGACGGTGATGCCTTTAATGCGTTTTGACAACCTCAACCCCTCCCAAAAAATGCATAGATGTCATCCTGCGTGGCTTTTTGCGGATATGTTTCCGCGTCGTTAGCCTTTTCGGTCATCATGTCATACACCATGCCGATGGTCATACCACGCAGTGCCTCATCCGATAACCCCAGTTCCGCGCAACGCAGCATAAATATTGCGCCGTTCGGCTCGCGCGTTGTCGGTTTTATTTTTTTTTAGGTGTGGAGGTGGTCCCTTGGTTGTACTGCCACAACTCCAAAATCGTCGGCATGATCTCGTAGACGGAAAACACCCCGTCGATGCTGTCCAGCCATTGGTCTGGCGTGTCCGGCACATCCTCGCCCGCATGCTTGATCATCATGTAGGCGACATTTTCAAAAATCGTCAGATCCATCGCAGACAGTTGCGCCGCCTCGCGGTCGTCGTCCGACGCATCCTCCGGCAGGTCGGTTGCTTTTTTGTACGCCCGCACCAGCCGATTCATATCGGCGATCATGTCGCGCCCAAACTTAAAACGGTACAGGCGCGGGATGAGGGCCGAAGCCCTCATCCGCACGTCTTTTCCGCCGATGTTTACAGTCCGTTCCATCGGTTAGCCCTCCCCGCCGGTCGTTGTCGGTACATAGACCGACTTAAACCATCCGGATTTAACGCTGGCCGTGGTGTTTGCCGTCGTGCGTGCAAACACATTGCCGTTTTCCAGCGGGCTGGCGGTGATGTTGCTGGTTTGGGTCTGCGGCGTTTTAGATTCCGCGTTGGTCGACCCGCCGATGCCGGGGCGCGTACCCATGCAGTTGTACAGGCAATAATACTGCCCATCTTTGTCGCCGTCAATTTGGTACAGCAGCGCAAACGCTTTCGGTTCGGTCTGCACATTTTCGACGATGACGTGGTCGGTTTCCCCTTCTGTCATACCCCAGACATCCTTCAACATCTGATCGGGATATTTCGCCATTTCCAACGCCCCCGAGTAGCCGTTGTTGGCAAGCGACTGATAATAGGCGATGCCGTCCGCGTAAAACGGCGACACATCACCCTGCGGGTCCATCGTCAGACTGACCGCACCGGGCACATGCACAGGCGTTCCGTATTCCGGCGTTTCGCCCTCCGTCAGGATGGCATAGTGGACATTTTTAAGGTTAAATTGCACTTTGTTTTCCGTGTTGCTCATACTCACACCTCAAATTCATAATTGATTTGATAGCATCTCTCGCTATCGATGTATGTTTCGGTTTTGCTCCACACGACATCGGCCATCGCTTTTTCCAGTTTGTCCTCCGTCGCCTGGTCCTTGTATTTGGTATACAACTCGACACTGATTTGCTTTGCCGCGTAGTACACTCCACCGTCAGCGGCAAAATTGTCGTTTCCGTCTGCCATCCAGCAGACAAAGGGCAGCGGCGGCGCTGCGGCGTCTGGAAAGGATCGGTAAGCGATTGGCAATCCGGCACTTTCCAGCATTTTTTTGATTTGTTCAAGCGTCATCTTTTCCAATCACCACTTTCACTTTTTTCGCCAGCTTTTCCGCCGCGTGCTGTTCCGCCGGCGCGATGTGCGGGATCGCTGCTACACGACCCCCGCCAACCTTTGCGTGGCCGTTTTCCAGCAGATGGGTAAGGCCGGGAAATTTGGCGTTATACACGCGGATAAGGATGCGTCCTTTTCCCTCGTACTCCACCTTTTTCCGCCAGCCTTTTTTGTATTGTCCGGTTTTCACCGGGCTTTTGGCTTTGATCTCCCGCAGACACTCCTCCGCCACGGTGTTGACCGCTGCTTTGACCTCCTCGGTTATGTCCTCGGTGTAGATTTTCAGCTCGGCGGCAATCTCGTCTGCCATCTCGGTTATGTTGTATTTTTTGCTCATACACCGGCGCGCCTTTCCAAGTACAGCTCGATCTCCTCGTTTTTTGCGCGGTATGTGCGATACACGCTATACCGCACGCCATCCACGATGGCGATCTGCTCGTCGTGATAATCCGGTGCGTACATCGTGACTTTAAGTGCCGCCTGCATCCCAGCTCGACCAGCTTCAAACCACTCGGACGCCGACACGCTGGCAATTGCACAAAAAACCGTGCTGTTGGTTTCGATCTGTCGGCGCTGACCTATGGCGTCGTCGGCGTAGGTCACAGCGACAAGCTGTATCACACTCGATCTGTCCATCTGTCATCCCCCCGCCGACTGGTTTGTATCCCCGCTTAGTGCCAGCGCACACTTAAGATGCTCGTATGCTTTTGCAAATTTGTCGTTGTCATCGCCAAATCCAAATTGTGCCTTGCAGTATAATTTCACCGCTTGCTGCACCAGCGGGTTGCCCCACTCGGGGGCAACCACGCCGGCGTTTTGCAAATCAAGCAGTGCCGCATCCACCGTTTGTCCGATCTCGTCGTCCATTGCATCGGTGGTGATCCGCAGCCACAACTTTGCGGCGGCGATCTGATCAGCGGTCATTGGTCAACACCTGATCAAGATGCTTTCGGCGTCCACTGCGCAAACGCCGCATCATCAATCAGGCTGCCCTCGCCGCGGGCGTACCCTGCATAGGTGTACACATGTTTGGTGATGTCCTTGGTGTTTTCCACCATGATGTCTTGTACCATGTTGTACACATATTTTTTCGGATCGCCGACCAGAATCACGCCATCCGCCACTGCGTCTTCAAACTTGATCGTCGCACCCAGCAAAGTGCCGGCAGCGCCATCCTGCAAGGACGGCTGGAAGATCGGTCGGCCGCTTGTGTCGACCATCGATACCAGCTGGTTGTACAGGGTGCCCCGCTGCATATACGCCACGCAGCTACCCACGCGTTTCAGCAGCCCCAGCAGTTTGGTCAGCTCGGCGTACGAGATCGTGGTGGCCGCGCCGGTGATGTTGTTGCCTGACGCCATACCGGTACCGATGGTGGTGACCACATCCTCGGCCATTGCCTCGCCGATGCTTGTGCTGATCTCGTTGATCAGATAGCTTTCCAGAGCTGCAATGCTCATCTTCGCCTCGGCGTAGCTGATGTTGACGTGCTTGCTAAAATCATGGCCGCTCAGCGTGACCTTAACCATGGTGTTTTGCTCGTCGTCGTTCGCCGCGTTTTCGTTGACTTTTTTTGCCTTACCCTGTGCGATGGCGGTATGTTTGACGATCTCCAAGATCGTGCCGGTGCGATAGATAGTGATGTCGCCCAGGATGCTGTGCTGACCGCTGACCAAATCCCAGATCTGATCCAGCATGGTGGTCGGCAGCGGCGCGGCGGTGGTGGTGGTCGTATGCGTAAACGCCGCATTTTCCAGTGCGGTCATCTCGTCATCTTTCCCAAGCAGATGCTTAAAAAAGGCATCGTGGTAGGCTTTGCTGTCCGCGCCGATGTTCTTCATGTCGACATCTTTCAGATCAAGCATACCCTCGCCGGTCGCACCATCGGGCATACGACCGTGGTCGCTCATCGCGTTCAGTGCATCGCGCATTTTCTTTTCCTCCTCAAACTGCGCATCCAGTTTTCTGACTTCTTCGGCTTTGGCTTCCGCCTCTTTCAGCTTGCCATCGTCGATCAGTTTTTGCGCTGCATCCAGCAGTGCGGTTCGTTTTTCGCTGTAGGCTTTCAGTTTCATTTGTTTTTTGCTCCTCTCAACTTCAAAATTTCAATCTCGGCTTGCGCTTTTCGCGCCGCCGGAGATTTTACGGTATCGCGGATGTGCTGCAATGTTTCTGCGCTAAGCATCATCCCCAGTGCAGCGACCATCTTCGTCGGCTGGTCGGCAGCATCTTCTATGCCATCCGCCAGTTTTCGTTCGACGGCATCTTTTGCTGTCAGCCATGTTTCGTGATCCATCATGTCCAAGGCTTCCACCTCGGTCATTCCGGTTTTGGCGACATAGGCCGCCGCGATAGCGTTGTTCGCTTTGCGCAGCATTTCCGACGCCTTGTCCATGTCGTGGTAATCGCCACCAGCCACCGTCGACACATTGTGCACCATCATCATGGCTGTTGGGCTCATGGTGCAATGACCTGCGCAAGCAATCACGCTGGCCGCACTGGCAGCCAATCCCACAACATGCAGATTGACGTTGCCTTTATAGCTGCGCAGTGCCGCATAAATTTCCGATCCGGCATAGATGTCGCCACCGTAGGAATTGATGTACACATCCACCGGTTGCCCCGCTGCTTCGTCCAGCGCCGCTTGCACTTTTGCCGGGCTGCAACAATCCATCTCCAGATAGTCGTATATCCATGCGTCATCATTTGGCACAATGTCGCCATTGACGTTAATTCTCATTTGTCTCAACTCCTTCCGTCACGGCTGCCGTGTCCAGACGGCGGATCGGATTATCTCCGCCCGGGACGGGAGCCAAATTCATTGACAAGCGCCATTCATTTGGTGTCAGTGCGCCACGGTCAACCATTTGCATCAAGCTAAGTTTAGTCGCAAAACTTGCGCCATCCCAACTGCTCGCTTCAAAAACAATCCTGTTGCCAAATCCCCGCTCGCGCAGCGAAAACAACTTGCGGGTGTACTCGCCGCCGAGCTGCCGCAGTACCGGTTCCACCTCCGCATCAAAGTACGCGTTCCACTCGTCCTCTCTGCGGGAGCTATCGACAATCCGTGCGTTGGTGTTAAATAGCGCATAGATGCGCGCCGTTGTCCGATCCATCTGCGCAGCGTTCGGTACATAATCTTTCGGGTCGATTTGCTGCGCCGATGCTTTGCTGTCAACCGCCGCCACACCTGTTCCGGCGTTGGTCGATAAAAAGTTTTCGGCAAAATCCTTTGCTTGCTTTTTCAAATCCTCCGGCCGCAATGCGTTGCTAAATGTCAGTAGCCACCGCACAACGCTGCTGTTTTTGATGGCATTGACAATCCCCTGATCTGTGGTGGTTACCACATCCAGCAGCGGTGCCAGCACGTTACCGATCGGCGTGCCAAAGATGTCGTCGCCGTTAAAGTCCTGTCGCAGATGGATAACATCCGAATACGCAAAACAAAAAATCCTGCTGTTTGGCATCTGCACCCGAAGCGTCAGGGTTCCGTCCGCACTGTACAGTGCTTCCGCTGTTTGCGGCAATATCGGATAGATGGCTGTCGGCAATCCCATATCATCTCGGATGATCAGCGCGAACGCGTTGTTGTTAAGGCACAGTTGCGTTGCCAACTTTTCCTGCATCACTTGCCCGGTCATGTACGGGTTTGGTTCTTCCAGCAATCGCCGTATGCTCGGCGACGGATTGACGGCAATACTGCGCCGCCCGTTGTCGTCGATGGTTTCGCGGATGTGTTTGGCTACCAGTTTCCCGACGGCTTTGGCTTTCGGACGGATACAGGCGCGGACGATATCTGCATCATACAATCCGCCGTGCCACGCCATGTACCGCGTGCCGTTTTCCTGCATCAGCTGCACCGTGGATATTTTGCGCGCACCAAAAGCGTTGCGCACTCTACTGATAATTCCCATAGGCTCATCCTTTCATATCAAACTCATGTACTCGTCGCGCTTGTCGCACAGCACGACATACGCATCCAGCAGCGCCGCCGTACCGTCGATGCGGTGCGTCGTGCATTGTCCTTTATCCGGCTGCACATTTCCATTGATGTCGGTTTTGGCGCAAGTGTTTGCAAGGCAATACTTGTCGATCGGGTTGTTGTTGTATATCACCCGGTGCCCTTCAAAATCCGCTTTCAAATCTTTCATCGGCTGCGACAAGGTTGCCATGCCTTGCCGCACCGGCACCATCACATTACTGCCAAGTTCTTGTTCAAACTTTTGCAGCAGGCTGTCATCCATGTGCCACGGGTCATATCCGATATACAGCGGATACAGATCATGCTGATCGCGCAGTTCCAAAAACCAATCCAAGCACACCCGCTTGTTGACTTTGTTGCCCGGCACCACCCGCAGCAATCCTTTGGCTGCCCAAATGTCATACGGCGCGTCATCCGGATGCCGTCGGTCTTTGGTTTCTTCCAACTTTCGTTCAGGGATCCAGTACATCGACAACACATACAACTTCGGATCGTCCGGACGCATCGCCACCATCTTGGCAGCCGTCAAGTCGACGCTGTCTGCGGCGTCAATGCCACCGATGCCGTAAGACAATCCGGACGGGTCAAAGGTTTCCGTATTGTTCAGCGCATCCCATGTCAGCCACGCGCTGGTGCTGTTCTCTTTCAGGTTAAAATCTTTGACCAGTACGGTCGGCAAAAACTGTTCGTCGTTTTTCGCCTTTCGCACGCAGTCCGCCAAAAACTGTTCATTCTTGATGGTACCAAGTCCCGGGTTAGCTTTTACCCAACACTTTGGTTGCGTCCATTCTTTTCGATCGTCCAATTCGTAGATGATCGGCAAAAATCGGTCATCATGGATACGCCCATCAATCACGCCGGCGGCGTAGTCGTATTGGGCATCAAAAATGCCCCCCCGGACAAAGCCGTTTGTGGTGATGCACCACAACATCGGCTGTGATCGGGCGGACATCGATTGTTTCATCAAATCGTATAGGTCGCGGTTCTTGATAGCGGCCAACTCGTCGATTATGATGCAATGGCCGTTCAAACCATCGAGGCTGTTTGTGTTGCTGGCCAGCGGTTTGATGTACCCCATGTTTTCTTCACAATACAGATCGCTGACTCGCTTTCGGACGTGTTTGCTGATAAGCGGACTTTGCCGACGCATGTTGCAGCATTCGGTGTATCCTTTCATCGCCTGATCTCGCGCCGTGGCAATAAAATAGACTTCCGGCGCACCTTCGCCATCGCCCATCAGCATATATTGCGCGATCCCGCTAAGCGCTGTGGTCTTTCCGTTTTTTCGTCCGACCATGTCCAACACTTCCTGGTATTGGCGCAAATCCAGATCATCGACAAATCCATACGCCGCCTCCAGCATCGCCCGCTGGAAAAGTTCCAGTTTCAACGGGCTGCCGATTTTCCCTTGGCTTTGTTTGCAAAATGTTTCGATAAATCGGATGGGCTTTTGCGCGCGGTCAACATCAAAATGCCACTGCCCCGGACACGCCATAGCCGTCAGCATTTTTTCATATTGCCGTTTGATCTTTTCCCCGGCTATGATTTTCCCGTCAAGCACTGCCGTGCCGTATTCTTCCAGCGCGGTTGTCACGGATCAGCGCCCCGCATAAACAGTGTAAGCTCGTCGGTTTCGACATTGTCCGGTGCCAGATCAGCCAGCTGTTTGATGGTGGCGATGTAGTTTTTGTACATGGTGGTGTAGATGTCGGCGGCGGCACTTTTCTTCATGCCGTGCTGGTTTTCACCGTTGCGATATTCTTCCACGCAGCCCCGCTCGTTCAACTCCACCTGCAGGTCTTGCAGGTGGATCGCCATGAAAGCCGCGTTCTCGATCAGACCTTTCGCTGCCATGATCTTCGGTGTCGGCTCCGGTCCATTTTTCTTCTTTGTCGCTTTCAAAATCCGGTTAAGTCGCGACAGTTCCGACTTGATTCTTTGATCTCTTGTTTTGTCCGTTACCCCCACCCCCTTCAAAATCTATCCTCGCAAAAATCTACCTACCCTCACCGGTCCCCTTATAAAAGGCACAGGCCTATTTGAGGGGGGGCATTGGGTTGCCATCAGCGTCAAATTGTACGCGAGATTGTCCACTTTTACCGCAATATCCGTGCTCCACGTCGTGGCAATGCTTGCAAACATACTGCAGATTATCCCAGTCAAGTGTTACACGCTGGTCGTTGATTGTCCTTGGCGTGATATGCTGCTTGTGGTGTACAATGTACCCCGGCATCTCGTGACATATCTCGCACATGCCTCCATCAATACCCCGACGATATGCGATGTACCCTGCGCGACACTTGCTCCACGCCTTTCCTTTGTAAAACGCTTTGGCAAACTCTTTCATTTCAATCCGCCCGTTAAACTTATGTATCCCCTAACCCACCCGCGGGGATTCTCATAATGCCCCGCTCACCGATTTGAAAACGTGCATGAAATCGAAAAACGTGCACGAAAAAGGGAACGCCGCAGGTCCCACAGCTGCAGCGCTCCCAAACGAAAAAGGAAGATGTTGTGGGCTTATCTCCCGATTACCCACGATATCATTATACACGATAAAAGTGTGCCATACTATGCCATCTTTGTACGTCCATCATTTGCATTGCAGTTTTGCCAGCGCAATAGCATGGATACGGTGTATCTGCCGCCAGCTGTATCCCATGTCGACGCACACTTGCTCCCACGTCTTGCCATCGATATAGTGCAGCCGGACAAGATCGCGTTCGCGCGGGTCCAAATCCGATATAGCAGTCTCGATTGTCAGCAATGTCGCCGCTGCGGATCGTTGCTTGCTCTCGTACATTTTGACTAGCTCGATCTTCCGGTCGATCATGGCATCCGAGGGGTGCTTTGCCTCGGCGGGTGTACCATGTGGCATTCCATCCATCCCCTGCGGGCTTGTCCCATACAGCTGCGCGTTGATATCCGCATACAGACTGCGCAGATGATCCAGCTCCTGCTTGATGTGCCTATACGATCGCAGGTCATCCTTTGTCACGGCTCCCCCTCCTTTTTACCTCTGCGTCGCGCCAGCGTTCCAGCCAAAGCAAAAAGTCCCCATCGTCTCTATGCGTCTGTGCAAGCTCGCGCGCCGCAATTGCCTCGGCTTCAGTCAGGTATGTGCCCAGATACCATGCCGTTCCGCCGGCATGTATGTATGCTTGCCATTTGTCTTTTGCCGGGTATATGCCTTTGTGCCTGGCGCGGTTCGGGTTTTGCCCCGCTTGGCGTTTCGCCTGGCGCACCATCAGCTGGTATCGTGTGCGGTCATCCATCGTTTTTTGTGCTCTAGCGCGTGCTGCCTGATATGGGCATACTTCCCCCGGCCATGTGCACTTTTGGTAGATGCTGTTCGCCCACGCACAATGTTCGCGCGGGCATGTCTTTTCATCGTCCATCATTTCGCCCCGCTCCTATCCGCGTCAATTCGATCGCCCCATATTTGCCGGAGCGCCGTGCGTATATGTGCCTTGGTCACGTCCGGGTCGCGGGTGTCGATGATCTTGTCAATCAGCTCCTGCACCTTGTCCTCGAGCCGCCGCAGTCGGATCACGCCAAACTGATACCGGTGGTTCAGTGCGATAGCGCATAAATCCAGCCCCATCTGCATCCCGTCCCATACCCCGTCGGCGTAGGATTGCTGCTTGACCTGTTCCAGTTTACCAGCAAATGCATTTTTCATGTGTTCACACCCCCTCGTGCGTCACTGGCATCCGCATTCTCGTATTCCGCGAGCTTTTTGCACACCTCTATCAAAAATGGGCAGTTGTCATCTGTGCAGCCCGAGCCATTACACGGTTTCCCAAAGCATCGTGGAAAGTACGGATTCCCAAAGTCGTCACGCTGCGTCAACCTATCACTTGCAGGTTGACTTTCAACTTGATTTGCCGATTGCTGCCCTTTCTCCCCCACAATCCCCAGCCGCTGTGCCAGCCGATGCAGTTTTTGTGTGCGGCACTGGCTGTCATCGCCGTAGATGATCCGCATCTGATCCAGCATGATCTGCACATCCGCCATCTCCTCGCGGATATTGTCGACCGTGCTCTCGTCGCCCGGATATCGCCGATGTTTCAGCAGCGCTTTCGTCAGCTCGCTCATCTCTTCGATCATCATGTCGGTCTGTGCGTCCTTGCCGTATTCGACTATGGCTTGCAGCAGGATATTTTCCTCGTTCATCGCTGATTTCACGCCTGCTCGCCTCCTTGCTCCTCTCGTTGTGCTGCCCGTAGTCCATCCACATATCCTACCCAGTAGCGGATGGTGGCGTTATCGTCATCATTGCAGCATGCCTCGTGGATTTTTCTTTCCGCATAAGCAATCAATTCGTTCATATGTTTCGTCCTTTCTTGTTTTTGTTCGGTCACCGAATCTTCGGATAGCCTTGTTTTCGTCTCTGTTGCCTGTTTTTGGCGTTTTCGTCGTTTCCGTCAAACTTTGCCTCCAAGACTCTTGACGTGCCTAAACGATGCCTTAAAATCGATTTTACGGTGCTTTCAGCTCGTTTTTGCCATCGCCCCAGTCAATTTTATCCATCCCCGCGTGTACCACACTGCGAGGCTGCCCCGCATCCACCAGCGTCACTCCGTACACCCATTCGCCGTTTTGGTAACGGGTGGTAAGCTCTATCGGGATGTACGGTGCGTCGTTGTAGGTAACGATTCTCCCCATCATCACCGCACGCTTGGCCATCAGCAGCCGCTGCTTTTTGTCCTCGTCCACTCTGTCCTCCCATCCCGCCACACCGGCATATATTCCAGCGCCAGCCTGTCGTAATCCTCCAGATCAAAGCTGCATCGCCGCCGTGGCTGCTCTTCCGCCTGTCGCCGGTCGTCGTACTTGCCCGCGAAGATGGCGCGCACCGTGTCCGGGCGCAGTACCCATTCCAGCTGCGCCCGAAAGCTTTGCCCCGGCTTGCGCCCCATCAGATAATCGCTTGCCGCCACCCGCTCGAATAGCTCGCCAAATTTGTGACCGCTTTGCCGAAGCGTCTGTGCCGCTGTCTGTATCGTCTGCCAAAGTGCCTCGGTAATCTGCTCCGGCATCGGCAGCCCAGGACATGTCCGACCAAACATCATCAAAATGCGTTTTGCGTCGTCTGTCTGTCTTTGCGTCACACTCCCGCCCCCTATCAATCTAATCTCTAGTAGAGACTTAGACAGACATATTCTATATTTCTATATTTCTATATTTCTTTATTTCTTTGATTGTGGTTAGTTGCTGGTTGCTTGGAAGTTGCTTGGAAGTTGCTTGGAAGTTGATTGGCTCGTTGCACCGTCTGGTATTTGTTGTAGTTAACCACTGATAATACAGTAAAATCGTGGAATCCACGGCTGGTTAACTCGCCGGTTGATTTTAGGTGTTTTATCACCGTTTTTGTCTGCTGAATTGACAAACCAACATTTTTAGATAGATTATCCATGCTGATTGCCAGTTCTCCGCGTTTGACTGCAACCCCTTGAAAATAGCCATCCTGATAGTTGGCGTTTACAAGGATATATATCCATACCACAAGATGATTGGGCTTGCTGAACCACTGCCAGTCGATGATGTTCCGGCTGATTTTGACAAACGAGCCCGCTTTACGGTTAGCCACCGCCGCCACCTCCCAGCAGCTCCACAATCCGCCGCGCGGTGCTCTTCCGGTCGCAAAATTCCCATCGCACCCCGTATTTTCGCTCCAGCAGCTCCATACGGCGATATAGCCGCTCACCCGACATCGCCATAGGGCTTTCTTTAAGCCGCGGATTGACCCATTTGTGGACATCTGCGAGGCATCGCACATCGTGCCCGTGCTCCACCAAAAAGATCACCCGCAACCCGTACTGCTGCGCGCCGGATAGCTCCCGCTCCATCCGTTTCCACTCGCTTTGCACCGTGCCGTCTGCATACCGCTTGACCCGCCCTTGCTTGTCCTTTTTGGGCACATCCGACAGGTTGGTGCATACCTCCGCCAGATCGTGCTTGCGGTCGATCACCAGCCGCGGGTTGTCAAGGCTCATGTAATCGGCAAACGGCAGCGAATGGCTAAGCCACTGCACACCCATCCGCTCGAACCCGGCAAGGATCGGGGCAACCACCCGCGCTTTTTCGCGGGTGTCCACCTGTATCACCATCGTCACCCCTCCTTAAAACGGCAGCTCGTCATCGTCCGGTACCACCGTCGGTGCGCCTGTATGCGCTGCCGGTGCCGCGCTGCGGTTATCGTCCTTTTTGCCCAGCGGGAACTCCACGTTCTCGGCAACCACCTCAAACGCCGTGCGGGTATCGCCGTTTTTGTCCTCGTACCGCCGCGTTTCAATGCGTCCGCCCAGCGTCAGTCCGTCTCCCTTGTGAAAATAGGTCGTGACAAACACCGCCGTCTTGCCCCACGCCTTGCAATAGATAAAGTCGGTCTGCTTTTGCCCTTGCGCGTCCTTAAACCGCCGGTCACACGCCAGCGTAAACTGGCACACCTCGGTGCCGGTGTCCAATGTCCGAAGCTCCGGGTCAGCACACAGCCGCCCCGCCAACACACAACTATTCATCAAACAATTCCTCCATATCCCGCGGTGCGGTCAGCACCTTGTTTTTGCGGCACCAGCTGCAGTGCCCACACTCGATCGGCTCCATCGCCCCCGCTTTGATCGCGTCGTATCGCTGAATGCTCTCTCGCACCCGTTCCAGCGCCGTGTCCAGATACGGCTGCGGGATCTGCACAATATCAATGTCCGGCTCGTCCTCCTTGGTCGCCGCCGCCAAGTAAAACGGCAGCCGGTCGCCTGTGTTCTGCCGAACGATCTCCTGGTATACCCCGCCTTGCAGGTCGTACCCCCATGCCTCCGGCCAGATCAGCCGCCCCATCCCCGGCTTGTACACCGGCTCAAAATTGCGCATCACCTTGCCGTCTACGATCATATCCGGATGCAGCGCATCCACCTTGATCTTGACCGGTACCCCCTCGATCTGCCCGGTCATAATCACCTGCTTTTGCCCGTCCATGTATTGCATAAACAGCGGGTCGCGCTGCACCCGGTCAATCACCTTGACCGCCACGGCATACTCCGCTTTCAGCGTGCCGTCCCGCTTGTACAGCTCCGGATGCGCGGCGCAAAACGCGTCCAGCGTCCCCTCGAACCACGCGTCCACATACGATCCGATCAGCAGCGCCGGGCTGCTCTTTGGCGGCATCGCCCCGCTGATCCGTGCCAACGCCGCCGCCTCGCATGCCTCAAAATCCTTAAATTGCGATACGCTCATATATTGCCGCATCGCCTCCGGCAAAAAATAGTTATCCTTAGTCAACGTCATGCCGCTGCGCCTCCTTGGTAGCACAGGCACCACATAGCGCCCGTCCGTATTTTTTGGCCGTGTAGGAGGCTGTCTGCTCCGCCGTCATCTTTCCGGCCGGCTGTATCGGTTTCCCACATGCTTTACATCGTACAGCGGCACCGTCCGCCTGTGCTTCCGGGGCTTTCACACGTACCCCGCCAACAAGCTCCCGGCCAAACCGCACATTGGGATCAAAATACAAGGCGATTCGCTTTCCAATCCAGCCGTCCGCGTCTTTTCCGTATAGCTTGGCAATCGTTTTGCTGTTGGTAACATTGAGGATCAGCGGTTTCACGTTTTCTTTAAACCGCAGCACCCCCTTTCGGCTTTTTCCGGATTCGTTTTGCACCTGCTCAATGTTGTGCGATGCAACGGTTACTGTCTTAACCTCATCCGGAGATGTAAAATCCTGTTCGCCAAAATACGGGCAGTCCGGTTTCGCCAGCGTTTTCCAGTTTGTCATCACTTTCCCTCCCTCGCCGATACGTTCGGCACCTCTTTTCGGTATCGCCTGTCCACGCATTCGTTACACAGGGCATCCCCATCTATTTCGTAGTAATATCCATCGTCCATCACCGAGCAACCGCATTCCTCGCATCGCAGCCCATCAGCATCCCCCGGAAATCGTTCCGGTATGTCTG
>OGZO01001058.1_pt1 | contig 20460 bp, 20 predicted proteins | sample 1576721 | NCBI WGS metagenome assembly OGZO01 (sample SAMEA3541516, study PRJEB24748) | human gut metagenome | biome: human gut; feature: human-associated habitat; material: faeces | place: China | collected 2012 | reverse complement strand
TGGAAAACCTTGTGACATGGCTTATGACATTTGGAGCAAAAGTAGAGGTGCTTGAACCAAAAGAAGCACGGGACATTATCCGCAGGAATGCGGAAGAAACATTAAAAATCTATGGAGGATTAGGAAAATGACATTTGATTATAAAAAAGAATATAAAGAATTTTATATGCCGAAAGGCACACCGTCTATCGTAACTGTTCCGAAAATGAACTATATAGCGGTAAGGGGAAGCGGCAATCCAAATGATGCAGACGGAGAATACAAGCAGGCTATCGGACTTCTGTATGGAATTGCATTTACGATTAAAATGAGCAAAAAGGAAGATCATCAGATTGATGGATATTTCGATTATGTCGTGCCGCCATTAGAGGGATTCTGGTGGCAGGGTGAGCGGCGTCCGGGGGACGCCATGCTGCGAACCGACCGAGCCGGCAGGCGAGACGGAGTATCCGGAATTGATTATGCTCGTAAGGAAGATTTTAAGTGGATCTCTGTTATTCGCTTGCCAGATTTTGTTACCAGGGAAGATTTCGACTGGGCTGTCAGGAAAGCTACGGCAAAGAAAAAACAGGATTTTTCTAAGGTTGAGTTTTTTTCCTATGAGGAGGGCTTATGTGTACAGTGTATGCATATCGGAGCGTATGACGATGAGCCTGCTACGGTAGATGCAATGCACAGATTTATGGAAGAACAGGGATATACACTTGATATAACGGATCAGAGGATGCACCACGAGATTTATCTGAGTGATGCGCGGAGAGTGGCACCTGAGAAATTGAAGACTGTGGTCAGGCATCCGATAAGGAGGGCTTAAAGGTATGGAATATATTAGAGTTACGAAAGAAAATCTTGAAAAGGAGCACATTTGCTGTGCCATTTCCAACAATAAAGATATTCAGGTATCATCAAAGAAGGCATGGCTTGCGGATAGATTTGATGAAGGTCTTGTGTTTCTTAAGAGCGTAGAACGCGGCAAGTGCTTTATTGAGTACATACCTGCGGAGTGTGCATGGAATCCAATCGAGGCACCTGGTTATATGTATATTAATTGTTTGTGGGTGTCCGGTTCTTTCAAAGGTCATGGATATTCAAGTGACTTACTTTCCAGGTGTATTGAGGACAGCAGAGAAAAGGGGAAGGAAGGCCTATGTATTCTTGCGGCAGCAAGGAAAAAGCCATTTCTGGCTGATCCGAAGTTTCTAAAATATAAAGGATTTGAAGTTTGTGATGAGGCTGATAATGGAATCCAGTTATGGTATCTGCCATTTGAAGAGAAAACTGAGCCACCGGTGTTCAAGGAATGTGCAAAACACCCTCATATAAATGAACGTGGCTATGTTCTTTATTATACAAACCAATGTCCTTTCAATGCAAAGTATGTACCAATCCTGGAAGAAACCGCTCAGAAGAATGGCATTCCATTCAAGGCTGTGAAGATCGAAAGTAGGAAGGATGCTCAGAATGTACCAACGCCGATCACGACTTATGCGCTATTTTGCGATGGGGAGTATGTTACGAATGAGCAGATGAATGATAAGAAATTCTTAAAGCTGGTGGGAAGATAGGAGAAAACAACATGGCATATGCTTTACTTTTTTTACGATATGATGTTGTATCGTATTTTATTTTTGAGAAAATGCAGATGGTTTCCATTTCAAAAGAGGTATGGAGATAAAAAGTGTCAGAAATTCGGCATCAGGCATTGCTGACCAAAGACCGTATAGTCCAAACTTCACTTGTAAAATAGTAAGAAATTCTTGCATTTAAGGGAGGCTTGGCAATGAACAAGGATTTTGGATGCTGCTGTGGCTTTCTTGCAGACATGATTATGAAATATGCACCAGAGATAAAAGATGCATACAACATCGACACCTTGCAGCAATATAGGGTGTTTTTCTATTACAGAAAGTTCATCGGCTCGCCACCGTGCAAGAGGTGGACATACTTCATAACCGTATGCAAGAGGCAGGAATGCAATTTTTGTCATGGGTTATGCACTTAACCTTTGTAACACACATATTTCTGTTGTACCATATAATCAGAATATAGGAAAAGAAGGAATACATATGGCACAGGACAGAGTTCGGATTGCGGATGTTGCAGATTCATTAGGTCTTAGTACTGCAACTGTCTCAAAGGTGATTCACGGAAAAACAGAAAAGATTTCGGATGAGACGGTAAAACGCGTCCAGCAGGAGCTGAAGAGGTCGGGATATATCCCGAATATGGCAGCTATTCTGCTTGCCAGGAATAATTCAAGAATCATCGGAGTGGTGGTGAATGATAATGAAAAGTATGAGGGCAGGGTTTTAGAGGATGGATTTGTTATGGCTTCAATAAATGCTCTCTCTCATGAGGTAAATGAAAAAGGATATTTTCTGATGATAAAAACGACATCTGACATCAGTGAGATTCCGGTGTTTGCATCTATGTGGAATATGGATGGGCTGATTCTGATGGGGTTTTGTGAAGCGGATTATGAGAAACTCAGAAATCAGATGCGGATATCGTTTGTAGTGTATGATGGTTATTTTGAAAAATGTTCCAAGGTGGTCAATCTGGTCATCAATCATTATGACGGTGGTTATCAGGCAGGAAGATATTTTAGGGAGCTTGGACATAAAAAAGCGTTGTGCATAGCGGACAATTTTATCTGCATGGATAAAGAGCGCATCGAAGGTTTTAGCGAAGCCTTTGGACCGGGAGAAACATTAAGATGGAAAATACCAAGGACAGAAAAGGAGAGAATGCGTTTTTATGAGGATAAATATCAGGCGCTGTTAGAGAAAAATGTTACCGCTGTTTTTGCGGTATCAGATTTCTATGCACTTGAGTTTATGAGGTTTTTACAGGGAAAGAACATTCGGATTCCAAAGGATATCCAGATAATCGGTTTTGATGACAACATGGCAAGCAGGGAAAGCCATCCTTCTCTAACAACCATTCATCAGGAGGCGTCCCTTAGGGCAGAAACTGCAATTAAGTGTCTTGAGGCAATGCGTGATGGAGCAGAATGTGAGACAGAAATCGTGCTTCCGGTTGAGTTAATTAAGAGAGAAAGTACGAGGGAATTATAATGTCGAAGTTTATGAAATCATTGTGTAAAATAGCAATTCCGGTCACCTTGCAAAGTATGCTGCAGGCATCTTTTTCAATTGTAGACCAGATTATGATAGGACAGTTAGGAGAGACTAATATATCGGCAGTCGGACTATGTGGAAACTTTTCGCTGATTTTTTCCGTGGTGATTGGTGCAGTGAGTACGGTTGCGGGGATACTGATCGCACAGTTTATTGGTGCGGAAGATACAAAAGAGGCCTGGAGCAGCTTTGATGTGAGCCTTATTAGCGGAATGGTAATAGCTGTGCTGTTTTTGTTTGCGGCAGGAGTTTTTCCCTCGCAGATTCTGGGGCTGTACACGAGGGATGTGAGTATTGTAAATACTGGTGCGGTCTATTTCAGGATAGTAGCGTTTTCCTATATTCCAATGGCGGCCGGTAATATTTTATCCTCATGGCTGCGCTGCAAGGAGCATGCCACAATACCTTTTTGGGCGGGCTTTGGGGCAGTCGCTGTAAACACAGGTCTTAATTATCTGCTGATATTTGGAAAATTCGGATTGCCATGTATGGGAATAAAGGGAGCTGCGATCGCGACACTGATTTCGCAGTTGTTTAATCTGGCATTTATTGCTGTTGGATTTGCCTTATGTATCAGAAAGGATGAAGATAAACCAGTATGGTCATTGCGTTTCAGCAAAATTACAATCAAGGATTATCTGATCATGATTATGCCGATTCTGGTCAGCGAATTTTTGTGGAGCCTCGGACAAAATGTAGAGTCTGCCGTCTATGGGCATCTCGGAATGGCAAATCTGGCGGCATACACACTTACCTGTCCGATACAGGGGCTTATTGTAGGAGCACTTAGCGGATTGTCGGCGGCTGCCGGTGTGATTGTCGGCAAGAGACTTGGCAGGAAAGAATACGATGAGGCTTACACAGAATCGAAGAAAATAATGTATGCAGGCTTGGCCGGAGCGGTAGCCGTATCGATATTGCTTATTCTTCTGGCAGGAGTATATACCGGGCTGTATCGTGTAGATGGCAGCGTAAAAGAGCTTGGAAAGATACTGCTTATGGTATTTGCCCTGTATGCACCGGTCAAGGTTGAAAATATGATACTTGGAGGAGGTATCATAAGAAGCGGCGGCAATACCAAAATGATTATGATTATTGATATTGTTGGCACATGGTGCATCGGAATCCCACTGTGTCTGCTTGCAGCGTATGTATTTAAGTGGGGCATAGTTGGTGTGTACACATTGCTTACCACCGAAGAAATATTCAGGCTGGTTGTATCGCTTGTTATTTTTAAGAGGCGTAAGTGGATGATCAGTTTATCGTAGAGTGAGGTGTTGGATATGGATTATATAAAAGAAAATTATATCAGCAGCTGGCAATTGACTATTGCTGTCAGGTTTCGGATATAAAGGATGATAAAAATATTTTACGGAATATGAAAAACTGGAAGGCAGGAGACAGTTTGAAGAAGCGGATGATTGTATCTTAAAGGTAATTACTGTAAACGAGGCATATCTCAGGAAGCTGCCGTATGCGGCGCAGACGTACGCGGGGGGAAGTGCTGATTGATTTTACGGAAAACGGCAGCAGTGCACAGGGGAATCTCATGTATGAGGCGAATCCGGGCGGAGCACCCTGCAATGTGCTGGCAATGCTGCAGAAGTTTGGACATAAGACCGCGTTTTTTCTTTTTACCGGAATCCGGGTGCGGATATGATGCTGCGCGCGGAGGAACTGCGGGAGCAGATCTTAAAGGATACCCGCATATTTCATTTTGGCACGCTCTCGATGACGGATGAGCCGGTGCGAAGCGCCACAAGACATGCCATTGAGACCGCAAAGGCAAACGGGGCGCTGCTCTCCTTTGATCCGAACATAAGGGAACCGCTCTGGCAGTCCATGGAAGAGGCGAAGAGACAGACAGCTTACGGGATGGAAGTGTGCGATGTGCTGAAAATATCGGACAACGAGATCCGGTGGTTTACCGGCGAGGAGGATTTCGACCGTGGAGTGGATAAGCTTTGGCGGGAATATCACATCCCCCTGATTCTGCTGTCGATGGGAAGCGGGGGAAGCCGGGCATACTGCGGCAGCCGCAGAGCAGAACAACCTGCATTTATACAGGCGGGCACGATCGAGACGACCGGAGCGGGAGACACGTTCGGTGCATGCTGCCTGCACTATATTCTGGAACACGGCGTGGCGGGACTTGGCACGACGGAGCTGGAGGAGATGCTGCGTTTTGCAAATGCGGCGGCATCGATTGTCACGACACGACGCGGAGCGCTGCGCGTGATGCCGGAACCGGAGGAAATACAGGCGTTTCTTGTGTAATAGGGAACTTCATTCCTATTACACAAAAAAGCTCCGCGGGGATGCGCACCTCGCGGTGAGGTAAATAATGCTTTGCATACCGCATCAGGCAGCCTGCCAAGGCAGGCGCAAGTGTGCGGCAAGCGCACACTTTGTTCCAGAAAAAAGCATTTGAGCGACGCCGTTTCAGGTATCCCTCTGCAGATATTCCATCAGCTTCCTGGCAGCGATGCTCTCTGGGCGGCTTGTATCCCGGATGAGACAGATCTCACGTTCCGGGATCGGTTCGACCAGACGGATGGGAAGCACTTCACCGCGCGCAATCGGTTCGGAGGCGAGCGCTTCCGGGTAGAAGCCGATGCCGAGATTGTGCGCGACCATGGGCAGAATCTGATCGGTCGTGGAGGCTTCCATGTCCGGTGAAAATACAAGATGATGACTTAGAAAATACTGGGAATACAATTCTCTCGTGCCGGTTCCGGCTCCGAGAGAGATAAAAGGGACCTCCGACAGGTCGTGCAGACTCTGCATGCGGGAGGCAATAGCGGCATAGGAAGAACCTCCGATCAGGATTTCGCGAAAGGATAAAAGCGACGTCCTGTGAAGAGGTTTTTTGATGTCGATCGGGGTCGTCACCACGGAAAAATCGACGGTGCCGTGCGACAGGGCACGGATGGCCTGCGGTGTGGAATGATTGGAAATCTGCAGGCGCACATGTGGATAATTGTGGTGGAAAAGCTCCAGTTTGTTCAAAAGAAACAGGCGCAGAGCCGTCTCGCTCGCGCCGATGGTCACAAGACCGCTTTCAAGACTCTTATCTTTTAATATCTCCTGCTCCCCGAGCATCAGCTGTTCGTTGGCGATGGCGACATGCTCAAAGAGGCGCTGCCCCTCCGGCGTCAGGCTGACACCGCGGTTGGTGCGCACAAGCAGTTTGCAGCCGAGCTCGCTCTCGAGCAGATTCATGCAGCGGGAGAGATTCGGCTGGTTGTTCCCCAGAATCTCAGCAGCTTTGGAAAAGCTTTGATATTGTGCAACATAGTAAAAAATGCGGTAGTAATCCAGCGTCATGACCCGTGCCTCCTTTTGTACTTTTTTGATATATGATATTGATATATCCAATATATAAAATATACTTTTTACATATCTGCTTTCGGTCAGTATAATACAGAAGGATCAAGAAAGCAAGAGAGTTTGGAGTGATACAGGTGAAAAGGGGAAATTTCACAGGCTGGCTGACACAGGTACTTCCGGAAAAGCAGATGTCGGAAGCGTTTATCAACAGTATCTTCCTTGCAATGTCCGGAGGGTTTCAGGATGCATACACCTACTTTACCAGAGGCAAGGTGTTCTCCAACGCACAGACGGGCAATGTGGTGTTGATGAGCCAGCATTTTATGATGGGAGAGTGGAAGGACGGGCTGAAGTATCTGCTGCCGCTTCTGGCATTCGCGTTTGGCGTGCTGGCGGCGGAACGGATACAGGCGCAGTTCCGTTTTGCCAGGGGGCTGCACTGGCGGCAGGGAATTCTGCTGCTGGAAATTGCAATCCTTCTGATTGTCGGATTCCTTCCGCAGACCCTCAATATGACGGCGACCATCCTGGTGTCGTTCTCCTGTGCGATGCAGGTGCAGGCATTCCGGAAGGTGGACGGCTATTCCTACGCCAGCACGATGTGCATCGGCAATCTGCGGAGCGGTACGGCGTCGCTTTCCATGTATTTCAGGGAGCGCCGCCCCGAGTTTTTGAAGCAGGCTCTTTATTATTTTGGCATCATCCTGTTTTTCGCACTGGGCGCCGGGGCAGGCGGCAACTTATCGGTTCGTTACGGGGTACATGTGATCTGGGTATCAGGCGGACTTCTGATGGTGAGTGTGCTGTTAATGTTCCTGGAAAAGCTGCGCGCATGGAACAGGTGAGAACAGACAGAAAGGGGAGAGTGTGATGGCAACTATTTTTCCAAGGGAAGAAAAAGCGGAGCAGTTGTTTGAGAAGATTCTGGAAAATCCGGATGCGTGTGAGAGACTGAAGGATACGTTTTATGAGCACTTTCCGGAATCGGAGGATATGGATGCGCAGATGCCGGCGGTATCGCCACAGACCTTTACGAGGGCGCTGTTTCAGGCATACCAGAACAAAGATCTGTCGGCATTTCTGATGGCGATCTGCGGAAACAGCATGTTTGATCTGCTGCGCAACTCTTTTCTGATCCCGATCCGGTTTAACGACAAGGGCAAGACAAACCCGATTCTTTTGACCGATGACCAGGGAATCTTAAGAGAGAAGCTTCCGGTGAACGTCCCGGACAAGGTTTACCAGAAGTTCAGCAGAATCTATCAGCACAGGGAGCCGATCCCGCAGATGCGGGAATATCTGGCGTACGGTTTCCGCGAGGAGCACCGCTACGGCGAGGAGGATCTGTCGGTGGAGAGCGTGGAGATCGGAAGACATCTGGGAATCCTGCTGCTCTATGCCATGCCGGAACATTTGCAGGAGCATCTGACGGATGCGCAGGTGTATGTCCATGTATGGGACGCGCTGATGCGGCTGCAGGATGTGCTGCCGCGCGCCTTTATGTATTACGGGAAAATGCAGGTAAACGGGCAGGAGACCGGAAGCGAGGAACTGGGAATTTTCCTTCCGCTGCGCCATTTTGGCGATGCGATGGAGTGCAACATTGAGCAGGCAGACGGGATTGCGCTGGGGTTCCGGGAAGAGATGGAACGTTATGTCAGAAGTGTCTGAAAAGGGATGAGAAACATGAAAAAGAGTATGCCGCGCATTGGCATGAGAATTATAAAAACATCGATAGCGGCTTTTCTGATATTGTTGATTTTTACCGCGGTAGGGGCAAAGCGATCGCCGTTCTACGTTCTGATCACGACGATCATCTGTATCCAGCCGGATATTGCAAACACAAAGGACACGGCATTCAACCGTGCGATCGGAACATTGATCGGTGCGGTCACCGGTGCGGTGGCGATGCTTTTGGAAATGCCGCTCAAGGGTCTGCCCGGAGGCGAACTGTGGTGGGACCTTTTAAACGCGGTGATGATCTGCATTACCATTTATCTGACGGTGCTGCTCGGCAAACAGTACATTGCGTTCATGGCGTGCGTGGCGTATTTAAGCGTTGCGGTCATCGCACATGACGGAGTATCGCCGTATGAATTCCTGTTTTACAGGGTGGTGGATACCTTCCTCGGCGTGGGAATCGGCAGCCTGGTTGGCAGTTTTCACACACACGGGAAGAAGCGCAACGATGTGCTGTTCGTGGCGGAGCTGGATGATGAGCTGCGCAGTGCGCACCGGCAGATCAGCGAATTTAACAAGACAGCATTAAATCATATGATTGACGAGGGCGCACTTTTTACCATGATTACCAGACAGACACCGGCGTCTTTGATTGCGGAGGTCGAGCACTTAAAGCTGCGCCTGCCGGTGATCGCCCTTGACGGAGCGGTTCTGTATGATATTTATCAGAACAGGTATCTGCATGCATGCCTGATGGAGCACGATATGGGAATCCGTATCCGGCAGCTTTTGACGGAGCAGAACCGCGCATTTTTCACCAATGTCATCGTGGATGACGTGTGGGTGATTTACTATAACGATCTGGTGGACGAGGACCAGAAAGGATACTTAAAGAAACTCCGGACTTCGCCGTACCGCAACTATATGAAACGTGCACCGCACGATGAAGATCATATTTTGTATTTCAGTGTTCTGGACACGCACAACCGGTTGATTATGCTGGAGAAGCAGCTTGAGGAGATGGGATTCGCCGGGAAGCTGAAATTCCTGTTGGAGGATCACGTATTCGGGGAGAAGAGTCTTCTCAAGATTCTGTCGATTGAGGCAAGCCCGCGGAACATGCTTGACCGGCTTATGAAGATGCTGCATGTGCATCACAGTATTGTCTATGGAGACAAAGACTCGGAGACCTGCTGCGATGTGGCGGTGGCGGACAGTGATTTTAACAGGATTGTGCAGAACATCCGCGCAGACTATACCGGAAGAAAAAGAAAGACAAGAGTGTCCAAGAAGCTGGAGGACATCCGCAATTAGAAAGAGAGGCAATTATTATGTTAACATCAGTGACGGGAATTAACTGGGGCGATGAAGGAAAGGGAAGAATCGTGGATCTTCTCACAGAAAAGGCGGACTATGTTGTCCGTTATCAGGGAGGCAATAACGCCGGGCATACGGTGGTGACGGATCAGGGAAAATTTGTGCTGAATCTGCTTCCGTCCGGTATCCTGCATCCGACGGCAGTCTGTGTGCTGGGAAACGGTATGGTGATCGATCCGGATCATCTGCGCCATGAGATTGCAATGATGCAGTATATGAAAGTAAAAGTGGATGCGTCGAACCTTAAGATTTCAGATAAGGCGACCATCTGCATGCCGTTCCATGTGAGACAGGATGTGCTTGAGGAGGAGCGGCTTTCCAAGACGGGTTCCGCATTCGGATCGACCCGGAGAGGCATCGCCTACGCCTACGGAGATAAATATATGAAAAAGACGCTTCGGATGGGCGATCTGCTGGAACTGGATGCGCCGTCCGTACAGCATCGTTTAAAAGTTATCATCGACAGCAAGAATCTGGTGCTGGAGAATGTATACAATCAGGAGCCGCTCTCCTATGATGAGATTATGGAGTGGTGCAGAAGCCAGGCAGAATTTTTCAAAGATTATATCTGCGACGTGGGAACATTGCTCGGTGCTGCTGCCGGTCAAGGGAAAAATATTCTGTTTGAGGCGCAGCTTGGAGCGCTCCGCGATATTGATTATGGCATTTATCCGTTTACATCCAGCTCCAATACAATCGCAAGCTATGCCCCGATCGGTGCCGGTATTCCGGGCTGCGCGCTCGACAACGTGGTAGGCGTCATGAAAGCATATTCCACATGCGTAGGCGAGGGACCGTTTGTAGCGGAGACGGCGATGGGCGAAGCCTGGAATGAAAAATTGCGGGAGAGCGGCGGAGAGTTCGGCGCAGCAACAGGCAGACCGCGCCGTGTCGGACCGTTTGACGCTGTTGCAAGCCGTTACGGCATCCGGTGCCAGAAGGCGCAGGATATCGCACTGACCAAACTGGATGTGCTCGGAGCATTTGATAAAATTCCGGTAATTACGGGATACCGTCTGCACGGTGTGCTGCTTGATTCTTTCCCGACGGACAGCAGACTCGAGGAGGCAGAACCGGTAATCGAGGAACTGCCGGGCTGGGGATGCGATATTTCCGGCTGCAGAAGCTGGAAGGATCTGCCGGAAAATGCCAGAAAATATGTGTGCACACTGGAGAAACTCGTGGATCATCCGATTTATCTGGTATCTACGGGAGCAGAGAGGGATGCGTACCTGCTGCGTGAGTGACAAGAACGCCTGCAAGGGCATTTCCTATATCCGGTTTTGTTTTTATTTCATAGGAAATACCGTGATACATTCATGTGTGAAAGTGGAACTTTCCTATGAAATAAAAAACGCTCCGCGAGGATGCGCAGCTCGCGGTAAGGAAAATATCGCTTTGCGAACCGCTCGCGCGCGGAGAATCTCGCAAGCAAGATTCTTTTTTATTACAGGGGAGTGTAATGGAAATAAACGAAAAGGACAGGGTGACAGAGAGAGTTTCTGCCGCCCTGTCTTTTCTTATGACAGAAAATATGTTACATTACATATCAGTGTTAGAAAACGAGAGCGATAGGAGCAGCGGTTATGAGCAGTTATCTGGGATTTGTGATCGGCGGCTATCTTCTGGGAAGCATTTTATTTGCTTACGTGCTTCCGAAGCTGACCCGCCATATCGATATCCGGGAGATGTCGGAGGACGGCAATCCCGGGACCTACAATGCGTTCCGGTACGGCGGCACAGTCTGTGGAATCTGTGTGTTGCTGCTGGAGCTTTTGAAGGGATTTTTCCCGGTATGGCTGTGCGAGCGGACTGTGGGTCTGCAATCCCCGTGGTTTGCGGCGGTAATGGCGGCACCAGTGCTGGGACATGCCTATTCCGTCTATCACCGCGGGCGCGGCGGCAAGGCGATCGCGGTATCCTTCGGGGTTCTCTTAGGACTGGTGCCGGCGGGAATCTGGCAGCCGCTAGCGATGCTGGTGCTGTTTTATCTGCTGTTTTCACTTTTGCTTAAGATCAAAAGCCATGCGAGGCGGAGCGTTGTGACGTATCTGTGTTTTGCAGCGGGAACCTGTCTTACGGTGAAGGAGCGGCCGGTTCTGATGGGAAGCCTGCTGATTGCCGGAACGGTTATCTACCGGCACACATTCGGATGCCTGGGGGAGGAAAAAAATGAACGTACTGATTTTATCATGTAATACAGGCGGCGGTCACAACGCGGCGGCACGTGCGGTTGCGGAGGTTTTCCGTGCGCACGGGGACGAGGCGGTGGTGCTGGATTATCTCAAGCTTGCGGGAGAGAAGGTCTCGAGGACGGTCGGTAACGTCTATGTGGAGACAGTAAAGATTGCCCCGGGTCTGTTCGGACTTTTGTATAAGATCGGCATGCTTGTCAGCCGGCTTCTCCGCCGGTCGCCGGTCTATTATGTCAACGGGAAGATGGCAGTCTACCTGGCGGCTTATCTGAAGAAACATCCGGCGGACGTGATTGTCATGCCGCATCTGTATCCGGCGGAAACCATTACCTATATGAAGCGAAAGGGAATGAAGCTTCCGCTCACGGTGGCGGTGATGACGGATTATACCTGTATCCCGTTCTGGGAAGAGACGGACTGCGACTATTATATGATTCCGCACGAGAGTCTGATCCCGGAGATTGTGAAGCGAGGAATCCCGGAAGAAAAGCTGGTGGTAACGGGCATTCCGGTGGCGGCGGCATGCAGTGAGCCGTGGAGCGGTATGCCGGAAGAAAGTGCTGCGGCGGATACACACACGCACAGCATTGTGCGCAAAAACGCGCAGCAGGCGGCGAAAAAGAGTCTGGGACTCGAAGAAAAGCAGAGGTATATCCTTGTGGCTGGCGGCAGCATGGGAGCGGGATCGATCGACCGGCTGATTCCGGCATTGCTGCGGCGCATGCAAAGGGAGGAACACCTCATTCTGATCTGCGGCAGCAATCAGAAGCTAGAGCAGCGGATGCGTGCGCGCTTCGGTAGGGATGCACGCGTGACGATCTTAGGAAGCGTCAGCAACATGCCGGTTTATCTGCATGCGTGTGACATCATTTACACAAAACCCGGCGGACTCACCTCCACGGAGGCCGCAGTGACGGAGATTTCCATTGTCCACACAAAGCCGATACCGGGATGTGAGACAAAGAACCGGAGCTTTTTTGTCAAAAAGGGAATGAGCGTGACCGCATACACGGAATATGGTCTGGTCAGAAGAGGAATGCAGCTGCTTCATAATCCCGGTAAGAAAAATGCGATGCAGAGGGCGCAGTACCGGGGAATGGAAAAGCACAGCGCGGAAAAGATATATCAGTTTGTAAAAGCAAAGATATAGCGGGAGAGAGGCATAGCAGATATGTCTCTTTTTATTTATTAAATTTTTTTAAATTGATCCGTATACTCTTGTAGAACAATGGCATTAAGCTGGAAGAGGCTGTACGCCGGGCGGTAAGGGAATGTATCACAGAGGGAATCTTAACAGATTTTCTGCGGAAAAACCGCGCGGAGGTGGAAATGGTGAGTATTCTGGAATATGATAAGGAATATGAGGAGAAGAAGCTACGGCAGGCGGAATACAAAGCGGGAGAACAGGCAGGCTTGAAAAAAGGAGAGCAGACAGGTTTGAAAAAGGGAGAGCAGATTGGCATGAACCGTGGTCTTGCACAGGGATTGTTGAGACCGGATGTGCATTTGGCATGCCTAAAGAGATGATACTGAACCGGTTGCAGGAGAGACTGCATATTTCGGCGCAGAGAGCACAGGAGTATTTTGCGATGTTTTCCGGTCAGCAGCCGGTATAGCGATCGCAGATAGAAGAAGGGGCTGCCACATAAACGGGCAGTCCCTTTTGACGTGATAAGTAACAGGAAAAAGGATTGTCCTGTCTCTGGATTAAGCCGTATATTTGGCAAGCGTTGCCGCAACAGCGCCTGTGCCTGCGGTAAGCTCGGTAAAGTAATCGCATACCAGCGTATCCATGCCGAGTGCGCACAGGTCAACACCCCAGATCTTTGCGTTGGAGAGGATCGGTGCAAGCGTTTTCTTTGCATCGAACGCCTCGCCGAGTTTTACGCCTGCGACATAGGAGGACGCCTCTGCAAGCATCGGGTCCGGGCTTGGGGTAAACGCGTTGCCGTTGTCGTCAACACCCATCAGGTAGCGCAGCCATCCGGCAAATACAAGCGGGATCAGCTTTAAGTCGGCAACGTTCAACGAAGGAGCTGCCGCATAGGCTTTGATGGTCTCTCCAAAACGGATTGCCAGCTTCTGGGAAGTATCGGTTGCAATACGCTGCGGTGTGTCCGGCATAAACGGATTCGGAATGCGGACATTTAATACGGTATCGATGAATTCTTTCGGATCGAGAATACCCGGGTTGATGACAACCGGAAGTCCCTCTTTATATCCGATCACTTCAACAAGCTTCTTTAAAGAAGGATTCTTCATCTCCTCGGAGATTAAGTTGTAGCCGAGCAGGCAGCCGTAAACAGCAAGCGCGGTGTGGAGCGGGTTTAAGCAGGTGCAGACCTTCATTTTCTCGACTTTGTCGACGGTCTCCCGTGTGGTAAAGATCAGACCGCCCTTTTCCAGAGCCGGACGACCGTTCGGGAAGTTGTCTTCGATGACGAGATACTGGCATTCCTCTGCGTTGACAAAAGGCGCCACATAGGTGTTTTTGCTGGTGACAACCGGATCCAGTTCCTCGACGCCGTCTTTCTTTAAGATCTCCTCGATGGAAGCGTCCGGGCGCGGGGTGATCTTATCGATCATCGTCCACGGGAAGGATACCTTGCCGGAAGTCTTCACATAAGTCTCAAATGCCTCATCGGCAAGACCGTTCTTTACCCAGCCCTCTGCAAAAGCTGTGATGGCAGCCGCGAGTTTATCTCCGTTGTGGGAGCAGTTATCCATGCTTACCATGGCGATCGGCTTCTCACCTGCAAGGAAACGTGCATACAGAAGAGATGCGACCTTTCCGATATAGCTGGCCGGCTTTTGCGGACCTGCTGCCATATCTGCGGCAACTGCCGGCATGAAGTTTCCGTCAGAACCGTAGAGGTTGTAACCCTTTTCTGTGATGGTAAAAGTTGCCATCTGCAGGGAGTCTGCGGAGAAAATCTCCTTCAGGCGGGAGAACTGTGCATCGTCCTCGGAATCGAGTGCCAGAGATTCCATCACACTGCCGACAACGGTTTTCTCAACGGTGCCGTTTGCCTTTAATGTGACAAGAATGCTGTAGTCGTCATGCGGATGATTCATTTTCTCGACAATTTCATAATCGTAGCCTTCGGCAACGACAAGACCGCGGTCAAGATCTCCCTTGTTTAAAAGATCCTGTACCACATTTGCCTGGAAGGCACGGAAAATGTTGCCGGCTCCGAAATGAATCCAGAACGGATTCTGCTTTGTTCTGGCGGCAACCGCCTCTCTGTCATACTGCGGAAGTGCGTAACCGGCAGCTTCCCATGCGTTCTTATTTTCTAATCCTTTGTTATTTAGCTTCATAGCGTGCAGCTCCTTTCTCAATTGCTTCCCAAAGTCCGTTCAGGTAGGTGGCGCCAAGTGCGCGGTCATAAAGGCCATAACCCGGCATAGCGACTTCGCCCCAGATCATGCGTCCGTGGTCCGGACGGATCGGACCGTCAAACCCGATCTCGTAGAGGGCACGCATGATTTCATACATATCAAAAGTGCCGTCTGAGGAGAGATGTGCGGCTTCCTCAAAGTCTGTCGGGCTGTTGAATTTCAGATTGCGTACATGGGCAAAATGGATACGTCCCTTTAAGGAACGGATCATATCCGGCAGATCGTTCTCCAGGTTGGTTCCGTAGGAACCGGAGCAGAAAGTTACACCGTTGTGCGGATTGTCGACCATGCTCATCATGCGGAGAATGTTTTTCTTGTTGATGATGATGCGCGGAAGACCAAATACGCTCCAGGCAGGATCGTCCGGATGGATTGCCATGTTGATGTCATACTTGTCGCACACCGGCATGATGCGCTCCAGAAAATACTTCAGGTTGGCAAACAATTTTTCATCGTCAATGTCCTTGTACATGGCAAAAAGCTCTTTGATGTGCGCCATGCGCTCCGGCTCCCAGCCCGGCATGATGCTGCCGTTGGTATCCCCGGCGATGGACTCGAACATTTTCTCCGGATCGAGGGCATCCACAGCCTCCTGGGTGTAAGCGAGGACAGTAGAACCGTCCGGACGTTTTCTGGCGAGTTCCGTGCGGGTCCAGTCGAAAACAGGCATGAAGTTATAGCATACGAGATGGATATCTTCTTTTCCGAGATTTTCCAGTGTCTCAATGTAGTGATCAATGTAGAGATCACGGTCCGGTGCGCCGGTTTTGATGGCGTCGTGGACGTTGACGCTCTCGATACCGGAAATATGAAGTCCTGCGGCAGCAACTTCCGCCTTTAATGCGGCGATGCGCTCTCTGCTCCAGACCTCACCCGGTGCGGTATCGTAGAGGGTGGTGATGACTCCGGTCACGCCCGGAATCTGTCTGATCTGCTCTAAGGTGACGGTGTCAAATTTGGAACCGTACCATCTTAAAGTCATTTCCATAGTGTGTAACCTCCGTTCTTTTCTGCTCCGTTAAGGAAGTGTCATATTGGATGATTTCATTATATAAAATCCGCTTCAAAAGCAAATTGAAAGACTTGTTGCATACATTGCAAAAGTTGCTATCTTCCGCTATAATCAGGGAAGAACTTAAAAAATATAAGACGAAAAAGGAAAGCAACGGAACGATGGCGGCATGAAGGGAGTGCCGGAAGGGGAAATAGCACATGCAGAAAAATTTACAGACCAGATTCAGCACCAGACAGTACATGCTGTCACGCGATTTTGAATTATATTATTACAACGAACATTACACGTCAAAAGTGGATACGCACACGCACGACTATTATGAGTTCTATTTTTTTATGGAGGGGGACGTCTCGATTGAGATTGAGGGGCAGAGATACCCGCTCCGCTATGGGGATATGGTGGTAATTCCTCCGCACCGCAGGCACCGTGCCGTTGTGCACAACCATGCGCAGGCATACCGCCGGTTCGTGTTCTGGGTCAGCCGGGAATATGCCAGCCGGCTGATGGAACTTTCTCCGGCATACGGCTACCTGATGCAGCGCGCGGAAGTGTCCGGGAAAAATGTGTTTCACAGTGATGTAATTACATTTAACGCCACGCAGTTTAAGATCTTTCAGCTGATTGAGGAGATGCAGATGGAGCGTTTCGGGAGGGAGGCGCGGATACCGCTGCTGGTCAACGATCTGATCCTGCACCTGAACCGGATGGTGTACGAGGAAGAAAATCCCGCCAAGGTAAAGGAGCAGGATCTCTATCAGAATCTGATCTATTATATAGAGGAGCATCTGGAGGAGGAACTGTCGTTGGAAAAACTGGCAGGAGCCTTTTTCGTGAGCCGCTATTATGTGGCGCACGTCTTTAAGGAGCAGGCGGGAATCTCGGTTCACCAGTATATTTTAAAGAAAAGGATGCAGGCGTCCCGGGAGGCGATTTTAGGCGGTGAGAACATCAGTCAGGTGTATGAGCGGTTCGGGTTCCGGGACTATTCCAGCTTTTACCGCGCGTTCCGCCGGGAATATGGCATGTCGCCGAAGGAGTACCGCGAGGAGCGCCTGCGGTAGCCGCTGGCCGAAAAATGGGGCATGCCCCGGGTGGTTTTCACGGAGCCTGCCGGAATGATATTTCCTATTATAAAGCCTACTTCTCCCGGGCACCGGCTCCGCGGAAATCCCCCGGGGTCACGCCATATTTTTTCCGGAATTCCCGGTAGAAGTAGGACAGGTTGTGGAAGCCGGCGGACAGGGAGGCGTCCAGCGGGGGAAGCCCGTCCTGCCCGAGCAGCTCGGCAGCCTTCTCCAGACGCAGGTTCTTGATGTAATTTAAGCAGGAGGTACCCATGAAGCGCTTGAAAAAACGCATGAAATGATACTCACTGAAATAGCACAGGGAAGCCAGAGCGGAGATGGAAAGCTCCTCCGCATAATGGGCATCAATATACTCCAGAACTGTTTTTAATTTGGCGGTATATTCCATGTGGAGCCGTGTGTCCTCATCCGCTGCGCTGCAGCAGGGGAGAAGCAGGGCAATCAGGCGCAGAAAATCAGCCTTCAGCAGCAGTTCATAGCCCGGTGCGGCGGCGTCGTGCAGGGCATCCATATCGTCGAACAGATCGTCTAAGGCAGTGTGCAGCGGATGAAGGGCATCAAAGAAAAAAGGTGGGATCAGCTTTGCCGTCGCAAGCGGCGTCAGATACTGCACGGAGCAGATATCTGCGGTGCTTGCGCCGAGGAAATGCATGTGAAAAACATAAGTCTCGGTGCAAAGCGTCTCTCTGGGTGTCACGGTGATTGCGTGCAGCAGCGTCGGAGGGATGAAGATGAGATCGCCCGCGGCAACGTCATAGTGCTGCAGCTGGATCTGATAGGTGCAGCTCCCGGAGAGAATGCGCGTAAATTCCGCTTCCTCGTGCCAGTGTGCGCTGACGGACGGGTGCAGATCGTCGAGTGTGGTGATATATTTTTGCAGTGGAAAAAGCTGTTCACCGTGCCGGGCGTGTTCCTTTTGCTCCGGCGCCGGAATGGATGTCCTATTCATGTGCGTTCCCCTGATATTAAATAGCAGTATTGTGCAATAAAAAAGAAAATATAGTGCAAGATATTACGGATTTCTCTTATTATAATAACAGTATCATACAAAAAGGAAAAGAAAAACCGTATTGGGAAAAAGGAGAATGTGCAATGAAGAAAAAATGGTGGCACGATAAAGTGGCATATCAGATTTATCCGAAGAGCTTTCTGGATACGAACGGGGACGGAATCGGGGATCTGCGGGGAATTATCTCGAAGCTGGACTATTTGAAAGAGCTTGGCATTGACATCATCTGGCTCTCTCCGATTTATAAATCTCCCTTTGTGGATCAGGGGTATGACATTTCCGACTACTACGCGATCGCGCAGGAATTCGGAACGATGGAGGAGTTTGACGAGCTGCTTGCCGAGGCAAAAAAGAGAGGCATGTACATTGTGATGGATCTGGTGGTGAACCACTGTTCCGACCAGCATGAATGGTTCAAAAAGGCGCTGGCAGATCCGGATGGCGAATATGCAGATTACTTCTACTTTGTGAAGGAAAAAGACGGCAGGGAGCCGAGCAATTACCGCTCGTATTTTGGCGGAAATGCGTGGGAGCCGGTGCCGGGAACGGACAAATATTACCTGCACATGTTCGCAAAAGAGCAGCCGGATTTAAACTGGGAAAATCCCGTTGTCCGTCAGAAGATCTACGATATGGTGAACTGGTGGCTGGCGAAGGGACTTGCCGGATTCCGCATCGATGCAATCATCAACATCAAAAAAGACACGGCATTCCCGTCATTCCCGCCGGATGGAGACGACGGACTTGCCTCCTGTGTGAAGATGGTTGAGGAAGTGCAGGGAGTCGGCGCGCTTTTAGAGGACTTAAAACATGCAACCTTTGAAAAATGGGATGCATTTACCGTGGCGGAAGTTTTTAACATGAAGGAGGACGAACTGCCGGAGTTCATCGGGGATGACGGGCATTTTTCCACCATGTTTGATTTTTCCGCACATGAGCTGACCTACGGAGAACACGGCTGGTATGACAGCAAACCAATCGAATTCAAAAAATGGCGCGATACGCTGTTTGCATCCCAGTTAAAATTGCAGAAGGCGGGATTTGCGGCGAACATTATCGAGAATCACGACGAGCCGCGCGGGGCGAGCCGCTATCTGCCGGAGCATGCAAGAAATGAAGCCGGGAAAAAGATGCTGGGAACCACATCTATTCTGCTCCGCGGCATCCCGTTTATCTATCAGGGACAGGAGATCGGCATGACAAATTGCACCCGGAATGACATTTCGGAGTACGACGACATCAGCACGAAGGATCAGTATCAGGTTGCCATTGACGCGGGCTGCAGCAGGGAGGAGGCACTGCGCTGCTGCTACGAGAACAGCAGGGACAATGCCAGAACGCCGATGCAGTGGACGGATGATGAGAATGCCGGATTTACGGACGGAACGCCGTGGCTGGCAATGAATCCGAATTACCGGCAGATCAATGTCAGGGAGCAGGAGGCGCGGACGGATTCGGTGCTTGCCTATTACCGGAGACTGGTGCATCTGCGCAAGGCGGACGCCTACCGGGAAACATTCACCTACGGTATCTTCGAGCCGGCTTACCAGGAAATGGCGGATGTATTTGCGTATTACCGTGTGTCCGGGGAGAGTGGGCAGCGCATACTGGTTGCAGCAAACTTTGGAACGGATGCGGTTTCCCTGACGCTTGCCTATCCGTGCAGGCAGGTACTGCTGTCGAATCTGAGAGCAGAGAGCGCGGTGGAGACGGCATGTGAAAAAGCGAACGCGCTGACACTCGGAAGCTGTGAAGTGGCGGTAATCGAGCTGGGATAGGAATCCGGCGTTAGTAACCGGATCGGGATGGAAGTCAGCCGGCGGAAGAAGTGAGCCGGAATAAGCGTCAGCCGGCGGAAGAAATGAGCCGGAAAATGCGTGTGGAGCGGTGCAGGAAATTTTTGCATCGCTCCATTTTTTATGTTATGATAAGTGCAGAAAAACGGCGGAAACAGGCAGTTTTCCGTAAAATGAAATGTCGCAGCGGGCAGACAGAAGCCCACACGCAGGATGGGAGATTGAGATGAAAGAGAGCATAGATTGTCCGAAGCTCGTTGAGCAGTCGAAAAAGGTACAGAAGGGGCAGCACTGGCTGGTGGAATTGCTGGTGTTTGTGACGGTGTACATCATTGCGGCATTTGGAGAGATGCTGATTCTGCTGCCGGGAGAGCTTGTGCTGCTGAATACGAACACGGCATATCAGGATGCGGCTGCCTCCGGGGATATGG
>OGZO01001057.1_pt1 | contig 20465 bp, 16 predicted proteins | sample 1576721 | NCBI WGS metagenome assembly OGZO01 (sample SAMEA3541516, study PRJEB24748) | human gut metagenome | biome: human gut; feature: human-associated habitat; material: faeces | place: China | collected 2012 | reverse complement strand
CGCCGCCAGCGTTCATCCTGAGCCAGGATCAAACTCTCATGTTTAAAAGTTTTCCCAGTTTCATGAACGCGCTGGCTTCATTTCTTGAGCCATTCCGTTCCTTACTGTTTTAAGGTTGCTTTTTAAAAAACTGTTCGTTTGCGATCATTTCTGATCGACTTGAATTATTCTCTTAGAATCTTTCAAGGTTGTTTCACTGTTCAGTTATCAAGGTTGTCCTTTGTCGCATCTGTCAGACACAACTCATTTAGAATATCATATGTATTTCTCTTTGTCAACAACTTTTTAAAAGTTTTTGAGAAATCATATTTTATTCCGTTGTTGCAACCGCCTCACGTGCGGTGCGAAAATTATATTATCAAAGACCACACCCAATGTCAAGGCATTTTTACTACTTTTTTTCTTATTTTTTTGTTTACTATTACAAGAAAATAGATGTTGGGGCAAACCGATCATTTACCACAACATCTATTACTCTATTTCTTCTATAATAAAAAGGATGTATTTTGTATCCAAGAGCATTTTCCGGATCACATCGTAGAAAGAAATGCCATAACCAGATTATGATCGTACAGATAAGTCAGGAATTTGCTCTGATCGATGCCGGCAAGAAGCCCTTGCCCAAGTGTCGTTGTACTGATGCAGGCAGCCGCATACATGATGATCCAAACGACCAGAAATCCTTCTGCAGCCCCAGCGACCAGACCAAGCACGCCATTGACCTGCCCGAGCCCCGGTGCCTTTCTGGCACCTTTGACAAAATAACCCACGATCAGCACAATGATCTGTGCTATCACAAAGGCGATAAAGACTGCAATACCCTGCATCATAAAATCCGCGATCTTACCGCAGATCATTTGTCCAAGGGTCTGCGTGCCATCCGATAATTGCAGGATACTGGATGCCCCGCCAAATTGCGCGACTGTAAGATCATTCTGCGTCTGCAGTCCATTTAAAAGATCCTGTAATTGCGGGTTCTGCTCCACATTCGTCTGCATCTGCCGGATCGAATCCGTCACATCCCCCAGCGCATTTCCCGGAATGGCATCCGTCAGGGATTGATACCAGTCCTCAAGCCCTGTGTCCTGTGGCAGGTTTTCTGCCTTATTTGTCACAAATTTTTCTGCCTGCTCATAGACTTTATCATATATATTTGTCTCTGTTTTCAGATATCCCAGAATATAAGGATTGGCTACCGATACAAATATAAAGATAAAGATCCAAGAAACCAGTCCATATACAATGCCAAGTATTCCCTTACGCCAGCCTTGCAGCGTCAGGAAAAAGAGAATAAACAGCATAACGATCAATACTATGTTCATTTTGTCCCCTTTTCACTATTTCAATCGGACCACATCTGTATGTCCATCTTCCACGAAAACATATCTGCGCGATGCATCCTGTGGTATTATTTTATATATGCTTGTGCTAAATTCGTATGCAAACTTTTTGATCCCCTGCAAGGTGTATAGTTCTACCTCTTTATTATTAGAAAGAACAATTTCATGGTTTGCCACAAATTCCGCATTGGTTGATGCTATGTCGATCGTCTTCTGGCAGCGTTTTCTGCCGGTCAGGGTATAGACTGTCATCTGATCGATATACTTTCCCTCGTCATCCGTCGCCTGACAAATGATCCCCCAATACTTGTCATCATAAAAGACACTCTTGATCTGTCCGTCAACAAAGGTCTCCTTGGCAATGCTCGCCTTGGAATTGTTGTTGAACACGATCACTTCGCTGTCACCAAAAGCGATCGCCTTGTCTCCATCCACATAGGCGATCTGCGGGATGATCTGATCCGAAAAACTGTAGGTAGCAACAATATTGTCGATCTCATCCTTGCCTTTGTTGCTAAAATCATAGAAAGAGATCGTCGTCTTTACATTTCCATCTTTGACATCCAGTTGTGAGACCATGAGCCTTTGCGCAGTAGAGGAAAGAGCGATCGCCAGTGGATAACCACTATTTTTCATGTGAAGTTCGCCGGATGCCAGCACTTTTCCCGCGTCATTGCAGACTTGCACATAACCCGCCTCACCGTCCTGCATCAGGATCGCAACCGTGCCCTGGGATGCGATATTGGCATCCACGATCGGCATGGCTGTCTTAATGGTCTGCTTGAAGCCGGTATTGGTAAGGATAGCCGCCTGCGTGCCCTGCACATCATAGATCAGGATATAATTGCCGCACACATCGATCTGGGGATCATCCATTTCATAGGTATAGTTCCAGATCAGGTCGCCGTCATACTCCGTATAAAAAGCGCCATCCCTGCTATATTTCAAAAAGTTGTCCTGAAAATCCACATAGTGTGTCTCCGCAGAATCCACACGCTCATATGTCTCTTTTACATCAAAGTCATCATACTTGCGCAGATTAAAGACAAGCACCCATAAAATGACCGCAACAATACAAAGGAAGAAGACCAAGATCTTCTTCCGATGTCTCGTATATATGTGCTTATGATTTCGCAGGAATTCGGTTCCCGCCGCGCCCAGATCCTTGACGCTATGTTTCTTTTCTTTTGCTGAAACTACTGCATTATCCTCTGCCATATATCCCTTTCCTTATTCTAAAATACAAATACAGCCACTCCATATGCCGGTAAAGGATAGCCAATCGAATATTCCCGTCCATCACATTCCTGTCGCTTCGGTGTATAGGATACCTGTCGTTTGGTATCTGTGCCGCCGTATTTGGCATCCTCGCTATTGAGGATGAGTTTATGTTTGCGTTGGTTTAATACGCCAACGCGGTAATCATCATAGGCTACCGGTGTAAAGTTGCATACAAAGAGCAGGTCATTCTTGCCATTCTTAGACTTGCGGACAAAACTAAAAATGCCGCGATAACTGTCGTTGGCATTGATCCATTCAAAGCCCGCCCATGAAACATCCTGTTCATACATTGCCGGATACTTCTTATATATATGTAAGAGATCCTTTACAAAGGTCGAAAGATGGCTGTGATTTGGATTGTCTAAAAGATACCAGTCCAGTTCTCTCTCCTCGCTCCACTCCTGGATCTGTCCGAAATCCTGACCCATAAAGAGAAGTTTTTTGCCCGGATGCCCCATCATAAAGGTATAGCCTGCCTTGAGGTTCTTGAACTTATCCCCCTCAAGTCCCGGCATCTTGCTCAGCATGGAGCATTTCAGATGAACCACTTCGTCATGGGATAAGACCAGAATATAACGTTCATACTCGTTGTAACTCATAGCGAACGTCATCTTACTGTGATTGTCTTTTCTAAAATACGGATCCAGTTTCATGTAATCCAGGAAATCATGCATCCAGCCCATATTCCATTTATAAGAGAAATTCAGACCGCCATCTTCTACATCACCAGTGACCTTTGGCCATGCAGTCGATTCCTCAGCGACCATGACAACGCCCTTGTTGCGTCCGCGGATCAGGGTATTGATATGACGGAAAAACTCTACCGCCTCAAGATTTTCATTGCCACCAAACTGATTTGGCACCCACTGCCCCGGTTCCTTGCCATAATCCAGATAAAGCATAGATGCGACTGCATCTACACGCAGACCATCGATGTGATACTGCTCGATCCACATAAGGGCACTGCCGATCAAAAAGTTCTTGACCTCATTCTTGCCATAATCAAAGATCTTGGTACCCCACTCCGGATGCTCGCCCTTTCTCGGATCCGCATACTCATACAAAGGCTGACCGTCGAAATCTGCCAGTCCATGCGCATCCTTTGGAAAATGCGCCGGAACCCAGTCTAAGATAACACCGATGCCTCTCTGATGCAGATAATCGATCAGATACATAAAGTCTTCCGGGCTTCCATAGCGCGACGTCGGCGCATAATAGCCCGTTACCTGATAGCCCCAAGATCCATCATAGGGATACTCTGAGATTCCCATCAACTCGACATGGGTATATCCCATATCGCATACATAGTCCGCCAGGCTCTCAGCCAACTGGCGGTAAGAATAAAAGCCGTCATTCTCTGCAGTCGGATGCTTTTTCCAAGAACCCGGATGTACCTCATAGATAGACATTGGCTGTTCCCAGAAATTCTCCTGTTTGCGGCGTTCCTTCATCCAGTTGTCATCCCGCCATGCATAGGAAAATGGCGCAACAATACGGGATGCCGTACCCGGGCGCACCTCTGCCATGGCTGCATAAGGATCTGCCTTGTAAAGTTTGCCGCCGTCCGGCGTATAGATCAAAAACTTGTATAACTGTCCCGGCTTTGCCTCCGGTACAAAGAGTTCATAAATTCCCATATCCGGCTCGACCAGACGTTCCATCATATGTGATGTCTCATTCCAACCGTTAAACTCGCCGATCACTGCTACCGCTGCTGCATGTGGTGCCCAAACATCAAAATATACCCCCTCGATGCCGTCTTTGGTCTGCACATGTGCGCCCATCTTCTTGTAGATATCATAATGCGTCGCCTGCCCAAACAGGTACATATCTAACTCTGAAAAATTGCCCATAGTAAACCCCTTTTCCTTTATATTACAACTCGAAATCCTGCTCCCGTAAGATCAAGTTGCCATCTTCATCATAACGTTTGGATCCAAAACGGCTGAACATTGCCTTGATACCGCCCTTTTCTGCTTTATCAATGGCGGATTCCACAATATCACGCACCTCGATCAGGGAGGTCGGATGGTCTACGCGTTGGATCAGATTGATACGGTTATACATGGCAAGGATCGCCATTTCATCCACAACATAGCCCTCCTCTAAGGCATAAACCTTACCGAAATTGACCAGTTCGTCTATGGTAAAGATCGGGATGGTGATCTTTTCGGTAAACATGGCTGCAAATGCACTGTTGTGGGAAAGCATCTTGTCAATGCGCTTCTTCTGGTCTTCCATAAGAACCAGAACATCACAATTCTCCTGCGACATCAACTGGCGCATGGTCTCCTGAGTACGCTCACTCAGTCTGCCTGCTCCCTCAATGATCAGACATCCGCCTGACACCTTGGAAAGTACCAGTGCCACATCTTTTTTATTTAACTGTTCTGCATCAATCTTGCCGACATTGCCTGTCAGTTTGTCTGTCTCAATCTGCAATACCTTGATCAGATTGGATGCCAACATGGTCTTTCCACTGCCGACACCTCCCTGGATGATGATATTGCCACTTGCAGAATTCTTTTTATTTTCCAGACGGTAACGCACACCTGTCAATGCCTGGCAGATGGTATTTTCCATGCCGTCGATCGGCATAAAGTAAGAGAAGATCTCCTTTTCCTCCTCGGACAGGGTCAACTCCGGCATCTCCTCACTGATGGCACGTTCTAAGACATTCTCATCCAGTAGTTCTGCCATCTCTTCCGGATCCAATACCACATCCGCGATCTCAGGGAGTGGCTCCTCTGCCACCTCCTGCTCCCGGCTTGGCATTGCCTCTTCTGCCACTGCCTCCTGTGGGCCGACTTCCGACTCTGCCGTTTCTGCCTCTGCTACAAACTCCTGTAAATCTTCCGGCAATGTGATCTCCGGCAGATCATCTTCCTCTACATCTGGGGCAATCTCCTCTGCCACCTCGGATGCAAGCGTTTCTTCCTCTAAGTGTCTGACCTCTTCCTGTCCCTCGTTTGCCATGATCCTGTCAATTTCCTGCTGTAACATGTCATTGACATCGGCAACGATCTTGCTTGCCTCTTTATAATCCACGTCTGTCACTTCCTCCAAATCTGCTTCTTCCGGCAGGGACGCTTCCTGCGCAGGATCTGCTTTTTCATCCTGGTCTTCTAGAACCGGTGGATGCCATTCTTCGCTGGCGTCCGGTTCTACAGACTTGACGATAGAAGGAGCCTCCGGGCTCTCTTCCCCTTTAATGATATGCGCACTTGCAGGATCTACGACCGGAATTTCCAGACCAACGCCCATGACGCCATCCGCTTCCACCTTTGGGATCTGGAATACCGCCGGTGCCGGATCCTCAGTCCGATCTTTGACCGGCTCGGATGAAGCCTCATCCTGCTTTGCCATATATTCTTCTTTTAAAAGATCTGTCGGCCTTGCGCCGGCATCTAATTTCGGGATCGCTTCTTCCAGACGATCCATGATCTGGGATGCCTCTTTGAGTGCGATATTCTTGGCGGACTCCAACTTTTGCTGCTCTGCCTCCTGTAATGCCGCCTCAGCTGCACGTCTGGTCTTTTCCCATTCATCCATGACATCTTCAATGGTCATCTGACCGTCTACCTGCTGCTCGACCTCTTTGGATTCCGGCACGAGCAGACTAATCTGACCGTCGTATTCCTCGGCGAGATACTCATTGAAAGTATCTTTTAAGGATTCATCCAGTTCCTGTTTTGCCTGCTTTTGTTCCTCTGCAATAGCATCACTCTGTTCGTTGACCTGAAGATAGGGGATCTCCTCAACCAGAGTCTTGATATTTTCCATATTCTCGGAAACAGCCTCTGCCTCCGTTGCACGCATGATCTCGTCGATATTCTTTTTGATCTCCGCCTGCAAATTGACCGTGTTGAAGCGCTCCGCCGGTAACTCTACCTGCGGGATCGCCATAGTCTCATGCACGATCTCACCGGAGTGCAGGATCTCATTGGCGCGGATCTCCGTCACACCGTCGCGGCGCTGCTGGAAATGGCGGTACTTGTCCTCCTGCATCTTGTCGAGCGGCTGGTATATCATCTTCATCTCAAGGGCACGCTCCACATAAGGACCGTCACCAAACCAGAGGATGATCTCATCACACAGATCGATACACTTGTCTACCTGCATGGTCTTGTGATAGAGATAGGCAAGTTCATATGCCCACTCCTCCAAGAAATCATGCTCCTTTAACTCTTCCAAAATACCGATTAGTGTCGTATAATCGGCACCTTTTGCCTTGTTGATCTGGTATTTGATGATATATTTGAGACTGTCATGCGGCGCGATCTCCACGAATTCATCATAGAATTCCTTCGCCTCATCCAGATCGCCCAACTTCACACACAGAATCGCCAGATGATAAATGATCATCCTGCCGATCGGAGAGCGGTCGTGCGCCATATAAAGGAGTTCCCGCGCCTCTTCCAGACGGCCTGCCTCCTCGCACACCTCACTTGCCTTGACCAGCGCGTTGACGTTGTGCACCTTGCGCCAGTTTGTGCTCTCTACAATATCCAGAGCCTCATCTGTACGCCCTTCTTTTATCAGTTGTTTGATCTCATCGTATTTTGTCTTAAACTCGTTCTTATCCAACGTTCTTACCTCGAAAAAGTATCCTGATACGCTCTTATCTCAAGCTATAAATATACAGTTTCAGTGTATCATAGGGCACATGACATGTCAAAAATATTTGTCTGACAAATCTGTGAAAAACCTGCCATTTTTTAGCAATATAAAGGACAGTTTCCTTTGCTTTTGAAACTGTCCTCCTCATAATTTTATTCTTTTGTATCCTCTTTCTCAGAAGATTGTTTTTTCTTCTTTTTGGAGAACACATTGACTTTTACATGTGATTCTTCTTCATATTCCTTGGTATGCTCTACAAGAGTATGATCTGCCTCGTTGACTCTTTCCATATTGATATAGTCGGCTGTCTCCTCGGGCAGATCCCGTTTTCTCAGCATGTGCTTGGAGAAGCGTCCCACCAGATAGTAGATGAGCGCCATGGTCGGTACGCCAAAGAGCATACCTGCAAATCCAAACAATCCGCCGCCAACAACGATGGCAACGACAACCCAGAAAGAAGAAAGTCCGGTAGAGTCGCCCAGAATCTTTGGTCCGATGATATTACCATCGATCTGCTGCAATACGATGATAAAGATAAGGAAATATATTCCCTGCATCGGCTCCGTTAAAAAGATAATGATAACGGTCGGCAAAGCCCCAATATATGGTCCAAATACCGGTATGATATTGGTCACGCCGATGATGATGGATACCAGAAGTGGATACGGCATCTTAAAGTTCAGCATACATACATAACAGATCACACCGATAATAGCGGAATCAATGATCTTCCCTATGATAAATCCATAGAAAATGTCTCTGGTCTTTCTGCCGATTTCCAGGATGACATTGGCTTGATCTGCACGGAAAATACCGTATATCAGTTTCTTGGCCTGTCCCTTAAATGTTTCCTTGCTACAAAGCACATAGACGGACACGATGATGCCGATAATGCAGTTGACCAGCAAACGCCCTACACCGAGCGCTCCTGTCACCGCCACGGATATCACATCCTTGGTGCTCACATCTATGTAATTTTCCAGCCACTTGACGCCCTTATCGATCGCCTTGTCAAGATTACTGCCCTTAGCGCTCATGATATTCTTTTCATAGCGCCCGCCGGTGATCTGGTTTGCCCAATCCAAGACACCATCGATCTGTTCGTTGATGTGTGTGACCAGATAATGGATGGTCTGGTATAACTGCGGTATGATCGCAACAAAGAACAATACAATAATACCAACCACAATGACCAGTGCGATCAAAGATGTGAGCATACGCGTGGTCTTTTTGGCATTTTCTTCCGTCTTGCAGTGTTTTGCAAAGAAGGGGTACATGTGCCTCTCGAAAAATTCCATGATGGGATTCATCAGAAAGGCAAGTCCAAATCCTATGATGATGGACTGCAGGACGCTCATAAACTTGCTCCAGCCTTCGCCCAGTCCCTGATAACGCTCTACACCAAAATAAAACAGGATCACACAACACGCCGTGAAGATGACCAACGCAGAGATGGTCATCATGCGCTTTACATTCCCTCTGCCATTACTCCCCGGTTGTTTTTGTATATCCATAAGTCATTAACCTCTGTAATAGTTGATCAAGCATCCCTTTAAGATGATATCTCTCTCATCATCTGTCAGAGCACCAAGCTGCAGTGTGAACGGCTGCATCTGTCCATCCTTTACCACATATGCCTGAATTTCTTCTGTCTTATCGATGATCGCCTGACGGATCGCCGGAACAAAGAGATAATCTCCGTTTTTAAATGGAAGATCACCTGCCGGGATCAAAAATGGGAGCATGCCCCAGTTGATCAGGTTGGAACGATATCTCTTGGTCGCATATTCGTTGGCAATATTTGCCCAGCCACCCAATACCTTCTGGCAGGAAGCCGCCTGCTCTCTTGCAGAACCATCGCCCGGTTTTACGGCAAAAATGGTAGATCCTACACCAAAGTTGTCATGGTTTACATCCGGGAAGGTCTTTTTCACGGTGTGCACGATCTCACGCAGTTCCGGTACTGCCTGTCCGGCACATTCTCCGGCTTCCAGTGCCTTCTGTGCTTTCTGGATCTCCTTGGCACGGCCTACATATTCCGGATCCTTACGGGAAAGTGTAAATTCTGCCAATCCAAGAGGATTAGAGCGGTAAGAAGATGTCTCTCCTGACGGAATCAGTTCATCTGTCGTTGTTACCGGATCGTGGATCTCAGATACGACCTTGAGGAAAAGATTTTCCGGTAATGGGCTCATTGCCGGCCAATCCTTGATATTCGGTCCAAACTTGATCTCCTCATTCGGATCTGCAACGCCCTTGCTGTCAAAGACACGGTTGGCATAAATATTTTTATCGAAATAGTATTTTGGCTTGGTGTAGTTGACATCCATATCGGTTGCCGCTGTCAGATAACCCTTATTTGCCGCAGTTGCAGCGATGGAACGGGCATCCATAAGTGCTACGGATGAGATCTGTCCATTCTGTAACTTGGATCCTTCTCTGTTCGGGAAGTTTCTTGTAGAGTGGCGGATGGAGAAGCCGTTGTTGCTTGGGGTGTCTCCGGCACCGAAACATGGTCCACAAAATGCTGTCTTGACGATCGCACCTGTCTCCATCAGATCTGCAACACAGCCATTTTTCACAAGTTCCATATAGATCGGTGTGGACGCCGGATAAACGCTGAGTGTAAACTCATCCGGTCCGATGGATGCACCGCGCAGGATGTCTGCTGCATCCGTGATATTCTCAAAACCACCGCCGGCACAACCTGCAATGATACCCTGATCTACATATAATCTGCCGTTTCTGACCTTATCCTTTAAGGTGAAGTCTACCTGTCCGTCCAGGCTGACCTTGGCTCTCTTTTCGCAATCATCCAGAATATCCATGAGATTTGCATTGAGTTCTTCGATCGTATAGGTGTTGCTCGGGTGGAACGGCATAGCGATCATTGGCTTGATCTGGCTAAGATCGATCTCGATCATACCGTCATAGTATGCAACCTGACCCGGATTTAACTCTGCAAAGTCCTCGGTTCTGCCGTGGATCTCATAGAACTCACGCACCTTGTCGTCTGTTCTCCAGATAGAAGAAAGACAGGTCGTCTCTGTTGTCATCACATCCACGCCGATACGATAATCTACGCTGAGGTTGGCAACACCCGGTCCGACAAACTCCATGACCTTATTCTTGACATAACCCTTGTCAAAGACCTCACCAATAATGGCAAGCGCGATATCCTGTGGTCCCACGCCCTTCATAGGACTACCGGTCAGATAGACACCGACAACGCCCGGCATGGCAATATCATAAGTCTTGTTCAGAAGTTGTTTTACCAATTCCGGTCCACCCTCGCCCATAGCCATGGTTCCAAGAGCACCGTATCTCGTGTGGGAATCGGACCCCAAGATCATCTTACCGCCGCCTGCAAGCATTTCTCTTGCAAACTGATGGATAACAGCCTGATGAGGAGGTACATAAATGCCGCCGTACTTTTTGGCACATGTCAGTCCAAACATGTGGTCATCCTCGTTGATGGTGCCGCCTACGGCGCAAAGGCTGTTGTGGCAGTTGGTCAGCACATAAGGGATCGGGAATTTCTCAAGCCCGGATGCTCTTGCTGTCTGGATGATACCAACGTAAGTGATGTCATGGGAAGTCAGTTTGTCAAACTTGATCTGCAAATTCTGCATATTGCCGGATGTGTTATGGCTCTCTAAGATACCATATGCCATCGTCTGCTTGGCTGCTTCTTCCTTTGTGACCTCTCGTCCCGTTTTTTGTCTGATCTCATCCTGTGCCTGTGGACCATCTGCGACCAACTCTGTTCCATGGAGCAGATATACTCCCTGTTCATATAACTTCATGTGTTTCCTCCTCAATTTTTATTTTCTGCCGAAGAGAGAGAAAATACCTTTTCCCTCCTCCGGCTTTTTCTCTTCTTCCTGATCGGATCCCTTCCATGCAAAATATTCTTTGTCCAGATCCTCGGAAAGTGCGGCTGCCTCTTTCTCGGTCAACTCGCCCTGGGTCGGAACCCCCGTGGTCTCTTCCTCATCCTCCAATGGAATGCCATTTTGTATGAAATAATCCTTGTTGATGCGGATCTCCGGCTGCACATTGGCATAGGACGGGGTATCCTTTGGCGCGAAATCGCCTTTTTCTCCCTTTTCCCGCTCTAAGCGCAAACGGCGATTTTCCTCCTCGATCAGATGTAAATACTTTTGCGTGTCGATCAGATCTCCCAACTGCGACTTGAGTTCTGATTGGTTGGACTTGATGGTCTGCTTTTCGCTTGCCATCTTATCCTTGGCGTCTTCGTAGATCTTGGCGATCGCATCTCCCGCATCCTCAATGATCTGCTGAATGTCGTTTAAGGCATTGTCCGTATACATGATCGATGCCGCATAGATATCCTCCGCCTTGCGGGAAGCCGCAAAAATAATGTCGTCTCCCTGCTTTTGCATCTCACGGTTTGCCTTATCCTTTTTGGTCTGGGACAATTCATGTTCGTCGATCATGTCATACATGCAGGCATTTAATTCCTTGAGCAGATCCATCATCTCGTTCTTGTTCACGATCACGTCGCGTTTACTGCCGTTGTATGGCTCTGCCTTGGAAAAAAGTACATGAATATCCCGCAGCACTTTCTCAGTGCGATCTGCTGCACTCATATTTCACACCTCATCCGTTCGTCTTTTGGCATTTTACATATAAATATGAAAATACTCTTTAAAATATAGCATACAAGCCAGAGTCTGACAACGCTTGACGGTCAGGGAAATCTTAAATTTTGTTAATAAAAGGACATCATTTCTAAAGAAGATATAAAAAATACAAAATGTAAGCAAGCAGCATGACGATGCCGGCTTTCTTTCGCAATTCTTTTGTCCGTGCCACACATACAAATAGCAAAATGCCGACCGCCGCGGCGATCAGGGTATCCACAACAAAGCCGGAAGCAAAGGTAACCGGCGTGATCAGGGCTGTGGTACCTACGATAAAGAGGATGTTAAAAATGTTGCTCCCCACGATATTTCCAATGGCGATATCCGCATTATGTTTTCGTGCCGCGGACACACTCGTCACCAGTTCCGGCAGGCTGGTGCCCAACGCCACAATGGTCAGCCCGATAAAACGCTGACTGATGCCAAGCGCCTTTGCAAGATTACTCGCTCCCTCGACCGCGAAATTACTTCCTGCCACAATCATGACGACACCCGCCAAGATCAGACCTATGATCTTTGCCGTGGAAAGCTGCTCCGCTTCCCTTTCTTCTTCCTTGCCCTTTTTTGCCATCATGTAGAGATAGCGCAGATAGAGGAGGAATAAGACCCAGAGGATAATGCCTTCCAGCCGCGTTACCTGACCTCCGGTATAGCCCAGCCACAAGAGAACAAAGGTAACGACGATCATAAAGGGGATCTCATAGCGGACAGTGGAATCCGCCACCTTAAGCGTTGCAATCAGCGCCGTCACGCCGAGGATGATGAGGATGTTTAAAATATTGCTTCCCACGATATTGCCAATCGTGATCTCAGCATTTCCCCGTAGTGCCGCCGAAATGCTGACAGCCGCTTCCGGCAGGCTGGTTCCCATGGCAACGATCGTAAGACCAATGACCAGTTGCGGTATGCCCAATTTTCTTGCCAGCCCGGAGGCTCCGTCCACGAACCAGTCCGCCCCCTTGACCAAAAGGAAAAATCCCAGCGCTAAAAAGACAATCTGTAGTACAAAGTTCATATCTTTCTCCCTTCCTGCAACTTGGGGATAAAAAAAGCGAGTCCCTTTGTTGCATCAAAAAATAATACAACAAAAGTCTCGCTACTTAACTACATACCGGATTGCTCGCAATCGTACTGACGATATATAGACACAGGTCTGCTGTGTCAGCTACTCCCTTTTATCTAAGCAGATCGTAGCAAAAAAACAAGCCGTCTGTCAAGTCCTATTTATCTCTTTTTATCGGCAAAAGTCTCCGTCACGCGCGGCAGGATACCGTGAATGTAGGCGATCATGACTCCGTAGTTGGTGATCGCAACCTTCTGGCTGTCCCCATAGGAGATACGATAGCGCATTTCCTGTAAAGGCAGGGTACAGCCGCCACAATGCACGACCAGTGCATAAGGCGAAAGATCCTTGGGAAATTCTGTTCCACTGGTAAAGGCAAAATGCAGGTCTTTACCAGTGTATTCCCTGATCCAGCGCGGCATCTTGACCGTACCGATATCATCGCACTGTCTGTGGTGGGTACAGCCCTCGGAAATCAGAACCGTATCGCCATCTTTCAGATCCTCAATCGCCTGCGCACCGGCGATCTGCACTGTCAGATCTCCTTTGTAACGCGCCATCAGTATAGAAAATGAGGTCAAAGGAATGTCTTTCGGCACAATCTTTGCCACTGTCCCAAATGCCTGACTGTCGGTCACAACAAGGCGGGGCTTTTTGCCAAGGGCTGCCAGCGCCTGCGACAACTCGGTATCCCTGACCACCACCGGAATGGCACCTGCCTCCAGACTGTCGCGGATGACCTGCTGCTGCGGCAGGATCAAGCGCCCTTTTGGCGCAGCGGAATCAATCGGCACGACTAAAACGACCAGATCTCCTTCCTCTAAGAGATCACGGATCAAAGGTCTTTCTGCCTCTTTGGGCTGTAATTTTGCCAATCGCTCCTTTAATTCCCCGATCCCCTGTGCCGAATCTGTACAGACCGGACAGACTTTAGCAGGATCGACCGCCAGTGCCTGTGCGATCTCTCCTGCCTTTTCATCGATCTGCGCCGGATCTGCCAGAAGGTCTGTCTTATTTAAGACAATCAGATAAGGCAGACCACGTTTTTTTGCCTCTGCCCAAAGATCTTGTTCCAGATCTCCTACCATAGTATCTGCTGCGATCACAAGCAGAAGAACATCGGTCTGGCGGAGCATCTGCATACCTTTTTCCATGCGCTTTTGCCCCAGTCCGCCTTCGTCATCCAGTCCCGGCGTATCGATCAGAACGACCGGTCCGAGAGGCAAGAGTTCCATTGCTTTTTTGACCGGATCTGTCGTCGTACCCTTGACTTCCGATACGATAGCGAGATCCTGTCCCGTGATCTCGTTGATCAGGCTGGATTTTCCCGCATTGCGCCTGCCAAAAATGCCAATGTGCAGGCGCTCTCCGCTTGGTGTCTCATTCATACTCATAGATTTTCCCTTCTCTTCCCAAACGTTTTCTGCTGTCATATCAGACTTTCGTCACATTTAGAAACGGAAGTCGCGGTTGCCCTCGTGGATCTTTTCGATATACTCGGTCGCCTTTTCCTTTACCTTTGGATTGGTGATGACTTCCAGTTCTTTTTTGATCAGAGCCTCTCCCACTTCCTTAGTCTCCGGGCTTGCGTAATCTTCCAGATATTCTTTCAGGGTCATAAGTGCATTTGGATGGCAGCAGTTGACGATCTGCTTGCTCTTTAAAAGAGACATGAAACGGTCACCGGTTCTGCCTTCACGATAACATGCCGTACAGAAACTTGGCACATATCCCATATCCATCAGCCACTTGACAACTTCATCCAAGGTACGATTGTCACTGACATCAAACTGTGCTGAGTTGTCCTCCTCTGCTTCCGGCTCAACATAGCCACCGACACTGGTTCTGGAGCCGCCGCTGATCTGGGAAATACCAAGTTCCAGTACGCGCTCTCTGCTCTCCTTGGTCTCTCTGGTAGATACGATCATGCCGGTGTATGGCACAGCGATACGGATGCAGGCAACGATCTTTGCAAAGGTCTCGTCCGAAATACCATTGTCAAAAACATCCGGGTCAATATCATCTGCACGACGCACACGCGGTACGCTGATGGTATGCGGTCCACAGCCCTTGGCTGCCTCTAAGTGCTCTGCGTGCATAATGATTCCGGTAAAGTCGTAACGGTAATTGTTGAGTCCAAAGAGAACACCAAGCCCTACATCATCAATACCGCCATCCATTGCACGATCCATTGCCTCGGTGTGGTAAGCATAATTACTCTTTGGTCCGGTCGGATGCAGTTTTTCGTAAGATTCCTTATTGTAGGTCTCCTGGAAAAGGATATAAGTACCAATACCGGCTTCCTTTAACATACGGTATTCTTCGACAGTTGTTGCCGCGATATTGACGTTGACGCGGCGAATATCTCCATTTTTATGGTGAATACTGTAGATTGTCTTGATACTTTCCAAAATATACTCGATCGGATTGTTCTTTGGATCTTCGCCTGCTTCGAGTGCCAGACGCTTATGTCCCATATCCTGTAGAGCAATAACCTCAGCGCGGATCTCCTCCTGCGTCAGTTTTTTTCTGTGAATATGCTTGTTCTTTGCGTGATATGGGCAATACTCGCAGCCGTTGATACAATAATTGGACAGATAAAGCGGAGCAAACATAACGATACGGTTGCCGTAGAACTCCTGCTTGATCTCTTTTGCCAACTGATAGATCTCCTCATTCTTGTCTTCCAGTTCGCAGTCTAAAAGCACGATGGCTTCCTTGTGGCTGATCCCTTTCATCTTTCTTGCCTTGTTCAGGATCTGGTCGATCAGTTCCCGATTGTTCTTGTTCTTCTCAGCGTAATCGAGACACTCGCGGATCTCCTTATCGCTGATGAACTCCTCTGCCTTTGATGACATTACATCATACATTCTTTTTTCCTCCCTTTTCCTATGTGTCTTATGTTATAGTCCGTCTCATTTATCCCTTGTAAAATCGACGGTTGTTTGTAAAATTAAATTTTCTTATAATTTCAACACCTATTAAACAGGTGCATCGCCACGGTCTACGACCAGTTCATAACCTATAGACTGCATACGGTTTCCCAGACAATGACGACACTCTGCCGCCTCATCTCCGGTGCAGATCTTATTATCATACAACTCATACTGTTTGCGCACGCTGGTCGGCGACAGATTTGGCATGACGACATTGGCTCCCGCCAAGATCCCCTTTTCACGCCCGCGCGGATCGATCGTCCCCAGCGCTGTCGTTGCCGGAAGCAGCAACTTTGGCTGTAAAAGCCGAAGCAGTGAAATCAGATACAGGGTCTCCTCCACAGTCCCCTGTGCCTGGTCTTTCAGGGGTGTCTCGTGGTGAGGCACAAAAGGTCCGATCCCCACCATTGCCGGCTGTAAGTTCTGGATAAAGACCATATCCTTCGCCAGCGTATGTGGCGTCTGTCCCCGGGAACCGACCATAAAACCGCAACCCACCTGATAACCTAAGTCTTTTAAGGTATAAAGGCATTGGATACGGTGGTCAAAGTCCATTTCCTGCGGGTGCAGGCTCTTGTAATGGTCTTTATCCGCTGTTTCATGCCTTAAAAGGTATCTATCTGCCCCTGCTTCTCTCATTAAGCGGTAACTTTCTTCACTTCTTTCGCCAAGAGACAGGGTAATGGCGCAATTCGGGTGACGCTCCTTGATCTCCCGGATCAGATCACACATGACCTGATCTGTATAGTAAGCATCTTCTCCCCCCTGCAGGACAAAGGTGCGAAAACCCAGTTCTTCCCCAATATCTGCGCAGGATAAGATATCCTCCCGGCTCAGGCGGTAACGTTCAACCTGCCGGTTATCCCTGCGGATGCCACAATAATAGCAATTATTCTTGCAGTAATTGGAAATCTCGATTAATCCTCGCGTATAGATCCTGTTGCCAAAGATCTCTTTGGACCTCTGACGGGCAATTTCCGCTGCATATTCTGCCACTTGATCGCATCGTCCGCGGATAAGTTCTTCCCATTCATCCAGACTTAGTGCATTTTCTTTATCTAATTTATCAATCAATGCTTTGACATCCTGCATTGCCAGTGCCATAGGCATTTCTCTCCTTTTTCTCTTTTCTTTCGCTATTATCCAAGCGTCACTTACTGCAATTTGGAATAGACGGCTTTTGCCGTTACCCCCTCAATATTGCCGATCTTTCCCGACATGGCACTGATCACATCCTGGGGTGCATCTACGGCGACGCTGATCAGTGAGATCCCGCGTTTTTCATAAGGGATCCCCATGCGCCCGATGATATATTTGCCATATGCATGCAGGACGTGGTTGAGTTCTTCTGCCTTGTCACGCTCCTCCACCACGATCGCAAGAATTGCTACTCTGGTATCCATCAGTATGCTCCTTTCTTTTATGAAGAGTGTGCTTTTACCTATAATATGAAAAAGTCCCTGCATCCAAAGATACAGAGACTTTCCCTATCAAACACCTATAAAATCCCGTATCTTTACGCTCAGGCTGCCCTTTGCGCGCAGATGACTTTAATTCATAATGTAAAAAAGGGAGATACCTTGATCTCCCTGAAATTGTCTTTCATAGCGTTACCTCCACAGCCTGCTCAACCCAGGCACCCTTGCGGCACCCGGAAACTCCTTCTTAGTGCTGCTCCATTCCTGACCTGACACGATTCGTAGGCATCCGTCGCGCAAGACCCAAGTATCAACGCCACTTGTGGAGGCCGCCATTTGCATTGTATGGGATTATGACACATTTGTCAATCAAAACCCATCATTCTATCAACCTTCATATGATCTTGCGGATTTTCCTCCCTAAAACTGCTTCTTCTGCTCACGCAGATCTGCGAAAAATCCGCTTAAGAGGGCTGAACACTCATCTTCGAGGACACCGCGCTCAACCTCGACCTGATGATTGAAAGCATCCATCTGTAAAATGTTAAGGACGGATCCGGCGCAGCCCGCCTTGGCATTCATGCTGCCGATAACCGCTTTTTTCAATCTCGCCTGCACCATAGCACCTGCACACATCTGGCATGGCTCAAGGGTCACATACATGGTACAGTCCTCCAGTCGCCAGTCACCTGTCTTTTTACATGCCTGCTTCATTGCGATCAATTCCGCATGGGAAAGTACATTTTTGTCCGTGTTGCGCTTGTTGTAGCCCTTGCCGATGACTTTATCATCGCGCACGATCACGCAGCCGATCGGTACTTCGTTGAGATCGTATGCCTTTTTTGCCTCCTTGAGTGCCATCTTCATGTACTTCTCGTCATGTTTTTCCTGTCTGTTCTTTTCGATTTTCTCTTTCAGTGCCATATGGTAAAACCTCCACCAAACTGTTATAATGTTTTTGATTGGTTTCATTATAACACGATAAGAAATGGAGTAACACTATGACTGTAAAAATATATGGAATGCAGAAAACAACCTTGGTTGATTATCCGGGGCGTGTTGCTACAACCCTCTTTACCGGAGGCTGTAACTTCCGCTGTCCTTACTGCCACAATGGTGATCTGATCGTCGGGCTGAACGACATCAAACCATACACAAAAGATGATATTTTTGATCATCTGCGCAAAAGAAGAAATGTCCTGGACGGCGTTGTCATCAGTGGTGGAGAACCGACCTTGAACCGGGATCTTCCGGACTTTATCCGCCAGATCAAACTCCTGGGCTACAAGGTAAAACTGGACACCAACGGAACCAACCCTGCCATGCTCCGCTCTCTGGTCAAAGACCGCTTTGTGGACTATGTTGCCATGGATATCAAGCAATGCCGGACAAAATATGCAGATATCGTCCACGCGGATGAGTTTGATCTGGATGCGATCGCCGAATCGGTGGAGATCTTAAAAGCTTCCAAAAAAGTCGATTACGAGTTCCGCACGACTGTTTGCCAGGAACTCCATGAGGCAAAAGATATGACCGCTATCGGTATGTGGTTATCCGGCGCCAAAGCCTACTATCTCCAGCCATACAAGGAATCGCCGGATGTCCTGCACCCGGGATTTCACGCACCGGACGATAAGACCATGCAGGAATTTGTCCAAATATTATCCGCCTTTCTGAATAAGGTAGAAATCCGAGGTTAAGTGAGTGAATCTTGAACAGACGACCGACCGCCTGATTCTGCGTATCCTTTCCGCAGATGATGCCGAAAAGGTATTACAATTTTACAAAGACAACGCTGCGATCTTTGAGCAGTTTGAACCCCTGATCGGAAATGACTTTTACAGTCTGGAGCATCAGAAAAACCTTTTGACCTACGAGTATCAGGAGATCCTGAAGTTACATATGCTACGTTTCTGGATCTTTGAAAAAGATAATCCCGACCGTATCATCGGCACGGTCAGTTTCCACAACATTTCGCCGAATATCTATTCTTCTGCCCAGTTAGGCTACAAGATGGATCAGCATTTCTGGCGAAAAGGCTACTGCTACGAAGCGATCAAGGCAGGCATCCGTATTGTTTCGGGAGACATCGGCATCCGCCGCTACGAGGCACTTGTACTGCCGGACAACACCCCCTCTATCTGCCTTTTGAAAAAACTGGGCTTCCACAAGGAAGGTCTGCTGGTAGATAAGGTATTTTTGCAAAATCGCTGGCGCGACCATTATCTCTATGGTTATATCGTTCCGAAAATGTAAGTGCAGAAAGGAGACCTCATGTCACAAGTAACCAAGCGTGCCCTAGAGACATCACTGAAAAATCTTCTTTTACAAAAGCCGCTGGATAAAATAACGATCAACGATATTACGGCAGATTGCGGTATCAACCGCATGACCTTTTACTATCATTTCAAGGATATCTATGATCTGGTGGAATGGTCCTGTCTGGAAGATGCCGAGAAAGCCTTGAACAACAAAAAGACCTATGATACCTGGGAGCAGGGGCTGTTACAGATCTTTTACGCTGTGCAGGAAAATAAGCCATTCATCATGAATGTCTACCACTGCGTCAGCCGGGAACGTGTAGAAAAATACCTCATGCCGCTGACCGATAAACTCTTAGTCGATGTGATCGAGGAGCAGTCCGAAGGACTCTTTGTCAAGCAGACAGACAAGGATTTTATCGCACAGATCTACTCCTATGTCCTGGTCGGGCTCATGTTGGACTGGGTCGCCGATGACATGAAAGAAGACCCGGAAAAACTGGTCGAGCGTCTTGCCATTGTCATCCAGGGAAACCTGTCGGCAGCCCTACATCGTCTATGTGACCACTGATTTTATCAAAAGACCGGATTTGATAAAATTATTTACAATCATACCCCCATGATAAAAAAATTATCATGGGGTCTTTTTTGTTTATTTTCCTTTTTCTTTGACAAACCTATACTACAGGTACAAAGAAATGAAGGAGGTAAACATTATGTATTACTCAGCAGGAACTTATGAATCATTCGCACATCCGGAGAAACCGGAGGGTGTCGACAAAAAATCCGCATACATCATCGGAACCGGACTTGCCGGTCTGACCGCAGCTTTTTATCTGGTGCGTGATGGTCAAATGAAGGGCGAGCATATCCACCTTT
>OGZO01001049.1_pt1 | contig 20587 bp, 20 predicted proteins | sample 1576721 | NCBI WGS metagenome assembly OGZO01 (sample SAMEA3541516, study PRJEB24748) | human gut metagenome | biome: human gut; feature: human-associated habitat; material: faeces | place: China | collected 2012 | reverse complement strand
CACGTTTGCGAGCCGAGAAGTATTTTTGCCGACGTACACGCCGCCGGCAAAAATGTTTTGAATTTTCTTTGCGCCTGCGGGCGCAAGCTCTGCGAGGCCTTTCTGTAAAAGAGCCGATGGCAAAACGCCGTCGGCTCTTTTCATATGGTTTTATGCGTTGAAAACGTATTTGTCCAGCCGGTCGAAGGCCTCCTGCACGCGGGAGAGAGGGAGCGCGAGATTCATACGGATGTGGCAGGGGCCGTGGAACTGCCGCCCGTCCTGCACCGCGACGCCGACGTCCCAGCACGCTCTTTCCACGTCGTCGATGGTCTTTCCGTGCGCTTCGCACCATTTTGTACAGTCCGCAAAGAGTATGTATGTACCCTCCGGCTTCGTGACCTCCACGCCGTCGAAGCGCGTTTTGATATAGTTGCAGGCGAAATCAATGTTGCCCGCGAGCACGGCGCACAGCTCGTCCGCCCACTCGCTGCCCTCCGGAGAATAGGCGGCGATGAGCGCGTGCATGGAGAGCACGTTCATGCTGTCATAGTGCGAAAGCGAACATTCTTTTTCCATGCGGTCGCGTATCCACGGGCTGTAGGCGATGTGGTACGAACCGACAAGCCCCGCCAGATTGAACGTTTTGCTCGGCGCGTAGAGCGCGAGCGTGCGGTTCTTCGCGTCCCCGCTCACGGACTGCGTCGGCGTGTGGACGACGCCGGGCCGGACGATGTCCGACCAGATCTCGTCGGAGACGATGAACACGTCGTGCTTTGCGCACAGCTCCGTGAAGCGCTCGACCTCCCAGCGCTCCCACACGCGGCCCGTCGGGTTGTGCGGCGAGCAGAACACGGCGGCATGTATGTGGTTTTCCACGATCCGGCGCTCCATGTCCTCAAAATCCATGCGCCAGACGCCGTTTTCGTCTTTCACGAGCGGCGATAGGACCATGTTGTAGCCGTTGTTGCCCAGCGCGCCGGTAAAGCCAGTATAGGTGGGGGAGTGGAGAAGAACGTTGCCGCCCTTAGAGCAGAACACGTTCAGCGCGCTGACGACGCCGCCGAGCACACCGTTTTCGTAGCCGATATTCTCGCGCGTTAAGCCGGTCACGCCGTGGCGCTGCTCCTGCCAGCGGAAGATAGCGTTGAAGTATGCATCCGATGGGAAAAAGTACCCATAGACCGGGTGCTTGGCGCGCTCGATGATTGCCGCCGGAACGGTCGGGATGGTGGGGAAGTTCATATCCGCGATCCACATGGGGATGACATCGAACCCCTCGCGGGGCGCGCCCGGTGCGTGGCCGTGTCCGACGCTGTCGATCGCCAGAGCATCGCGGCCGCGGCGGTCCAAGATGGAGGTGAAATCGTATTTCATTCACTCTGCCTCACTTTTTGTATTTGTAACGCGTGACGCACCAAACGCCCCGCCGCACGCATTATACCATCGAAACCGCACCGGGGCAAGCGCCGCCGGGGGAAAAGAAATATCCGCCGCGCGGTTTCTCACGCGGCGGATATTGGTAAGCGGTATTTATTTTCCGCCGAAAATGCTTTTTTTCTTCGGCGATACGCCGGTGTCGCCGAGACTTTCGCCGAGCTTGCGGAGTAGATCCTTCTGCTCGACCGTCAGATTCTTCGGCGTGACGACGCGCACCGTGACGAACTGGTCGCCGCGGCCGCCGCCGTGGAGATACGGCACGCCCTTGCCGCGCAGACGGAACACCGTTCCGGACTGCGTGCCTTCGGGCACGGTGTATTTTACCTTGCCGTCGATCGTCGGCACCTCGACCTCCGCGCCAAGCGACGCCTGCACGATGGACACGGGCAGCTCATAGAGAATGGACGTTCCCTCGCGCTCAAACTGCGGATGGCTGCGCACGCTCACCGTTACGAGCAGGTCGCCCGCCGGACCGCCGTTGCGCCCGGCGTTGCCGAGCCCGCGCAGGGAGATGGTTTGCCCGTCGTCGATACCGGCGGGGATGTCCACCTTGATGCGGCGCGAGCGGCGCACCTTGCCCTTGCCCTTGCAGGTCGGGCACGGCTGATGGATGATCTTGCCGGTGCCGCCGCAGCGGGAGCAGGGCTCCTGTGTCTGCATCATGCCGAAGGGCGTGCGCGCCGTGCGCGTCACGCTGCCGCGGCCCTTGCAGTCGGGGCAGATCTCGGGGGTCGTGCCCTCGGCGCAGCCGGTGCCCTTGCATTTGTCGCAGGTCTCGACCTTCATAACGTCCAGTTCGCGGCTGACGCCGAAGCAGGCCTCTTCAAAGCTGACCTGCACCTCGGTGCGGACGTTCTCGCCGCGCATGGGGGCGTTCGGCGAGCGCTGCGCGCCGCCGAAACCGCCGAAGCCGCCGCCGAACCCTCCGCCAAAGCCGCCGCCGAAGAGATCGTTCAGAATGTCGGCAAAGCCGCCGAAGCCCTCGGCACTCGACTGGAAGCTGGACGGATCGAACGCGGCGAAGCCGTACTGGTCGTACTTCGCGCGCTTATCGGCGTCGGAGAGCACCTCGTAGGCCTCGTTGACCTCTTTGAACTTCTGCTCGCACTCCTTGTCGCCGGGGTGCAGGTCGGGGTGGAATTCCTTCGCCTTTTTCCGGTAGGCTTTCTTTATGTCGTCGGCACTGGCGCTCTTGTCGATGCCAAGTACCTCATAATAATCGCGTTTATCGGCCATATAGCTATCCTCTTAACATGGAACGCGGGCGGACCGGAAATCCGTCCGCCCCGCATTCCGTTGATTGGGACTCAAATTGGGATGATCTTACTTCTTGTCCTTGTCGTCGTCCACGACTTCGTAGTCGGCGTCGTAGTACTGGCCGCCCTGCTGCTGGCCCTGCTGCGCACCGGGATCGGTGTAGCCCGCGCCCGGATTGCCCTGTGCGCCCTGCGGGTTGGCCTGCTGGTACATCTTCTCGCTGACTTTGTAGAAAGCCTGCGTCAGCTCTTCGGTCGCCTTCTTGATGACCTCGGTGTCGGTGCCGGAGAGGGCGGTCTTCAGGCTCGCGAGCTTCTGCTCGACCTCGCCCTTGTCAGCGGCGTCGAGCTTGTCGCCCATTTCGGAGAGGGTCTTCTCGGTCTGGTAGACCATCTGGTCGCCCGCGTTGCGGACATCGACCTCTTCCTTGCGCTTCTTATCCTCAGCGGCGAACTGCTCGGCTTCCTTGACGGCCTTATCGATGTCGTCCTTGGAGAGGTTGGAGGAAGCGGTGATGGTGATATGCTGCTCCTTGCCGGTGCCGAGATCCTTCGCGGAGACGTTCACGATGCCGTTGGCGTCGATATCGAAGGTGACCTCGATCTGCGGCACGCCGCGGCGCGCCGGGGCGATGCCGTCCAGATGGAAGCGGCCGAGGCTCTTGTTGTACTGCGCCATCTCGCGCTCGCCCTGCAGGACGTTGACCTCAACGGAGGTCTGGTTGTCCGCGGCGGTGGAGAACACCTGGCTCTTGCGGGTCGGGATGGTGGTGTTGCGGTCGATGAGCTTGGTGCAGACGCCGCCGAGCGTCTCGATGCCGAGAGACAGCGGGGTCACGTCGAGCAGCAGAATGCCTTCGACATCGCCGCCGAGCACGCCGCCCTGAATGGCAGCGCCCACGGCCACGCACTCATCGGGGTTGATGCCCTTGAAGGGGTCTTTGCCGGTGAAGCTCTTAACGGCTTCCTGCACGGCGGGGATACGGGTGGAGCCGCCGACGAGCAGCACCTTGCTCAGATCGTTCACGGAGAGGCCGGCGTCGCTCAGCGCCTGACGGACCGGGGCCATCGTGCGCTCAACGAGATGATGGGTCAGCTCGTTGAACTTCGCGCGGGTCAGCGTCACGTCGAGATGCTTCGGGCCGTTCGCATCGGCGGTGATATACGGCAGGTTGACGTTGGTGCTCGTCACGCCGGAGAGGTCGCACTTCGCTTTTTCGGCGGCCTCGCGCAGACGCTGCATGGCGACCTTATCGCCGGAGAGGTCAACGCCCTCGGCCTTCTTGAATTCCTCAACGAGGTAATCGGTCACGCACTTATCAAAGTCGTCGCCGCCGAGACGGGTGTCGCCCGCGGTGGCCAGAACTTCGATGACGCCGTCGCCGATCTCGAGCACGGACACATCGAACGTGCCGCCGCCGAGGTCGTAGACCATGATCTTCTGCTCGGATTCCTTATCGAGACCGTAGGCCAGAGCAGCCGCGGTCGGCTCGTTGATGATACGCTTGACATCGAGACCCGCGATCTTGCCGGCGTCCTTGGTGGCCTGACGCTGGCTGTCGGAGAAGTACGCCGGGACGGTGATGACCGCTTCGGTCACGGTCTCGCCGAGATAGGCTTCCGCGTCGGTCTTGAGCTTCTGCAGCACCATGGCGCTGATCTCGGGGGGAGTGTAGCTCTTGCCGTCGATGTTGACGCGGTAGTTGGTGCCCATTTCACGCTTGATGGAGGAAATGGTGCGGTCAGGGTTGGTGATGGCCTGGCGCTTTGCGACCTGGCCGACCATACGCTCGCCGGTTTTGGAGAACGCTACGACGGACGGTGTAGTGCGCGCGCCCTCGGCGTTGGGGATGACTTTCGGCTCGCCGCCTTCCATAACGGCGACGCAGCTATTGGTAGTGCCAAGATCGATACCGATGATTTTAGACATAATGATTGCCTCCTGTATAGACGAAATATTTTTATAAACTATGGGATGATATATTCAAACGGGAGATCAGTTGGCGACCTGCACCATACTGAAGCGGATCACCCGATCGCCCATTTTGAAGCCCTTCTGGAACTCCTGCACGATCTCGCCCTCGCCCTTTTCGGGGTCTTCCATGTGCATGACGGCGTTGTGCTCGTTGGGATTGAATTTCTGACCGACGGCCTCGATCGGCGTGACGCCGAGCGCCTGAAGCGCTTCGAGGAACTGGGTCATCGTCATTTCCACGCCCTTTTTATAAGCCTCGTCCGCGGTCTCCTGCCGGAGCGCCCGTTCGAGATTATCAAAGATCGGCAGCAGCTTTTTGAGCGTGTCGGCCTTGACATCGGCGTAGATGTTGTCGCGCTCTCTGGCAGAGCGCTTGCGGAAATTGTCGTATTCGGCGCGGAGCCGGAGGTTTTTGTCCTTTTCCGCGGCGAGGTCGTTCTGCGCGCTTTCAAGCTCGGCGCGAAGCGCGTCCGTTTCGGACACCTCCTCGACCATCGCCTCCGGCGCTTCTTCGACCGGCGTTTCTTCGATGGGCTGCTCTTCCTTCGGAGCGGTTTCCTTATTCTTGCTGCTCATCGGTCCATGTGTCTCCTTTAACTATCATTTTTCCGAAGCCCGCGGGGGCTTCGCCTGCGCCGAGCAGACGGCTGAGTCCGTCGGCAATGTATTTGAGCTTGGCGGCCACGGCGCTGTAGTCCATCCGCAGCGGGCCGACCACGCCGATCAGCCCGCGCTGGCCCTCGCCGGCGTCGTAGCTTGCCATGACTACGCTGGAATCGCGCAACTCCTCGGCAACATTCTCCGGCCCGATAATGACCCGAACGGGGTTGCTGTCCGCCGCGCCCGGCAGACGCATGAGATGGTCGGAATCGGAGAGGTAGCTGATGACGCGGTGCGCCTTGTCGGGATCGCGGAATTCCGGCTGCTGCAGAAGGCTGCTCTCACCGGTGACGAACGCCGCACCCGCGCGGCTCTCGCTGAGCACCTCAATGACGTAGGCGGCGATGATGGAGGTGAGCCCCATCGTGTCGCGCGCGGCGCGCTCCGTGGCGGAGATGAGCACCGGCGTCACGCTCTCCTCGGGGATGTTTGTGAATCCCGCGTTGAAGAGCGCCGAGAGCTTCTGGATCTGCCCCTGCTCCACCGAAAACGGCAGATGCACGAGCTTGTTCTTAACGGTATTGTCTCCGAGAAGAACAACGATTATGAAGGTGTTCGCGTCAATGTAGAGAAGATCAAACCGCCGTATCGTCGCGGCGCGCGGCGCGCTAAGCGTCAGCGCCGGGTAGCCGGTGAGCTGACCGGCGAGCTTTCCGGCGTCGCTCATCAGCTTGTCGAGCTGCTCCATCTTTTCGCTCAGCCGGGCGTTGATCGCCTCGGCCTCCTCAACGGAGACTCTCTGCCGCTCCATGAGCTCGTTTACATAGAACCGGTAGCCCTGCGGCGAGGGGATGCGCCCCGCGCTCGTGTGCGGCTGCTCCAGATAGCCGAGCGCCGTGAGCTCGGAGAGCTCGTTGCGGATCGTGGCGCTGCTGCACCCGAGCCCGGCGATCTGCGCGATCGTCTTGGAGCCGACCGGCTCCGCCGTGCGGATGTATTCATCCACAACAGCCGCGAGTATTTTCTTTTTTCTCTGGCTGATCTCCACGGCGGCTTCCTCACATTAGCACTGGGCGCCTTTGAGTGTTGGCACTCTCTTCCTACGAGTGCTAATTTACCACTCCTCTATATAAATGTCAAGCGTTCTGCAAAGATTTAAAAAACCGTTCACAAATGGGAAAATTGTTGTATAATGAGAGCGTAATTTCCGTCCGTCCGGGCGGCAGAAAAAGGAGACAGCGCCATGCCGACACCCTGGAAACGCTCCCCGGAGGAGCTGCATAAAACCTATATCGCCAACACGGAGGCGTTTTATAAAGTCGCGGGGCGCGGTCTTGCGCAGGAGCTGGATGAGTTTGTGGTGTCCTGCGCGCTCGGTCTCTGGAAGGGCAGCCCCCGGCTCGGCCAGCAGCATGTGGACGCGGTGAACCAGCTCTATTCCAAGGGCCGCAAGCCCGGCGCGTACCTTCTCTGGGAGCTCACCGAGAAGGTGTGCAAAAGCGCCGATTTCCTGCCGCCGCTCTTCTTCTGGAATCTGACGGAGCAGGACGCGCGCCGAGGCACGGCCAATTCGCGCATTTTTGTGCGGATGCTCACGAACATCCTGCTCTATCTCGCCGCCGTGGACGACGAGGTCACGATGGCCGAGGCCGAATACATCACCGAGTGCTCCGATAAGCTCACCGCCATCTGCGACGGGGCAAACGTTATGAAGTCCAAAGCGCCCATCAACGCCGCGGACTATGTGACGAGCGGCGAGCAGCCGTTCACGGCGCAGACGGGCGTGTCCGCCGTCGGAGAAAAGAAAGCGGACGCCGAAGCGTCCGCGCAGAAGGAAGAAGAGCCCCCAAAGCCGAGCCTTGAGGAGCTGATGGCAGAGCTCGAGGAGCTTGTCGGTCTCGGCACGGTCAAGCGCGAGGTCAAAAATCTCACGAATCTCATCAAAGTGCGCAAGCTGCGCGAGGAAAACGGTCTGCCGAACAGCGCCATGAGCCTGCATATGGTGTTCCTCGGCAACCCCGGCACCGGCAAAACGACCGTGGCGCGGCTCATGGCGGGGCTGTACGCCGCCATCGGCGCATTGAGCAAGGGGCAGCTTGTCGAGGTGGACCGCTCGGGGCTCGTCGCGGGCTACGTCGGGCAGACGGCGCTCAAAACGCAGGAGGTCATCCAGTCGGCGCTCGGCGGCGTGCTGTTCATCGACGAGGCGTACTCCCTTGCCTCCGGCGGCGAGAACGACTTTGGCCGCGAGGCGATCGAAACGCTGCTCAAGGCGATGGAGGACCACCGCGACGATCTTGTTGTGATCGTTGCCGGGTACGACGAGCCGATGGAGAAATTCATCAACTCCAACCCCGGCTTGCAGTCGCGTTTCAATAAATATCTGTATTTCCCCGACTACAACGGCGAAGAGCTTATGGCCATGTTCCGGATGCGCTGCAAAAAGAACGGCTACCGTCTCACCGAGGAGGCGGAGACGTACGCGAAGGAGTTCTTCGAGGATATGTATAAGAACCGCGACGACAACTTCGGCAACGGCCGCGACGTGCGCAACCGCTTTGAGGACATCATCTCCCGCCAGGCCAACCGTCTCGCCGCCATGGAAGCGCCGACGAAGGACGATCTTATGACCATCACGAAGGAGGACTTCCTTGTTTCTGCTGAGGAATAAACCCGGACAAAACGGGCTGCCAATCGGCAGCCCGTTTTGATTTATCCGTGTTTTGCCGCAGGATACGGCTCTTTTACGTCGGTTCGGCCGAGCAGATAGTCGGTGCTTGTACCGTAATACTCGGCTAGCCGAAGGAGAACATCCGTTGGAATATCACGCTTTCCCAGCTCATAGTGTGAATAGCTCACCTGCGTACACCGGAGGAACTCCGCTACGTCCCTTTGCCGCAGATCCCGATCCTCCCGCAGATCGCGTATCCTTCTGTACATACTGTCTCACCCTTTCCAACGAAGTATGTACAAAAGTATAGGCATAACATTTTGTTATATTGACTTATAAAACAAAATGTTATATTCTAATTATACAACACGGATAGATAGGGTGAATTACTACTATGAACTGCGGCGATTCTTCTTTTATCAACGAGATCAAAGACTACTCCGCTGAGGAAATCCGGCTGATCTTGTCCGACCAAAAGGACCTGTATACACCGGACGAGATTGAACAGCTGCGTCGACTGCTGCGGGAAAAAACGATTCAGGCTTCACGGCCGTGTTCCGAAGAAACGAAAGAAGCGTCTCCCTCCGGCTATAAGCCGAGTGCGCTGAGGACAATATACTGCCAAAAATGCGGAGGTCCCAATTCTGGCACCTCTGACATCTGCCGCTTCTGCGGAGCCGTTTTACGTCTGGATATGGACGATTCGGATACTTATGCGGAGGATGAACCCGAAGAAGCTTCAGAAAGCTTTGCTGCGCAGTACATCTTCTCTTTTCTGATTCCCTTGGTTGGCTTCATTATCGGTGCCGTAATGTTGTCCAGCAGAGACTCTTCGCGTTCCTCTTGTGGAACGGCCTGTATCCTTTTAAGTATCCTATCAATCGTTCTTGATGTGCTTGTTTGGGCCGTGCTATTCTGATTTAAAAACGATTACAAAGTTCACGCCGCCGGGGTCTCCCCCCGGCGGCGCTTCTATATTTCAAGCCGGACGCTGAGCGCCTTACCGCATTTCTTCGATGTGGTAAATGTAATCCAGCGACGAGAGCGCTTCGATGATCTCGCGGTGGGTCTTATACTTTTTCAGCTCGGCGCTGCATATGGTGAACGTCACGGTGAATACGCTCAGCCCCGAACCGGCATACGCCTGATTCGCTTCGATATCGTCGATGCGAAGGCCCAGCCGCCGGCTCACGGTGACGAAGTCGCGCAGATAGCCGCTGTTTTTGAGCTCCAGATGGATCTCAAAATGATTGGAGCGGTTTTTCAAATACTGCTCAAACGCCGGAAAGCACGCGAGAATGCACAGGAAAAAGAGAAACACGATCCCCGTGACCGTGTACAGCCCCGCGCCGATCGCAAAGCCGAGAATGCTGCACGCCCAAAGGCCCGTGGAGGTCGTGAGGCCCTTGATCTGGCTGCGGGAGCTGAAGAGAATGGCGTTGCCGCTCACGAGCGCCGCGGCGATGACGGTCGCCGCCGAGAGAATGGGCAGCCGCGCACCGAAGTTGCTCATCAGGTATACGTCGAGCAGCATGGATACCGTGGAGGCAAAGGATACAAGCACAAACGTGCGCAGCCCTGCCGAGTGGCGTTTGCTCGAGCGCTCGCACCCGATCACCGAGGCGAGCAGCACCGCCAGCGCGATGCGCAGCAGCACCGAGCCGGTATTCAGTCCGCGGGACCATTCGCCGAGAAGATCGGCGAGAGGGTCATGCATGGCAAAGATCATCGTTTTCTCCTTTCAGCCGGCAGCGCCCGGTAGAGCGCGGCATAGTGCTCTTCGGCGGCGTCCGAAAACGCTTTTTCGTCTTCATAATAGACCGCGCGGTGCGCGGGCAGCTCGCTTTGGATGGCGTTGATCCGCTCGATGAGCCGCTCAACTTCGCTTTTCGGACAGCCGGTCTCGTCCGGCTCCGGCTCGGGCGTGAGATCCTCGAGTCTGTTGGAATACGAATGCGAAAGATAGAGCGAGAGCTTCGCGCACGCGGGGCCGATGAGCTCATACAGAACGCTCGACGAGAGGATGATCGTTTCAAGCGCCGTGCCCGCGCTGCCGCCGAGCGTGCGCGCGCCCATCGCGGCGAGACCGATCGCAACGCCCGCCTGCGGGATCAGCGCGAGACCGAGATAGTTCCGCACCCGCTTATCCTTCCCGGTGAGCAGGCAGCCGGAGAACGCGCCGCCGTATTTGCCGAGAATGCGCACGAAAAAGTAAGCCACGCCGACCCAGACGAGCGGCACGCCGCCGATGGCGTCGGAGGTGTTCACGAGCGCGCCGAGATCAAAGTTGAGCCCCGACCGCACGAAAAAGAGCAGCAGGATCGGCGGAGAGAAGTAGTTGAGCTGCTTGAAGAGCTGCTCGTCGCCGGTCGTGTTGATGTACACCATGCCCATGGCCATGCAGCCGAGCAGAGGCGAAACATCCAGCGCCGTGCAGATGCCACAGAAGGCGAACAGCAGCGCCACCGAGACGATCAGGCGGTTATCCGCCGAGCGCCCATCCAGAAAGAGCTTCAGCAGCAGCCCGAACACACCGCCGAGACAGAACACCAGCAGATTGACGCCGAGCGGCCGGAGAACGGAAAGAAGATCGAAGCTCCCCGTATCCGCCGCCACAGCGACGGAGATCGCAACGCTGTACGCTACGAGCCCCACCGCGTCGTCAAGCGCGACGACCTGCAGGAGCGTATCGACGAAATCGCCCTTCGCGCCGGTCTGCCGGATCGTCATCACCGTGGAGGCGGGAGCGGTGGCCGCGGCGAGCGCGCCGAGCACGAGCGAAAAGTTGAGATCCAGCCCGAGCGGGAAATAGCACACGAGAAACACCAGCGCCGAGGCGAGACATGCCTCCAGCACTGTGATGACGAGCACCTTCGCCCCGCTTTTCTTCAGCGTGGAAATGCGGAAAAACTCGCCGGTGGAAAACGCGATGAATGCGAGCGCGATGTCGGCGAGAAAGCTCATGCCGTCGATCACGCCGCGCGGGACGAGATCAAGACAGAACGGCCCGAGCAGAATGCCGGAGACGATGTACGCCGTGACGTTCGGCAGCCGGAGCTTTGACGTAAGGCGCGTCATCGCAAAACCGGCGATGAGCATCAGCGCGAGCGAGACGATCACGGCCGACACGCCCGGCGTGATGTGGAGCCTTTCGTAGACCGACGGAATCATACAAGCAGCCCTCCCTGAAAAAGCGATTGACGTTTTCTGGGGCTATGATATAATCGAAATGCAATAAGTGCAAATTATATTATTTTTAGGATATATAAATATTATTGATATAACGGGAGGCGTGCAGCCATGCTGAGCACAAAATTGCAGACCGTTCTGGCCGTGGCGGAATACAAAAATTTCACCCGTGCGGCGGAGGAGCTGAACATGACGCAGCCCGCGGTGAGCCACCATATCAAGCAGCTCGAGCAGGAGGTGGACGCGCCGCTCTTCGTGCGAAACAAAGCCGGATTAAAGCTGACGCCGCAAGGGGAGATCGTGGTGAACTACGCCCGCCGGATGAAGGCGCTCCATGAGCGGATGTTTGCCGAGCTGCAAAACGCCGAGCGTCATCTCTCGCTGCTCCGCATCGGCATAACGCATACGTCCGAGAGCAATCTCACCGCCGCGGCGCTCGCTCGGTACAGCAACCAGAAGGGCAAATTGAAGATAATCCTTTTTACGGATACCATAAACAATCTTTATGATATGCTGGAAAATTACGAGCTGGATCTCGCTATCGTGGACGGCGCGTACGGCGATCCGCGCTTCTCCTCCATGCTGCTGGACACGGACTATCTCACGTGCGTTATGTCGGTGGACAATCCGCTCGCGCGGAAGGGGGCCGTCACGCTCGCGGAGCTCCGGCGGCAGAAAATGATACTGCGTACCCCTGCCTCGGCGACGCGGACGCTGTTCGAGTCGGCGCTCGAGAGCAACGGCGAGAGCATACAGTCCTTTGACGTTACGCTCGAAGTTGATAACATCGCCACGATCAAGGATCTGATCCGAAAGGATCTCGGCGTTTCGATCCTGCCGCGCAGCGCGTGTCTCGACGAGCTGCGAAAGGGTAAGATCGCGGCGCTGCCGGTGGAAAATCTGAGCATGGTGCGCGAAACGAGGATCGTATACAACAAGGACTTCACCCACACCGATATGCTCAACGAGATCATCAAAACCTATGGCTCGACCGTAATGAACTGAAAGAAAAACCGGCCTTGCTCCGTTGAAAAAGGAGCAAGGCCGGTTTTTGATGAGAAAAAGTGTCAGCGGGGAATGAGCGTGTACACGCCCGGCGCGGAGAGAAGAGTCTCGTTCTCGAGTGTGATGCGCGGGGAGAAGCTCTGCTCGCCGTCCAGACCGGAAAACACCGCGAGGACGTTGGGGCGCACGTCGCTTTCGTTGCAGCGCACCGCGACGGCGCAGCGCTCGGCGGAGGAGTAGAGCAGCGCGCCGGGATAGGCGTCATAATTGTTTTGCGTTTCGAGAACGTAGTTATAAAGCGACAAGACCTTGTCGCCGCGGGGGATGAGGATGAACACCTCGTCACCGGGCTGCTCCACGCAGGCCGAGGCGGCGATATCGGCAAGATAGGAAATGCCGTCCAGCCCCTTTTGGGCCAGAAGCTCCGGCAGCGCGTCCGAAAGAGATGCGGCGTTGCTGCGCCCGAGATAGAGCGCCGCGCAGTAGGCGTTCGTTTCATAGAGCGTGCGCTGCAATTCCTCCCACGAGGGAAGCGGCGAGTCCGGCACCGGTTCCGGGGAGGGCGTCGGCTCTTCCGTCGGCTCCGGTGTCGCGGGCGGCGTGGGCGCGGGCGCGTCCGTCGGCTCCGGCGTCGGCGTTTCCGACGCCTCGGCGGACGGCGAAACGGAAGTCTCCGGCGGCCTTGTCCGTCATCAGGATCTCGCAGGCCTTGCGGGCCCGCTGCTGAAAGGCATTGAGGGCGGCACCGTCAAAGGCGATGTCCCTTACCTGGGCTTCCGGGACAGGTTCATGATATTCCATGATGACCTGGGTCTTGCGGAAGTTCAGCAGTAGCTTTGCCCTGTACGCAAGACAGGCGGCATGATCCGTACAAAACGGATCGCTGTCGCCGTCCAGCTGCATAAGGCTTTCGTAAAGGGTCTCTCCCTTATAGGCATACTGCTGCGCCCGGATGGCCGGGAACGCCGGATGATGCGCGGCCTCCCACTCCCAGGTCCCTTCCGTGTCCGCCACGGCCGTCACCAGAGTGCCGGTACCGTTACCGTAGACAGCGAACCAGATACGGGCATCGCCATCTACAGAGTGCCGGGTTTTGGGACGCAAGGTCCGGTTCCCCAGGCCTTGCAGCCGCATGTCCGCAGCCGGAACAAAGGTGAAGGCAGGACGGGCACGGGAGACGATGACCATCTGATCCGCGGTGACCAGCTGGCCCGCTCCCCGCAAAGGAGGTTGTCCCCCCATAAAGAAAACAAAAACAGCCACAGCAATGATGGCAACAACTATCAGCAGGATTTTCATGGTTCCTCCAGAGCGCTTGGCAGACCGGAGCCATACGTCCGCCGCAAGCATGTTAACCGCATCCACGACGGAGCAAAAGCCCTGTCGCGCAGAGGTTCGGATCCGGGCAGAGAGCCTGCAACAGCAGATCTTACCCCCTGAAAACAGAAAAGGGATCTACGTTTCCGTAGATCCCTTGGGGTTTCTGCTTTCTGGTCGGGATGAAAGGATTTGAACCTTCGACCCCTTGAACCCCATTCAAGTGCGCTCCCAGACTGCGCTACATCCCGACGCGAGAAAAAGAAGTACGCTCGACCAGCCTCTTTGTCAACATAAAATTCTTTTGAGAAAAAAATTTTTTGCTTTTGTGAAATTTTAGGGCAATTTCTGCCGTTTTCGTTACATTGTGAAGCATTTCTCAGCCCTTATGAACATCCGGACACATTGCCAACTTATTGATTTCCATTAACTTTCAAATGCCTTTTTGCCTGATGGAACTCCACTGAGCTTGTTTTTTTCTTCTTTTGCCAGAATATTTTTCATAAAAACCAAGCATTCACCTGCATTGACAAAAAAAATTTCCTGTGTAGAAGACAGATGGCCGCGCAGCCTGGGGGGTCAGGATGCCGGCTGGATTTTCCGGTTTCCCCTACTTGTGTCACATATTATTTCATAGTATGTCACACGGAAGGGATTTTTTCACCAGGTTGAGAAACCTGTAATCAGGAGGTTGGATATGACAACCAAATCAGCCTTTAATGAAGACAAAGTAGCCCTGCTGCTTGGCTGCATTATCTTCATCTTGGGCCTTGGCAAGTTCGCTGGACTGGATCTCCTTGGCTGGGTGGTAAAAATCGGCATGTGGGTCGATAGCCCCGTCGATGCCTGGAAGCCCGCTACCAAGGGCATGATGGCCGGCTGGCAGTCCCTGCTGGCTACCTATGTGTTTGTGACCGGTCTGCTGGCTATCGGCGTCAAACTGATGAAGGGTAACGTGGGCCGCTTCGTGGGCTCCTTCACCGTGATCTTCTTCATCGCCATCGCCTGCTACACCGCCGGCGCCAACGCCTACATCGCTGCTAACCCCACTCAGCTGGCTAAGCAGGGTATTCCGTGGGCTCTGGGCCTGAGCACCGAAGCCGGCCTGATCGCCGCTCTGGTCATGGGCATCCTGATCAGTAACTTTGCCCCCAGCGTTGCTGACTCTCTGCGCGATGCCTGCCGCCCCGAGCTGTTCGTTAAGATCGCCATCGTGGTTCTGGGTGCCGAACTGGGCGTGAAGGCCGCTGATGCCGCCGGTTTTGCTGGCCACATCATCTTCCGAGGCCTGTGCGCCATTGTTGAAGCTTACCTGCTGTACTGGGCCGTGGTTTACTACGTTGCCCGTAAGTACTTCAAGTTCAACAAGGAATGGGCCGCTCCTCTGGCTTCCGGTATCTCCATCTGCGGTGTGTCCGCCGCTATCGCCACTGGTGGCGCCATCCGCGCCCGGCCGGTGGTCCCGATCATGGTTTCTTCCCTGGTCGTTGTGTTCACCTGCATTGAAATGCTGATCCTGCCCTTCATCGCTCAGACCTTCCTGTACACCGAGCCCATGGTGGCCGGCGGCTGGATGGGCCTGGCCGTGAAGTCCGACGGTGGTGCTATCGCTTCCGGTGCCATCACCGAATCCCTGATCCTGGCCAAGATGGCCGGTCTGGGCACTGAATGGGAACCCGGCTGGATCGTGATGGTGACCACCACCGTCAAGATCTTCATCGACATGTTCATCGGTATCTGGGCTCTGCTCCTGGCCTACATCTGGACGGCCAAGTTCGACAAGACCCGTGGCGACCGCACCATGACCTGGGGCGACGTCATGGACCGCTTCCCCCGCTTCGTGCTGGGTTACCTGGGTACCTTCCTGGTCCTGCTCATCGTCTGCCTGAGCACGCCTGAACTGCACAAGGTCGGCAAGGCCATGTCCGGCGCCATGAACGGCTTCCGCGTCATCTTCTTCCTGATGACCTTCTTCAGCATCGGTATGGTTTCCAACTTCCGCAAGCTGATGGAAGAAGGCATCGGCCGCTTGGCCATCGTGTACATCGTCTGCCTGTTCGGCTTCATCATCTGGGTCGGTCTGTTCATTTCCTACGCCTTCTTCCATGGCATGACCCCGCCGGTGGTTGGCGCCTAGTTTAAAGGAGAACAATGATGGAAGACAAAGAAGTCAAATTCCACGAAGAAGTCCAGAAGATGGAATACGAGCCCCTGGATGAGACTGAAATGAAGCTCATCCACTGGAGCTGGGGCCTGGGCGTGGGTCTGCTGGTGGTGCTGTTCCTCATCAGCAAGTTCGTGATGACCACCCACTAGACCTCGGGCTGCTAAACACGTAATAAGGATGCCGGGAAGGGCCTGCGCCCTTCCCGGCTCTTGCGTACAAAGGACAAGTATCATGCCGCGTTATCATCTGCGTTACCTTAAGGGCCCCAACTATACCCTGAACCTGGTTTCCGGTTGATTTCCGGCCGGCAGTTTTTCTTTTTCCGGTTGTTCTTTTCGTTGTTTTTCTTGTTGTTTTTTTATTCGAAGACGGCTTTTTTGCTGTCGTATTCGTCTTTTTTCCAGTTGTTTTACTTTTGGTAGACTTTGCTGCCATTACAACTCCCCCTTATGATGGCAATACTAATTATAATTATAGCATTTAGGGGTTTTGATGTCATTACACATTTTCGTTCTTTTTTTTATTTCTTTCATTGATCATTTCGTGCAATTTATTCAATGCATCTTTTAATCCGCCGACTTCATTGATGAGTCCTTCCTGTACCGCATCTTTTCCTTCCAGCAATGTCCCGACATCTTTTACCAGTTCTGTCGGATTTAACATCAGGGTCTCGATCCGCTCCTGTGTCATAGACGAGTGATCTGCCAGGAATCTGGTGATCCGGTCCTGTGTTCTCAGCATATTATCCAGGCTTTGCTGCACACCGATAAACATCCCGTTCGAGCGCACCGGATGAATGACCATTGTCCCGCTTGGCACAATAAAGGAATAGTCCGCAGATACGGCAAGCGGGCCTCCGATGGAATGACTTCCTCCAAGAACCAGTGACACAGACGGTTTACTGAGTGAGGCGATCATTTCTGCAATGGAGAGTCCTGCTTCCACATCGCCGCCAAGTGTATTCAGAAGAATCAGTAATCCGTCGATCTCATTGCTGTCTTCGACTTCCGCAAGCAAAGGAAGTAAGTGCTCGTATTTGGTTGCCTTGGTGTTTCCCGATACTGCTTCATGCCCTTCAATCTCTCCTACAATAGTAAGTAATTTGATCCGGTGGCTGTCCCTGCTGTTCTCAAGATTGGCGCTTCCTGTTTCTTTCAGTTCTTCAGTCGGTTCCGCACTTTTTTCTTTTTCCTTTTTCTCTTCACTCATAAAAAATACCTCCATACTTTTTTCTTAGTATGGAGGTATCGGATTCTTTTTATTCATCCCAGTTGTGATATACATCCTGAACGTCATCGTCATCATCCAGCATATCCAGAGTTTTCTGAATATTGGCGATATCTTTTGCGTCTGTCAGTTCTACATATGTCTGAGGAATCATTGTTACTTCAGCAGATGCCATAGGAATTCCTGCTTCTTCCATTGCAAGACGGACTGCACTGAAATCGTCCGGATCAGTCAATACTTCAAAGCTGTCTTCCTCTTCTACAAAATCTTCGGCTCCTGCATCGAGTACCTGCATCATCAGCTCATCGGCATCGCCTTCGTATTCTTCTTTATCGATTACGATCTGACCTTTCTTATCGAACATGAATGATACACATCCAGGTGTTCCTACATTACCGCTTCCCTTTGTAAATGCGTTCTTTACGTTAGATGCTGTACGGTTCTTGTTATCTGTAAGAGTCTCTACGATGATAGCTGTACCGTTCGGTCCATAGCCTTCGTATGTAATGTGCTCATAGTTTGCCGCACTCATATCTCCGGATGCACGTTTGATATTTCTTTCGATGGTATCATTCGGCATGTTATTAGATTTTGCTTTTGCAATTACGTCACGTAATCTGCTGTTGTTAGAAGGATCAGAACTTCCGCCTTCTTTTACAGCTACTGCAATCTCTTTACCGATCTTTGTAAAAATCTTTCCTTTTGCAGCATCATTTTTCTCTTTCTTATGCTTAATATTGGCAAATTTTGAATGTCCTGACATGTCTTTTACCTCTCTTTATCTATTTGTTTTTATCTTTTTTTAAAATTGTATTATTACACACGTTGTCTATTCTATCACGCTTCGAAAACTTTTTCAATCTTAACTGTCTGAATTATATTATTATCGATCTGTAATACCGTGAAACGATAGCCGTCATAGTCAACAACACAGGTTTCGTCTTCTCCAGGGATGTGTTCCAGTTTATCGATCAGAAATCCATTCAGTGTCTCATAATCTTCTTTGTCAAATGTTACCGGAATCAGATCTTCCAGATCCTCCAGTTCAGTCAGACCATTGACAATCATACTTCCGTCATTCTGTTTTTTGATCATTTCGTCTTCTTCATCATATTCATCCAAAATATTTCCGACGATCTCTTCCAAGATATCTTCCATTGCGACAAGGCCAGAAGTCTGTCCGTATTCGTCCAGCACAACGACCATATGATTTTTAGCCGCCTGCATTTCTTTGAAAAGAGTATCAATGCTCTTTGTTTCAGGAATATATGTAACCGGACGGAGGTATTCCTCCAGATTTTTTACCGGACATTGCCGTTTTGACTTGTCCAGATAGCCAGACGTTGCATCTCTCAGATGAATGATCCCGATGATCTCATCGATATCTTCCTGATAGACCGGAAATCTTGAAAAGCGTTCATCCAGCATGAATTGCAAAGCCTCTTCCAGTGACCAGTCTCCATCGATTGCTACAATATTTTTTCGGTGGGTCATAATATCCTTTGCATCCTTATCCATATAACGGAAAATATTGCGGATCAGACCTGCCGCTTCTTTCTGCATCTCTTCGTCCATTTCATCTTCGTGAAATATCTGTTTCATTCGTTGGAATAAACTTCCCTCTTCCATAATTAATTATCCTTAACTCCTTCTCTATGTATGAAGCTCGAAACTGATTCGAATTGCTTCATCAACCTTGTTCATTATCTCTTCGTCCAGATGACATACCAGATCCTTAAGTCTCTGCTTATCGATCGTACGGATCTGTTCCAGTAAAACCACGGAATTTCTGACAATATGATACCTTCTTGCGTCAATTTCCACATGTGTCGGTAATTTTGCTTTGTTCATCCTTGAGGTGATCGCCGCACAGATGACGGTCGGGCTATGCCTGTTTCCAACATCATTCTGTATGATCAGGACCGGACGGATTCCACCCTGTTCCGATCCGACTACCGGACTTAAATCCGCATAATAAATATCTCCTCGTTTCACCTGCACCTTGCTTCACACTCCGATTCTTAAGATATACTAAGTATTTCCCTTTTTCTCGGATGTATTCTGCAAAATTTCAAGAACACACGGCGATTTAAAAACTGTCGACCTGTTCTACGACTTCTCCATGCCGGATGTATTCTCTCGGAATACGTTTATTTAACACACACACAAATTCATAATTGAATCTACCGGAAAGTTCTCCCAGTTTATCAACAGAAAGGAACTCTTTTCCATCACGTCCGAAGATGACAACCTTATCTCCGAATTCTACATCTTCAATTGCCGTTACATCAACCATGAACTGATCCATGCATACACGACCGATGATCGGTGCTTTTTGTCCGTGGATCAGGACGTAGCCTTTATTGGACAGACTTCTTGGATACCCGTCTCCGTATCCGACCGGAATCGTCGCCACCTTTGTCGGACGTGTTGTGATATAAGTTCCTCCATAACTTACCGGCTTTCCCTCCGTCAGCCATTTTACATGTGCAACATGGCTGATCAGTTCCATTGCAGGTTTTAATGGTACTTTATCTTTTTCCACCTCATCGGACGGATACATTCCATATGTTGTAATTCCCGCACGCACAATATCCATATTGGCTTCTTCCAGATCAATGATGCCGGCACTGTTGGAACAATGATAATACGTGAATGTAACGTTACGCTTTTTCAATTCCTCTTTCATCCAGAGGTATTTCTCCAACTGTTCTTTTGTAAATGTCTTATCTTCTTCATCGGATTTGGCAAAATGCGTGAACATACCTTCCATTACCAGATTCGGCAGCTTGCTGATTCTGGCGATCTCATCTGCATTTTCCTTCGTAATCTGGAAACCAAGTCTTGCCATTCCTGTATCAAGCTTAATATGGACATAGACGTTACATCCCATAGCTTCGGCAAGCTCAGATACTTCTTTTGCCATCTCATAGCTGTAAACGGTCATACGTATCTCGTTACGGATCATTACATCCCACTGATCAGGGAAAATGCATCCCAGTACCAGTACTGGCTTTTTCAGGCATGCATCCTTGATCAGTATCGCCTCGTCCAATGTGGCAACGGCATATCCCCAGATGTAATCCATCGGCTCCAAAAGTTTTGCGATCTGGACAGCCCCGTGCCCATAACCATCCATTTTGATGACTGCCATCATCTGGGTATTCTTATGAATATTTTTTTTCATCATTTCTATATTATATTCAACCGCATCTAAATTGACTCTGGCTAAAACTCTTGTATATTGCTTCACTGTTATTCTTCCTCCAGTTTCATTAATGCTTTACTGATATATTCTATCAGATCTCTCGCCATTACACTATATACGCCTTTTTCAAATTTTGCAAGGTCACCGGACAATCCATGTATATATGTGCCTAATTCTGCAGCATCTTCCGCTTCTTTTTCCTGCACCATCCATCCGGAGATCACGCCGGCGAGAACATCTCCCGATCCGGCTTTTGCCATCGCACTGTTCCCGGTAAGGTTCATACGTATACCTTTCTCTTCGCTTGCGATCAGAGTTCTCGAATCTTTCAGTACACAGGTAATCCGGTATCTTGAAATAAAATCTTTCAGGATCTGGATCCTGTCTGCTTTCAGTTCCTCTACAGGAGTGCCTGTAAGTCTTGACATTTCTTTCATATGCGGTGTGATCACAAATCTGCGCTCGGCCATCTGATTCAGATAATTTTTATTTTCTGCATATCAGCGTAGATAGTTTATCGCTGCTAACCCGGCTTGTCAATAGATTTTTCATA
>OGZO01001044.1_pt1 | contig 20600 bp, 22 predicted proteins | sample 1576721 | NCBI WGS metagenome assembly OGZO01 (sample SAMEA3541516, study PRJEB24748) | human gut metagenome | biome: human gut; feature: human-associated habitat; material: faeces | place: China | collected 2012 | reverse complement strand
TTACCCCACTGTACGAGCGCCTGAGCCGGGACGATGAGTTACAGGGCGAGAGCAACTCCATATCCAACCATGATGTAATTTATAAAGGGTGGATTACACCACCGAAAATTACATCATGACTGCGGCTCATTTGTGGCGAATGAAAAGACAGTTGTGATGAAGGAGGGATGCTTGCACCTGACCGTAACTGTCAACCCCACACATTCCCACAAAGGAGGCCACTATGGAACCGACCTACACACAACGCGGGGACTACCTGATTCCCAACCTCGTATTGTCAGACACAAAGGAGTACCACATCGGCAAATATGGCCGGATGCGCCGTGCCTATCTGAAAGACCACCATCCGGCCCTTTACAGTACCCTGCTGCTTACAGAAAAGCTCTTTTCCCATTTGTCAGAGATTGACGCTGCCTGCAAAACCAGGCTGGACATTATCGAAGCGGAGATGATGTGCCAGGAAGGTGTGACCGAAGCACTGAAAGCCGCTGATCAGATGGAGTGGGTGCGCCGGAGGAACAGCGTCCACAGCCGGGCCGAAGAAATTATCCTGCATGAACTTGTGTACGCGGAATAAGCAGTAATGCCCTCATAGCAAGCCTTGTCAGCCTGCCGTGAGGGCATTTTGCGTTATTTCAGCAACTTCCAGTATCCTTTGCGGTCGGAACCGATGCGCTCAATCAAGCCATTCTCTTTGAGCATTTTTAATCTAAGCGACACGGTTTTCCGGCTCAGAGACAGATTTTCGGCAAGGAAAGTCGTTGTGTATGCTGGATCGATGGCAAGGAGATTCAGAATTTTCAGTGATGTCTCATCCAGCGTATCTGTTACCTTTTCTGTCACCCTGCCGGTAACAGAACGGATGACCCGATCCTCTGGCGCAGAGAATTTTATCATAATATCGCCGGGGTTGATCGTATATTCCGGCTGCGGTACGCCGTCCTTTTCGCAGGCCGAACAGATTTTTTCAATGCCCCGGCCCCAGCTCTCAATGAAGCCCGCCAGATAAAACACATGGGCAATATTTGGATTGTAGGGGCTGGAAGCGTGTTTACTCATCAGGTTTTCGAGCGTCCAGTTTTCCGGCAGGCATCCGCAGTTGGCAATGTACAGCTTATCTTCGTACACGCTGATTTGGATCGGCACGCCGGATTGATACTGTTTGTGGCACAGGGCGTTCAGCAAGGCTTCCCGCAGGGCTTCCTCCGGCACAAAGTACCGTTCGATCCGCTGCATCCCCTCATAGGTGATTTTGGCCCTCATGTACTTGAGATACACCAGCTCTACGATCTTGTCGATCTGTTCCAGAATGGAGCCGTGGATTTCATCTTGATACAGCAGGTCGGCGTCCGTCTCAAAGTAGCCGATTTTCACATACGCGCCCAGCTGCCATTTCTCCGGGTCTTTGCTGAAAAGGAGCATGGCCGCATTGGTCAGATACGGGCCATTCATCAGGTGCAGTTTCTCCATCAGCGCATCTTTGGGTTCATCCAACACGCTTTGTCAATGCGTCCCTTTTTGGCGGCCCATTGCTTGAAGTGGGCAACAACTTCATCGTCCACATCATTCATCGAAAAAGCTGGAAGCGGTAAATTGTCCCAGGTTGCGCCACGCTTTCGCATGAGGAAGGCTTCCAGCGCCGGCCCGGTCAGAATCTGCCGGGTGCTGCCGCCGCGGTAATAGTAGACGCCTTTGCAGGAAATGCCGATGGGATACGGTGGCACATCGATCTCAATGTATTCCTTGCCGTTCTTGTCCAAAAGGTTGACACCGACAATAATGCCCATCGCGTCCCGGATTTTGTTGGGGATGTCCTCCAGCAGCTTGCGGGCGTTAGGCAGGCCCACGATATTCCCCTCGTCATCGCAGCCAATATAGATTTTTCCGCCCTGTGCGTTGGCGTAGCCGCAAATCCATTCCAGATATTCATCCTTCCACTTGCTTTTCCATTCCGTGTTCTGGCTCTCAGGCATTTTCGTCACCATCCTGTTCTTTATGTTTTCCCCGGCTCTTATAAACATTATACTGGTTCTTGCATCGTGCGCTGCAAAACGCGGCGTTGGCGCGGCTGGATATGAATACTTTCTGACAGTGCTTGCACAGCCGCAGCGGCCTTGCCTCGTCCACCAGCATGAAGCTGAACATCATCTGGATGCCCAGCAAGAGCGAGTGGAAGTCCCAGTAAATTGTCGGCTTTTCCAGCAGCTCGATGTGATAACTGGGCGCGATCCCGCCAAAGGCCGCCATCGCCTTGCGGTACAGGTTGCGGGTTCCCTCGTCGATAGAATCATAGTCGTGGTAGTACAAAATGGAGGTTGTCAGCGTAAAGGCCCAATCTTTGAGCTGTTGGGCGATCCAGTCGTAGGGTTCCGCATATTCCCGCTGAAAGCTCATGGTTTTCGCCATCGGCTCGTCCGCAAAGGTCATGGTCAAGGCGATCAACGTGCGGTCGCCGGAAACCGTCCAGTCGGATTCCACGCCCCTCTTTACCACATCCAGCTGTTCAAAGGGATAGAACAGCGCCAGATAATCCTCCGTCTCCATCGTCTCCACCTTGATGAAGTGGTTCTTCGGCAGATAGACCGCCTCATAGTCCATGAAGGACGGCGTGGTGGGCAGCGCCGTCATCAGCCCCAGCAGGCCGTACTTTGTGACAAATTCCAGAATGGCCGCATCCACGTCCACATCCGTCCTGCGTCCCATCATCAGCATCCCCACATTGAGGGCGTCCAGTACCATGCCGGGCATCTCGTTCATGGGATTATACACATCGGGCTTCGCGTCTTTCGCCGGCATGACGTACCGCTTTCCATCAGCGGCGGTTTTCAGCTCATAGCGGTCATACCGCACCCAATGGGAACGGGACTGCTCAAACAGATTTTTCATACCTCCGTCCCTCACTTCCAATCGTCAATACCATACTTTTCGAGCAGCGACCGGGCGTATTCCTTGCCCGTTTCGGTCAAATAAACGCTCTTGCTCCTGCGGCTACCCTGACGGATCAAATCTTCATCGTCCAGTCCATTCAGCACATCAAAATCGTAACCTTTCCAGGCATAGAAGTGTTTGGCTTCCGCGAACTTTTCCCGTTCGCAAAAACGGGAAAGATAAATCAACATCATGGTCAGTTCTTTCATGGCCTGCTTTGCTTCGGTATGTTCCATGAATACCCTCCTTCTACCATGTAGTCTTACTTCATAGTTTTATATTACTCGCTGCCCTTGCCGCCGTCAAGGACAGCTTTTTTCTTGCGCCGTTTTGTCTTGTTCTCCCGGCGTATCACGGCGTCCTTGCCCTTTTCCCCAAGCAACGCAGCATATTCCTCCATAAACTGACGCTCCCGTAGGGTCAGGCTTTTCCCCTCGTCCTGCATCTGGCAGAGATGGGCATACAGCCTCTTTTGCAGTTTCTTTCGGATGGTGTTGCGCACCTTGCGGATATTCCTGTCAGACTGGCCGCGCAACTGCGCCAGCTGGGTGGTGCTGTATAGCCGAATAGAAAGAAAATAGAGGATTTCCTTGTGTTCCTCGCTCAGTTCCTCGATCATCTGTGAAAGAAACGCATTGGCCGTCAGCTGGTGCATCTCGTAGGGGCAGTCAAAAAGAATATCCAGGAAGTTTCCGCTGCACAGCTGCCGCACCGCCGGATTGTTCAGCCAGCGCGGCACGATCTTCGGCTCCGGCACGGCCTGATATTCCAGCGGCACATCACCGCGCAGGTTTTCGTGATCCCGTTCCCGGCGCTCACGATTGCGATCGAGCTTGTTCCATTCCTCCACCACAACGGCGAAGTCCTCCGCCGTCCGGGCGGCATCCTCCAACCGGCGCAACGCCTCGGCCCGCAGTTCCCGTTTCAGCCGCTTCTCGCTGGTGGGCGCAGCTTCTTCCTCTGCGTCCTCCAGCTCGGCGTCGTAGTCAATGGGCCGCTCATCCTGTTCCAGTTCACTTTCCAGCTCTGCGGCGCGTTCCTGCTCCAGCTCCTGCGCCAGCGTATCGTCCTCCAGCGCATCGTCCCAACCGGCGAAGCCATCTGCCGCATCCAGCAGGCTGTCATCATCCAGTATCAGCGCCATGACCTCGCCTCCCTCAAAAAATAATTTTGTGTTTCTGCGAAAATGGTTCCGTTTTACACCCACTTTTTCTCCTATCAGTAGAGGAAGTAACCTAAACAGCAAACAAATAGGTTACAAGGTGGTTGATAGGCAAGAGAAAGGAGGAATCGTGCCATGCTGATGCACCGCAAGTAGCTGTGTGCTTTAACAGTTACACAAAACGGAACTATTCACATTATACAACGACTGCGCCCTGGGCGCAAGAAAGAGAGGTTCAATGGCAGAAACGAAGGGCATCTTTTTGACACGGCATATCGGCAAGACCACCTACACGGTGCGTGTCCATCTCAGCGAAACTGCAAGCGAGACGATGGAAGATAAAATTTTGCGGCTGATCCGCAATGATGGGCTGGCAATGGACGGGGAATGTGGTATAATGAAATTGCCACAAATGAGCCGTCAGTCTGAAAGGAGCGCCTGATATGGCAACCAGACAGACGGAAGAAAAAATTACCGCGCTCTATGAGCGCCTGTCCCGTGACGATGACGTTGCGGGCGACTCGAACTCCATTCTGAACCAGAAACGGTATCTCGAAAGCTTTGCAAAACAGCGGGGCTACACCAACCTCGTCCACTACACGGATGATGGATGGTCGGGCGGCAATTTTGAGCGTCCGGGCTGGAAACGCCTGGTCGCTGACATTGAGGCCGGGAAGGTGGCCCACCTGCTGTGCAAAGACCTCAGTCGGATCGGTCGTAATTACCTGCAAACCGGCTTTTATACCGAGATCATGTTCCGGCAGTATGGGGTTCATTTTATTGCTGTTGCCAACAATATTGACAGCGACGAACAGGAAAGCAGCGAATTTGCGCCGTTTTTGAATATCATGAACGAGTGGTATCTGCGCGACCAGTCCAAAAAGGTTGCGGCGGCCTACCGGGTGAAGGGCAAGGCGGGCAAGCCCACCTCCAATAGCGCCATCTACGGCTACAAGAAAGACCCGGAGGACAAAGACCACTGGCTGGTGGATGAGGAAGCCGCCGCCGTGGTGCGGCGCATTTTCCGGCTGGCCGTGGAGGGGCACGGACCCTATGAGATTTCCAAAATGCTCACCGCCGAGAAAGTAGAGTGCCCCGGCTACTATCTCGCCAAGCAGCGGGCGAAGCAGAAAAAGCAGGGCAAAAAGAGCGGCACATCCATGCTGGACAAGAACCGCCCCTATGACTGGTACGGCAACACCGTCAGCACCTTGCTGGAGCGGCCGGAATATATGGGGCATACGGTGAACTTCCGTTCCTCCAAAAAGTCCTACCGGGACAAGAGGGTGAAGAACGCCCCGGAAGATTGGCTGATCTTTGAGAACACCCACGAGGCCATTGTTGACCCGGAGACATGGCAACTGGCCCAGCAGGTGAAGCGGACGGTTCGCCGGACGGATACCACCGGCGTTGCCAACCCCTTCACGGGTCTGGTGTTCTGTGCCGACTGCGGGGCCAAGATGTACAATCATCGAGGGCGGCATACCAGATCGGACGGTAGAGAGTACGGCAGCGATACCTATAACTGCTCCACCTACTGTCTGACTATCGAGAGGGAAACCAAACAGTGCTTTTCTCACAGCGTCAGCACCAAGGCGTTGAATGAACTGGTGCTGGAGACTATCCGCACCACCGCCAGTTATGCCATTTCCAACCGCGAGGAATTCATCCAAAAGGTGCGCAGCATCTCTCAGGTGCGCCAGCAGGAGGTCGCCAAAGAGTTGAAGCGCAAGGTTGCCAAGGCCCAAAAGCGGATCGCGGAGCTGGATGTGCTCATTAAAAAGCTGTACGAAACCTACGCGATGGGCAAACTGGAGGAAAAGCGGTTCGAGATGCTGTCCACCGAATATGAAAAGGAGCAGGATGAGCTGGAACAGACCCTTGCCAGCGACCAGGCCAGCCTTGGCCAGTTCAACGAGGACACCGACCGCGCCAACAAGTTCCTGGCTCTGGCGAAAAAGTACACGGATTTTTCCGAGCTGACCGCGCCGATGATCAACGAGTTTGTGGAGAAAATCGTAGTTCATGCGCCCGACCGCAGCACCGGCGAACGCATCCAGGAGATTGAAATATATCTTAAGTTCATCGGCAAATTTGACGTACCCATGCCGGAGCCGACCCCGGAGGAATTGGCCGCAGAGGAAAAGCGCCGCCAGAAGCGCATCCGTGACCACGAAAAGTATCTGCGGCAGAAGGAACGCAAGAAAAAGATCGCTGCGGGGCAGATCACGCCGGGTGAGCCGTATGCGCTGGTGTGCCAGTGCTGCGGAGAGACCTTCCACTCCATCCGCCCCAACGCAAAGTTCTGTACGCCCGCCTGCCGACAGCGGTTCTACCGCCAGCAAAAGCGGGAACTTCCGCCGCCGGATGCAGTATCCGAGCCGGAACCTGTGGAAACCAACAAAACCGCATAACACCGAACGCAGCGGCTTGCCGACAAGGGCAGGCCGCTTTTTCTATGCCCAGATATGGAGGTACTATTTTGACGTTATTTGAAACTGTGAAAAACTCTATCACTGTAAAGCAGGCCGCCGAGCACTATGGCTGTAAGGTCAATCGGGGCGACATGATCTGCTGCCCCTTCCATGATGACCGGCATCCCAGCATGAAGCTGAACAGGGATTATTTTTATTGTTTCGGCTGCGGGGCCACCGGGGACGTGATTGACTTTGTGGCGCGGCTGTTCGGTCTGAGCAGCTACGAGGCCGCAAAGAAGCTGGCCTATGATTTCGGCATCGACCCGGACAAGCCCCCGGCAGCCGTGGCGCTGAAAAAGCCCTATCCGCTGGCGCGGGCATTCCGCAATGATGAGATGTACTGCCAGCGGGTGCTGTGCGATTATTTACACCTCTTGGAACGCTGGAAGGTCGAGTACGCCCCGCAATCACCGGAGGACGAACTGGATGACCGCTTTGTGGAGGCGTGCCAGATGATGGAGTATGTAAACTACTTGTTAGACGTGTTCACGTTTGAAGAATTGGGGCAGCGCGTGAAGGCAGTGGACATACTGCTGAAAGACGGAGGCATCGCCGCGCTGGAACAGCGGCTCAAACGTCTGGAGAAGGAGGTGTGCCACCGTGATGAAGAACGAGCAATCGCGTGAGATCAACCAGCCTGTCTGGTTTGATGGCAAGAGTATCAACGAAGCCCTGTTTTGTGATGATTTTCTGAGCCGGCACAAGATCATCTACACAAACGGGGCTTTTTTCACGCCTGATGGCCGCGTGACCAATGATCTGCCCCTACGCAGCGAAATCTTTGACGAGCTACGCTGTTGTGCGGTCAGCAACATTCCCCGCAAAATCAGCAACATTGTGGAGCTGATGAAGCTGGCGGCGCTGGTAGAGGATTTCCCACCGGAGACTGACCGCATCCATCTGGCAAACGGCACACTGTTTCTGAATGGCACCTTTACGGATGGCAAGCCGGAGATCGTGCGCTGTCGCCTGCCGGTGGCCTATAATCCCGATGCACCCACGCCGACCCGCTGGCTGGCTTTTCTGGAGGGACTGCTTTACCCGGAGGACATCCCCACCTTGCAGGAGTTCATCGGATACTGTCTGATTCCCAGCAACAAAGGCCAGCGGATGATGGTGATTAAGGGTAACGGTGGTGAGGGCAAGAGCCAAATCGGCGCGGTGTTGGCCGCCCTATTCGGCAACAATATGAAAGATGGCAGCATCGGCAAAATTTCCGAGAACCGGTTCGCCCGCGCCGATCTGGAACACATTCTGCTGTGTATCGATGACGATATGCGGATAGAGGCGCTGCGCCAGACTAACTATGTCAAATCCATCGTCACCGCCCAGGGCAAGATGGATTTGGAGCGTAAAGGCAAGCAGAGCTATCAAGGATGGATGTGCGCCCGGCTGTTGGCGTTCAGCAACGGCGACTTGCAGGCACTCTTTGACCGCAGCGACGGCTTTTACCGGCGGCAGCTGATATTGACCACCAAAGAGAAACCTGCCACCCGTGTGGATGATCCCGACCTGGCCGAGAAAATGAAAATGGAAATCGAGGGCATCTTTCTCTGGGCTTTTGCGGGATTGCAGCGGCTGGTCGCCAACAACTTCAAGTTCACTGAGAGCCAGCGCACCAGAGAGAACCGGGAGGCCGTCAAGCGGGACAACAACAATGTGTTCGATTTTCTGGAATCCGAGGGCTATATCCGGCTGAAAGCCGATGCGTCCATCAGCTCCAAGGAACTGTACGAGGCGTATCAGATTTATTGTGCAGAAAACAACCTGACCACAATGAAACCCCGCAGCTTCAGCGATGCCGTGATAGCCAGCCAGGGCAGGTACAGTCTGGAATACTGCAACAATGTGACCAACGCCGCCGGTCGCCGGGTACGGGGCTTTTTCGGGATCGAGGCACTGGTGCATCCGAATATATCGGTGTTTTCCGGTGATCCGCTGCGTACGTACGTACCGAGAGACGCACCGGAAGAGTGGCGGGTCTGAACCGCTGTACGTACGTACGCAACATTTGGCCCTGTTACCTCATATATTGCAGACGAGCCTCACGGCCTAAAGTGGTCGTGCCCATTTTGGAAACAACCAAAACGGCCAGGAAACGCAGTGATTTTGCAGGTATATTTTGAAGCAATCACAAAACGGCGAAATATTTCTTTTTTATCTGCACACATTTCGCAGAATGGCGGTTCATGGAACGGCGAATAGATTGCACTGTTTCGTGACAATACAGCCCGAACGGTGAAAAGCCCCACATTTCCGCGAAGTCGAATATTCCGCCGTTGACCAATGATACGCAGGAAGCCATTTCTATCGCAAAACAGCAACTATAACAATTTTATCATCCCATGAAGCCGGTACGCTATCCAGCGCAGCCGGTTCTTTTTATGGCGCAACTGAAAATCATACTTTAACACCCAAATAAGGAGGAACTTTGATGAAGTCGAGCATCCGAAACGAAATCAAGGCGCAGATTATCCGCGCCGGGTACACCATGCAGGAAGTCGTTAACCTTCTGCATAACGAATATGGCTGGAGCGACAGCGTATCCAATCTTTCCGGCAAATTGCAGCGGGAATCGCTGCGGTATCGGGAAGCCGTGGAGCTGGCCGATGTGCTGGGGTACGATGTGGTCTGGCAGAAACGGAGGTAAGCGTATGACCGATGCGGAAAAGAAACTGTTGCAAGCAAAGCACCGTATGGAGGAAGCCCAGGCACGGGATCGGGTGAAGGAACGCAAGGCCCGGACGCGACGGCTGATTCAGGAAGGTGCGATTTTGGAAAAGGCGATGCCAGAGGTGCGGGCGATGGAGTTGTCCGACCTCGAAACCTATCTCTTGCAGAAGCGGTAACGATCCTGTTTTGTACGCTGGAGAGCCTCCGGGGAACCGGGGGCTTTCCTTTTTTGTACCCGAAGGGCGCACTTACTCACCACCTGCTAAAGCAGGCGGTGGCAGCCCTCCCGTTGGCCGGGCACGTGCGCTCTCCGAGGGGGATTGCGGCTCCTGCGGGAGCCGCTGGACAAGGCTGCATTTCTGCCAAACTGCCAGCCACTGCCCCCGCAGAGTGGCAAGATCGGGAAATCCTGTGGAATGCCGTGGAGGAAACCGAAACCGCAAAGGACAGTCGCCTCGCCCGTGAATTTGTGGCGGCGCTGCCCATAGAACTGAGCCGGGAGGAACAAATCCAGCTCCTGCAAGATTTCATCAAGGAGCAGTTTGTGGCAGACGGGATGTGCGCTGATGCTGCCATCCACGACCCATATCCTCCCGGACACAATCCCCATGCCCATATCCTGCTGACGGTGCGCCCGCTGGATGAAAAGGGAAAATGGCAGTACAAGACTGAGAAAGAATATCTCTGCGTCAAAGACGGCGAGGAACGGGGCTTTACCGCCGCTGAGTTCAAACAGGCACAGGCCGATGGATGGGAGAAGCAGTATCAGTACAAGGTGGGCAAAAAGAAGGTGCATATGACCCCATCCGCAGCGCAGGTCCAGGGCTATGAACGGGTATCCAAGTATCCCAAAAGCACCAAATATGGCAGACAGAATCCCATCACGGAACGCTGGAACAGCAATGAGCAGCTTGTTCTGTGGCGGGCTGCATGGGCAGATGTGGCCAACCGCTATCTGGAGCGCACCGGGCATGAAGAACGCATCGACCACCGCAGCCATGCCGAGCGCGGCCTGGAGGAACGGCCCACGATCCACGAGGGTGTGGCGGCCCAGGCGTTGGAGCGGCGCGGCATCATCTCCGACCGCTGTGAACTGAACCGGCAGATCAAGGCCGACAACGCCCTGCTACGGGAGTTGAAGTCTGCTGTTCAGAAGTTGACGCAGACTGTCAAGAACACCCTTCCGGCACTTGCCGAGGCCATGGAGAATCTGCGTAAAAATCTGCTGCTGTTCTGTTATCAGCTGGGGTATCTCCGCAAGGGCAAGGAACGCCTGAACGCTTCGCTGAATACGCTGCGCCCTGCCCTCACGCAGTACAATCAGCTGGCAAAGGACATACGGGATAAGACGAAAGAACGCCGCAGTCTGCTCTCCGAGAAAAAGTCACTCTCTGCTGTCCATGTGTTCCGGCACCGGGAACTGGCGGCTAAAATTGCGGCGCTGACAGAGGATTTGGAAGAATTGCGTTCTGAGAAAAATCTGCTTCTGGCGTCGCTGGTATATACCGAGGAAGATGCCGCCGATAAGTTTCCTAAAGACATTGCAGCCATGGAGCAGAGTCTGAAACGGTTGGAAGAACAGGAGCAGAAATATTCTGCCGAGCTGGACGCTGCCCTGAACGAGTATGTCGGGCTTCGGGAGCAGGCCCAGGGCTTCGACCCGGTGCAGCTGTATGAAGCAAGGCAGGTCATCCGCCCCAGCAAGGAGCAGGAGGCGGAGAACCGGGCACAGCAGGTTTATGGCGAGAAATACAGCCCGCTGCTGATGTTTGACAGCAAAAAGGCGGTTTCCCGGATGCTTCATGAAGATATGGAGCGGCAGGCCGTGCGGAGGATGGTGCGGCAAGCGCAGAAAGGACAGCAGACTTCTCAAAAGAAAAAGAGCAAAAAGAGGGAACGGTAAATCGTATGCCGTTCCCTCTCTATAATATAATGGCAGCTCTTAAGTGGCTCTCTACGCATTCCCGAGCTGTTTTCAACGATAGTCCTTGCGGATTAATTCTCATTTTGTTTTTTGGCACGGAAAAGGATCATCAAAAGGGCTCCCCCAGACACCAGCAGGAGTGCCCACCATACCAACGGCTGTCTGTCATCTCCTGTCTGGGGAGACGAACCGCCGGACTGAGACGTGTCACCGGGTTGAGACGTGTCGCCGGGCTGGGACGTGTCGCCGGGCTGGGACGTGTCGCCGGGCTGGGATGTGTCCCCGTCAGAGGGCTGGCCGGAGCCATCCTCGTCCGGGTCACCCGGTTCTACAGGCGTATGTCCCTCTTCTGTCTCTGCCAGCACATAATAGCTGTTGTGATTGGTGGTAAATGTAACAGCCGTGCCCTGTGCCTGAGATTCCATCTCTGTGACAGCTCCGCTCTCAGCCAGATAGAACACCGCCGGGGCCTGATAGTCACCCGTGTAGGTCACAGTAACGGTAATAACGGACTGGACTTCTACCCGGTCGCCCTGGCTGTCCATAAAAGACAGATCCAGGGGGTACAGATTGGTCCCGTATTTCTCCATGCAGGATTCCATCCACGCCCAGGCCTGTTCATCGCTGCGGGGGATCTGGTACACCACAAGGGTCAATCCATCCAGTGCCTGGCCGCTCACCGTAACCTGTACGCCATCCTCCAGCTGGACGCTGTCCTGACCATCTACGACAGTAGCTTCTGCCCAAGCTGTCTCCTGAACAGATTGCGCCACCACCGGAATTTCTTCTGCCTCCGGTGCGGCGGCAAATGCCGGCATCGTAAACAATAGGATAGACAGCGCCGACACAAAAATAGTCTGAAACAGTTTCTTCATCTCAGCCTCCTGATTGTATCGTGGTATTCAGAGTGACAGCACCAGCGGAATGGTATGTCTCCGGCTCATAGGCCATCAGCTTCATGGAAATCGCCGTGCCGGGCGCCGGGACCGTGTCAAAGATGACGGACTGCACATATTCCCCGGGCCGGATCAGTCCGGTCTCACCCAGAACAGTTCCATTTTCATCCATTATCCGCAGCTTGAGCCAAACGATGTTGCTCTCCGGGTTGGTGAGCCACACGTCGGCCTGGCTGCCTTCCAGCACCACAGCTCCGCATACGGACACCCGGAATACCTGGGCGTCCAACTCCTGCCAGCCCAGTTCTTCCGGTACTTCCGGGATACCGGACACAGCCGATTCCTCAAAAGGCGGCGGGGTAAATTCCCCCTGTGCGGGGCTTTGTGTATATACCAGAGCTGCGGCCATCATCGCCAGACACAGCAGGCAGACTATCACCAAAACGGGTACAGCCCAATTTTTTCTATGTTTTTGCTGCGCCAAAACGACACCACACTCCTTTCCCTCATGTCTGGACACTGGCTGAGCCAATGCCCGGACATCAGAGGTCAAGGGACGGATTTTTCCTGCCCCTTGACAACTGAAGCTGTTGATTACCCCGCAGCAGCGATGCTTACGGTGATGGTACCAATCTTGCCGCCATTGGCGCTTTCGGCAAGGGTTCCGCCGGGGGTAACGGTGATGGTGGCGCTGGGAGCCGAAGCAACTTCTGTACCCACGGCGGTAGCTACCGTGGCCCCGTTGTTGCCGAAGGTCATGGTGGTGCTCTCATAGCCGGTTTCGGCCTGATAGGAAGCAGTGGCCTTGACTGCGACGTTAGAGTGGTTGGTCACGGTGATGGAGTCATTGCTGGCAGTCCAGGCCCCCTCAGAGCTTCCGCTATACTGGTGGGTCTCCGGGTCCCAGGTACCTCCACCGGCGCCGGTATAAGTAAAGCTCATGTCGGTCCAGGCGATGTCCACGCTGTATACAACAGCGCCGGAACCGCCAGCCTGATAGGTACCCTTGACATTAGCGGAGTAACTGCCGGTGCCTACGCCGTCCTGATCTGCGGCAAAGGCAGTGGTGCTCATGGTGCAAACCAGAGCGGCGGCAACCAGCATGGAAACCAATTTTTTTCATGTTCATGATATTCTCTCCTTTATGATAGCTTTACTGTTACTCGATGGTGACCGTGATGGTACCGATGGTAACGCCCTTTGCGGTAACGGAACCGTTGGGCTTTGTGTCGTAGATCGTCAGAAGAGAGCTGTTCGTGGCAGCTTCGTTAGGCCTATTTTCCACACCGGCAGCCAATATGAAGCTGGGCTTGCTCATGGAGGCAGTCACGCCGGTATTGCCCTGCGGGGTATAGGTAAAGCTGACCGTAACTCCTGTATTGGAGTGGTTGGTGGCCGTAACCGCAGCGGTGACCTTATCCCAACCGGCAGAGGTGGTATCCGTATAGGTGTGGGTGTCCGGATCCCAGATTCTGGTGCCGGATTCGTTGTAAGTAAAGGTCATATCCTCCCATGTGAGATCCACGCTGTACACGGTAGGCTCCGTGGCACTGTCGTTGTATTTGGCGGTGACATCAATGGGCTCCTGAGGACCCGTGCCGGCGCCGTCCACATTGCCGGCGGCCAGAGCGGTAGTGCTCAGGCTCAGGGTCATAGTCAATGCCAGAGCGGTTGCAATCAATTTCTTCATGGATCGTTCCTCCTCAATCATCATGTTTTAGTTATTCCTGCACCGTAATGGTGATAGGGATCTCGGTATTGACCACGGCTTTTTCGCCGGTGTCGGGGTCATAGTAGAAAACGACAAACTTTCCGTCATACCCGCCGGGCTGGAGCTGTTTTTCCGCCCCGTCCAGCAGGTTCAGGGTGGTGACCTGGTTGCCCGGCTTTAAGGTTCCGGACTGGACGATCACCGTATCGTCGATGACGATCTGCACCACCATATCCTGCACCGACTTGCCGGGATTGGCAAAAACAAGGCTGGCCGCTTTATCGGACAGGTCGATGGTGACCTCATTGGAATAGGTGAGGCTTACCGCCCCGCCGCCTTCTTCAGTCTCCAGCTTTTCACCGCTGTCGTCCTCAATGGCCTGGGCATTGGATTCCTCCTCCACCGGGGCGTAATCCGGAGCCAGGACCGGGGCCGTGTCCCGGAAGCACAAGGCCCAGATGGTTACGCCGATGGCAATCAACGTAATCAGAAGCAGCACAGGAATCAAAATTTTCTTTCCCTTCATTCGCTCTCACCTCCAATCGTTACGGTCACGCTGCCGATGATGGCTTTCTCCAGTTCTTTTCCCGGTTTGCCAGCCAGAATCAGATAAACGGTGCTGCTGTTATTTGCAGGCAGGGCCACGGGGGTGGAAACCGGGTTCTCCCCATCAGTGAAGCTGCCGGTGATGCCAGTTTCTTCTGCCTTGTATTCGTAAGTAACATTCACATCGGTATTACCGGTATTCTCCACCTTGATGGAATTACCACCTTCTTCATCCACATTCCAGCCCGCGCCATCATAAGTATGGGTGTCCGGATTCCAGGTGCCGTCGCTGTAAGTAAAGCTTAATTCTCCCCAGGTGATGTCCACGCTGATGACCTGGGCAGGATTGCCGTTTGGGTCGTTGCTGTAGGAGGCAGGGTCTCCTTCAATGCAGTAGACGGTGCCGTGGCTGCTGTCCAGCACGGGATAGGAGTCAACCGTCTGGCCGTTGTCCAGATTCTGATACCAGACGGGGCTGTCCGAACTGGAGCCGTTGAGCAGATAAGCCACTTCGCCGGAGGCGAAAGCCCCGGCGTCCTTGACGCCGCCGCCGTTCACCTTGCCTCCCTGGTTCCCGACCACCTTGGTATCCGAATAGCAGTTGGTGACGGTGCCTTTCAGCGTGAGCCATGAGGCGATCGGATGATTATAGTCCTTCTGGTTGTCGCCCACCAGGTGGCCGATGCGGTTGTGGGCCGTCACGGTGTTGTCGCACTCGTAGCAGTCCTTGATGGTGCCGCCGTAGTTGGCGCCGCAGACGGCGCCGGCGATTTTCCCGGTGGCCGCAATGCTGGAACCGACCACATAGCAGTTTTGGATGGTGGCCGCCGTTTCGATGTCATCGTCCTTCGCCAGCAAACCGCACAGGGCGCCGAACCGGCCGTCGTAATCGCCGCCGTTGTCGAAGCTGGCATCGACAATGCCCAGGTTCTGGATGGTGCCGGTGACTGTGCCGAACAGGCCGCTGGTTTTCTCAGCGCTGTTGGTACGGATCTCGAAATTGGAGATGGTGTGCCCCTGGCCGTCAAAGGTGCCGGAGTAGCTCTTGTCGGTGGTTTCCTCCACGGAGGTGGCGTCGTTTTTGAAGGTCGCGCTGGGCGCGATGGGGGTCCACTTGCTTCCGCCCAAGTCAATGTCCGCGGTCAGCACCGCATTGGCGGCGGTGTTCTGCGCCATGCCCTCCAGGGTGCCGTTGACCAGGGCGGCGAACCAAAAGAGCTCTCCGGCGGTTCCAATTTGATAGACGCCATCGGTTTGTTGAGGAGTTTCATATACGGCCAGAGTGGCGGTTGTTGCCGTCTTTCCCTCGTAGGTGATGGTAACCGCCTTGCCGTTGTGCGCCGACGACTGCAGCACCGTGCCGTTATCCGGGCTGGCGGTGATGCCCTCCGCACCCCAGGAAAGCACCGGCTTATACGTATCGCTGCCCTCATAGGACACCGTGATCTCCAGCCCGGTCAGATCCAGATTGTCGCCGGTTTTGTATTCCGTTTTGGTGGGCTGGCTCGTAACCGTAATGCCTGTCACACCCCCCACCACGCGGAAGGTCAGGGCGCCGGTTTTCCCGGTATAAGAGCTGCCGTCCGCCGGGGTGTAGACGGCGGTGATGCTGTGATCGCCCAGGCCCAAAGTGCTGGCAGAGACGGTACAGGTGGCCGTCCCGTCATTCAAGGTCACGGGATCGCCCAAATTGGTATCGTCTTTTTTGAACTGCACAGAGCCGGTGGGGGCGCCGACCCTGTCGGACACCGTGGCGGTGAAAATCACATTCTCCTCGTTCTTGTCAGCGACATTGGTGTCCTTGGCCGACTGCGACGTTACCGTCACAGTGGGCTCGTACCGGATCGTCACGCCGTTGGTGTCGCCGTCGCCGGTTATCGTGCCGTTACTCTGGTTGACGAGGGTGCCGCCGCCGGAGAAGGTGCCGCCCTCATTCACGGTGATGGTGCTATTGTTGTAGACCGTGCTGCCCTCCTCCACCGTGAGGGTGCCGCCGCTCTCCACGGTAATGGTGCCGGAGATGGGGATGCTTGTACCGTTGGGAAGGATCAGCTCGGCTCCGTTAGGGACGGTGAGATATTTGCTTAAGTCCGTTTTCAGACTGTCGGGCAGGGTGACGGTGCCGTACACCGTGCTGTTGATGATGGCATTCCAGCTATCGTCGTTGTCGGCACCGCTGATGTTCCCCGTGATCACGGCGTTGCCGTTGATGTTGATGGAACTGCCCGCCTCGCCGGTAATGCTGCCTGTACCGGCATAAATATCCCGGCTGGTAAGGGTACCGCCGTAGATGTTAAGGGTGCCGCCCGAAGAGACAGAGATACCAGGGGGGTTACTTATGGTGCTAACAGAGCCCCCATAGATGGTGAGGGTGCCGCTGCCTACAGAAATGCCTGTTGCAAGACCAGTCTGGAGTGTAAGGTTACCGCTGTGGATGGTCAGGCTGCTGCCGCTGCCCAGGGTGATGGCGCTGCCGCTAAAAGGCGTCACAGACAGGCGGCCGCTGCTGCTATCCTGGCCGTAAATGGTCAGACTGCTGCCATCCGTGATGTTCAGAGGGATGTCTATAAGTGAAATGTTGCTGCCTGCGGCCAGGATCAGGCGGACGTCTCCATTGACCTGAATGGTGTTCCTTCCTGCAATGTTACCAGTACTATTGGCTACATACCACGTGGTATTCCCGGCCGTACCCCAACTACTGGCGGTGAATGAGGCGGTGGTGTAATCGCCGCTGGATATTGTGCCGGTTTGCCATGTTTTGGTATTGGTATCATAATACAGATACGTCACATCGCCCTCCACCGCCCAGGCCGTGACAGTCTGGGGCGCAGCATCTCCTTCCTCCACGGTTCCGGCGCAGGCGGTCAGGTCCGCACCCTCCGCCGAACAGACGGGACAGTCAGGATTGACACTGTCCGCCGTGCAAAGGGTCTCACAGGTACATTCCGCCGGACCTTCCGGTTCGCCGCTGTCCGTCGGGTTGCAGAGTTCGCAGTCCGACGGGTCAAAGGTGCAGGGACTTCCCTCGGAATAGCCGCAGGTCTCATCGTGGACGTGCGGACAGTTCAATTCTTTTGTGATGCAGCCGCTTTCCTCGCTGCACACATGGGTACAGGCATCGGCTGCTTTTTCTTCGCCCTCGGCGGGAAGCATCCCGTCGCTGTAACACTCCGCCGTATGCTCATGGACACACTGGGTCACGAGGGTGTAACAATCGTCGGTGTGTTCGTGGGTGCAAGGCGTACCCTCGGAATAACCGCAGGTCTCATCGTGCACATGATGGGGGCATACAGCGGAAGCCCCTGTTTCCATATCCGCAGCGTACACAGGTGTACCGGACATGGAAAACATCATGGCCACTGACAAGAGCAGCGCCAGTGGCCGCTTCCATTTTTGTTTCAATCTTCCTTCCTTCTTAAAGCAGGAGGGCATTCCTGCGTGAGACAGGAACCTGTCTCACGCAAGGGGGCGCCCCCTTGTGATGGTGTCTTATTTTCTTCATATCGGGCGCAGACCGCCGCAATCAGCGGCAGGCTCTTTTCCCCGATGGAGCGGATCTCCAACAACTTTTCCGGTCCTGCCCGCTGTATGGCGCAAAGCTGCTCCATGCGCTCCACGCCGCCCCGACGCAGGGCCAGGGAGAGCCGCCGCAGCTGGGTGCGTTTGGCTGGAAACGCCTGCTCGCAGGCGGTAAAGTATGCTTTGACCATGATTTCTCCTTTCTCCGGCGGCGCTCTCGTTGCGCTATTAGAAATATTTTATGGGATTTTTGTGCCCCTTTCCAGTACGAGAGATGCCGCAACCCGCGGCAAAACTGGTACTTGACAAATTGACATTTTTGTGCATCGGGTGTAAAATAGGAAATCAGGAGGAAGAAAAACCATGGAACCACTACGACTTGCCATTTGCGACGATCTGCCGGAGGAACGGGAAGCCCTGCTCGCCCTGCTGGAACAGGCCCCCATCGCCACCGTTTGCGCCCAGTTCGCCAGCAGTGAGGAGCTGCTGGAAGCGTTCCGCCCCGGCGTGTTCGAGCTGCTGCTGATGGATATTTATATGGACGGCATGACCGGCGTGGAGGCGGTACGGAAAATAAGGGAGATGGACGAAACAATCCCCATCGCCTTTACCACCACCAGCACCGAGCATACCCTGGAGAGCTATCGCCTTTCGGTGCTGAAATACCTGGAAAAGCCTGTACGGCAAAAAGACATCAACGACCTGCTGCATCTGGTGAAGCTGCAAAGGGACAGCGCCCCCCGGCTGGCCATCCGGCAAAACGGCGAGACGCAAAAAATCCCCCTTTCCGAGCTTTTCTATCTGGAGCAGAAGGCCCATCATGTGTTTCTGTATCGCAGGGACGGCGGCACGCTCCAGCTCTATGGCAAGCTGTCCGACCTGCTGCCCCAGCTGGAGGGGCAGCCCTTTTTCTGCCCCCACAAAAGCTACTGCGTCAATCTGGCCTTTGTCCGGGGGATCAACGAGGAATATCAGTGCTACGAGATGGCGGATGAAAAAAACGTCCCCATCAGCCGCTCCAACCGTTCAAAGGCCAAACGAGCCTATGAGGACTTTCTGTTTGCACGGACAAGGGGGGATGGATGATGGAGCAGTTATTTTATATTTTCTGCACCACGCTGCCCGGTCATGTCCTGCCCCTGGCTCTGCTCTGGCACTTTCCCTGGCGCTCCAGAAGGACGGCGCTGGTACTGATGCTCTGCAATGTCCTGTGCAAAACGGCGGCGGCCGCTGCCTGCATTGCCAATGGTATCGGCTTTCGCGGTCTGGAAATTCTGTTTTCCTTCCTCGGCTTTGGGATCTTCCTTTGCTGCTCCCGGCTGGACTTTTTCCGGCTGCTCTCAGTTTTTATCCTCGCGGTGGACTACCTGCTGCTGATCCGGGGCATTTCGTCCTTCCTGACCGTCCGGCTGTTTTCCACCCTCTCCCAGAGCTGGGAGAGCAGCGTGTGCGCCTTGCTCTTAGGCTCAATCTCCCTGCCGCTGCTGTTTCGGGTGTGTGGACCGTCCATGCGACAGATCTACCAGACCGATGCCCCCAGGTTGTGGCGGGTGATCTGGCTGGTGCCGGGTCTGCTCACCGTGATGACCATTCTGTTCACCAACGCCTACCGGCAGGACAGCGCGGAACGCTGGGAATTTCTCTTTTTCCGGGTCAGTCTGCTGATCTGCGTGATGGTGACCTACTATGTCCTGCTGCAATATCTGGAGAGTCTGCGCAGGCAGGTAGCTCTGGAGCAGCAGTTGATGTTTGATAAAGAACTTCTGGAGATACAGACCTCGGAGCAGAGCAAGCGCGGCCAACTCCTCATGGAGACCGCCGAACAGACCCGGCAGATGCGCCACGACCTGCGCCACCATCTGACCGCGATCCAGGCCATGGCCGGAGACGAGAACCCCAGGCTGGCCGCCTATCTCTCTAAACTGATCCGGGACATCCCCGCCGCCGTCCGGGATTATTGCGAAAACCCCACCGTCAATGCGGTGGTGTCCCACTACGCCTCCCGCTGTAAGAGGGAGGGCATTGCCTTTACCGCCCGGCTGACGGTCCCCGCGCAGAACGAAAATCTGGATGACCGCGCCCTGTGTGTCGTGTTCGCCAATCTGCTGGAAAACGGGGTGGAAGCCTGCAGACGCATGGCTGAGGGCAAGAAATTTATCCGGCTGAACAGTTCCCTGGAGTACGGCGTCCTGACCATCACCATGGACAACAGCTTTGACGGGCAGGCGCAGCAGGAGGACGGGAAGTTCCTCTCCAGTAAGCGGGCGGGTGCGCCCGGTGTGGGCCTCAGCTCCATCCGGGCCGTGGCAAAAGCTCACCAGGGGGATGCCCGGTTTGAGGCGAAAGGAACCACTTTTTTATCCTCGGTATATTGCAGATTATAGACGGAACATTCGTGTTACTCGCTTCGTTGTCTCACACGTGTTTTTTGGTAAAAAGCACCCTTGACAAATCTCTTTCCAAAAACAGATGTTAGAGGATTTTGCCCGCCGGAATGGGCTGCCCAACCCTACGCACTTTACCGATGATGGTATCTCAGGCACCCGTTTTGACCGCCCCGGATTTTTGGCGATGATGGAGGAAGTGGAGGCAGGGCGTGTAGAGGCAATCGTCATCAAGGACATGAGCCGGTTGGGGCGCGACTATCTGAAGGTCGGTCAGGTCATGGAGGTTTTGCGGCAACGCGGTGTTCGTCTGATCGCCATCAACGACGGTGTGGACAGTCTGAAAGGCGATGACGATTTTACCCCGTTCCGCAACATTA
>OGZO01001023.1_pt1 | contig 20808 bp, 19 predicted proteins | sample 1576721 | NCBI WGS metagenome assembly OGZO01 (sample SAMEA3541516, study PRJEB24748) | human gut metagenome | biome: human gut; feature: human-associated habitat; material: faeces | place: China | collected 2012 | reverse complement strand
ACAGAAGCTATATCCTCATTGGATTAAAAAATACAAAATTAATACTAACTACTTTATTCCTATGGGATTAAGTTTGACTGGGGTTGACGATTTTCAGAAGTATTATGGCAAACTTACAATCACTAGCCAAAGTGTGAAAAAGCGTGTTTATCCTGGTAAGTTTAATTGCAAAAATGAAAAAGGAGATTTGATATATATATCATCCTGGTACGGATACGATTCTGATTCCTACCAAATTGACTACCTAAATTGTAAATTAAAAAATGTCATTAATATAAAAAAGCCAACTTCTATGAGCACATTTTTCAAAAAATTAGGTGTAAAGAAATATAACTACAATTCAAAAACACACACTATAGATTTTATATGTAAAAAGTGTTATTGCAATTTCCACAATGATGATGCAGAATATGAAGATATTTGGTGGACAATCAAAATGAATGATAAAAATCAACTTACTCCTGATACCATTGTTAATTTTCAACTTATAACAGATTGGGAAGTATGGTAATATTTCCCCTTACTTATTTCAGGTCTGCCACTTTCATGGCAGACCTGTTTTTTTATATTTTCTCATCTACTTCTTCATCTTCGCTGTTGCATGTATTTAATATTTCTTTTAAACACTGGTTTATTTCGTTATTGTCTTTTATTTCTCTTTTAGTTTCTCCCTCACACATTGGCGGTTCCAGTTCCAGTGGTTTTACATCGTTTAATAACAAGTCGCCTTCTACGAATTTAAGGCAAGGATTGCTTTCTGCTTCGTGGGTGTTCATTTTCGGTGGCATTGTTTTTCCTAATGAGTTGAATTTGTATGCCTGATAATAAACTGTTCTAAGGTATAATGTTATTCCGGCAGACATTGTTCCCGTTGTGGGATTAAATTCCATAACTTTCGCAACTGCATTCATATTTAAACCATTTTCTACTGTATTGTCATACATATTAAAGCCTACGTAGTTGATATAGTATTCTTCGTATGAATTGTAAACTGTTGATGCTCCATAAGGTGCATACATGTCAACGGTTACACTTCTTGGATTTGTGTCCGGATTGTAGTTTGTTGTTCCAACTGCCGGCAAATATACTGCTTCTAATGAAACTGTTGTAATGTATTTCTTACAATTATCGTATAGTCTGATTTTAAATACTACTCTTAGGTTTGTAAGTTTTACACGCAGGCAGTTTGCTCTTCCCGGTATGGTTGATACTGTTGAAAAAGTAGGTGGATTTCCCATTTCTGCCAATTCCTCTTCAGTATATTCAACTGTTTCTTCTTCACCTGTAAAATAGCCTTTTCCTGAATATATTTTTATATCCGCCACCAAAAGCTGAACGTAAGTTGTTGTTGGATAAAGTGTTAAAACATTCTCAGGTATGGTTATTGTTCTACACAGATTTATTCCTACCTCATCATATATTATAGGGGAATATATAGACAAGTTTTCAGGTTCACCACATCCGGGGCTTACACATACATCACAATCTTTTCCGGTATGGCAACACTGATTGCACGACATCATTTTATAATCTGACATTTTTATCTCCTCTTTTTGTTTATTATATTTTATGCCATATTACTCATAATGTTGCTTACACTTTTATATTTTTATTTATTGTTGATAATAGTAAAAAATGCTATACTAACTCATATGATTAAGTAAAGGATTTTATTATGAAACATAAATTATTTAATTTTATAAAAAAAGCATATGACTTTATTGACACTATTGGGCAGGACAAAGTAGGTATCTATACAGCTCAGGCTTCTTTCTTTATTATTTTGTCCATTTTTCCATTTATACTTTTGTTTTTTAATTTAATAGGTCATGCTTCAATTAATCAGAATACTATTATTTATTTGATTCATTCATATGCACCTGATTTTCTTAAGCCTTTGTTTGTTCAGGCTGTTAGTGAAATATATGAACATGTATCAAGCACTGCTGTGTCCATTACAGCCATTGCTGCAATATGGTCAGCATCTAAAGGCGTGTTGTCTGTAATGTTTGGCTTGTACGAAATAGCAAAAATTCACCAGAAACGTAATTATTTCATATCAAGATTTGTATCAATGCTTTATACAATAATATTTACTGTTGCATTGGCTTCTACAATGGTACTACTTGTTTTTGGTAATAAGCTCTTTAACCTTGCCATGTCACTGGCTCCATGGTTAAGACAGATATCTATTGTTACATTAATGCTTAGATATCTTTTGGTATTCTTACTTCTGGTGCTTTTCTTCTCATTAATATACAGACTTGCCAATTTTAAGCTTGCTACTTTTGGAAAAGTATTTCCGGGTGCTTTTTTCTCAGCACTTGGCTGGGTTGTTTTTTCCTATATCTTTTCTATTTATGTAGACAGCTTTTCAGGAATGTCTTACATGTATGGAAGTTTTACCGCTGTAATCGTATTTATGTTATGGATTTATTTTTTGATTTATATAATGTTTATTGGTGCGGAAATTAATAAGCTTCTCTTCCCTGAAACTGAAGCTACAGTTACTGTAAAGATGTAATTTCAACGTCATTATAAAAGGTTGCAAGTATTTCCTTGTAACCTTTTCCTTTTTTTGCCATTTGGCAGGCAGCACTTTGGCTCATTCCACTTCCGTGTCCAAATCCACCTCCGTATATTTTTATTCCATCCAATTTGTTGTTTTTGTACACACTTTTTATTGAAATAAACGCACTTGGAAGCATGCTTAATTTTGTTCTTTGGGTTTTATCGTTTAGTTTTATTGTTGAGTAATATGAGCTTAGTATTTTTCTAATCTGATTTTGATTTACAATAGATATTTGTCTCTTATCTCCATAAATAGTCATTTGGGCAACTATTCCCCCTGCCCCTCTTTTGTTTATTTCTATTCGGTTAATTGTGCCTACATTTACTGCCATATTTTTGTATATGGAATTTTCTATCTGCTTAGTTGTCAGATATGTTGTCCATCTGTAAAAAGGCAATTTTTTCTCTACTGATTTAGGTTTTTCTTTTATATATTTATCAAAGATTTTTTCATCTGATATGTTTTCCGTGATTGTTGTAAGATTGGTTTCCTTTAAATATTTCTGTTTCTTTTTTCCCCATATTCTATAGTCTGTTGTATATCCCCATGACGTAGAAAAATAATATGCATTTATTAATTTTCCTTTATACTTCATTACCGTGCCTTTTGTTTCATTTGCTGCTTTTATGCTGTTTTCTCCGGGAACGTTTTTGTTGTACACCTGATAACTTACGCTGTCGTCTCCCTTGGCATTGTATTTTTTATATTTTTTGCCCTGACTTTTCATAATATATGTTCTGGCACAAACTGCCTGTGCCTTAAGGGCTTCTTTTGGCGATTCTTCCCCTATTTCGCTGGAAATTACCGCTGCAACATAATCTTCCATGCCAACCTGATTAACTAACACAAGACCACTGCTTTCTTTATATATGTAGAAAATCCCCTTATAACTTTGCATATTCTTTTCATCTTTCAGTATTGACATTTCACCTTTAGGCTCCACTTTTATAACATTGCTTTGTTTAAAATATTTACTGCCTGTTCCAATATCAATCTGCTTCTTTATGCTCTTTTTATTCTTAAAATTCTCTCCAAAATATATGTTTAATACTGATGCCTTGGCTACAAATTTTGAATAGTGCATTGTGATATAATTATTATTTAGAATAACAATTCTAACTGTGTTGTCTTTTTTGCTTTCTTCATTTGTTGTGGTCGCTGCTTCTGTTTTTATTTCAGTAATATTTTCGCTATTGACCGCCTGCAGGGACTTTCCTCCTGAATCATATTCAGGAATATACTCTACCTGATTAACTTTAAAAATAACCGCTGACAAAAACACTGCCACAAAAATACATACTGCTAGTTTTAATTTCATACTTCCCCCATTATTTCTTCTGATAAGATTTTTCAGAAAAAAAACGTAGTATAAAAAAATATACTACGTTTCTCATCTGTTATAATCGTTTCTCGCACATTCAAGTCATGCTTCGCATAAGGTGCTCGAAATCATAATCAATCACTTCGTGATTGGTTATAAAATATGTACCTGAAATGCCGGCCTGCGTTTTGAGTCCTAGCAAACGCCAGGTGGGCAACCGCATCTAAAGTTCTGCCTTCCACCTGATAATGAGGCTTGACATCCCTTTAGAGATTAGGAATCCCTTTATTCAAACTGTAGGTTCAAAATAGGCAGGATTCACGAACATTTCAGGTCAAAATAATTAATAAATATTAATTATTTTGATAATGTAATTATAGTTTATCATTGCAATTTTTGCAATCACTTTTCGTTTACATTTTATGATTATTTTTTCTTTATGATGTTGTTTTTGTCTTTAAAAATATGTCCTTCAGGAATAACTCCACGAACACTTGATAATGGATAAACATTACAGTGTCTTCCGATTACTGTTCCCGGATTTAATACTGAATTACAACCAACTTCTACATAGTCTCCAAGCATTGCACCGAACTTTTTAAGTCCTGTTTCAATCTGCTCATCGCCGTTCTTTACTACTACTAATGTTTTGTCTGATTTTACATTAGATGTAATTGAACCTGCTCCCATATGAGAATGTGTTCCAAGTATACTGTCACCAACATAGTTGTAATGTGGAACCTGTACTGTATTAAATAAAACAACGTTCTTTAATTCTGTAGAATTTCCAACTACACAGTTCTTCCCAACAATTGCCTTTCCTCTAACGAAAGCTGATGGTCTTATTTCTGTGTCAGCGTCAACAATCAAAGGACCCGTTAAGCTTGCTGTTGGAGCAATCTTAACTGTTTTGTGAACCCAGATGTTATCTTCAATCTGATTAAATTCATCCTTTGGAAGTGTTGGTCCAAGTTTCATAATAAAGTCTCCAATATCAGCTAAAACTTCCCATGGGTATGTTTTTCCTTCAAATAATTTCGCAGCTATTGTTTCATTTAAATCATATAAATCCTTTATTGTATACATTTGGTTTTCTCCTTTATTCTACTGTTACGGATTTTGCAAGGTTTCTAGGCTTATCTACGTTTAATCCCTTAAGTACTGTTGTGTAATATGCAATTAACTGTAAAGGAATTACTGTTAACATAGGCATTAAAACATCTTCCATTGCAGGTACTTCGATAGCTTCATCGATTACGCCCTCACTAAATTCTGTTCCTTCCTTACATACGGCAATTGTAAATGCTCCTCTTGACTTAACTTCAACAATGTTGCTTACTGTCTTTTCTAATAATTCTGTTTGAGTAGCTACGCCGATTACTGGCATTCCATCTTCTACTAATGATATTGTTCCATGCTTTAATTCACCTGCTGCATATGATTCTGAATGAATGTATGAAATCTCTTTTAACTTAAGTGAACCTTCCATACTTAATGCATAGTCTAAACCTCTACCAATGTATAATAAGCTCTGTGCTGTAATTAACTTACTTGAAACATATTTACATTTCTTTTCACATTCCATTGTTTTTTCAATAATGTCAGGGATTTCAGCAAGCTTAGCTGTTAATCTCTTACATTCATTTTCATCAATGTGTCCTTTTGCATATGCCATTTCAAATGCAAGAAGGTACATTACTGACATCTGTACTGAAAATGCCTTAGTTGAAGCAACCGAAATTTCAGGACCTGCATGTGTATAAAGAACCATATCTGATTCTCTTGCAATCGATGAGCCCTTAACGTTAACAACTGATAAAACCTTGGCACCTTTATCGTGTGCAAGATGAAGTGCTGCCTTAGTATCTGCTGTTTCACCTGACTGTGAAACTACAATAACTAAATCTTCAGGTGTTATAATTGGATCTCTGTATCTAAATTCAGATGCAATATCTACTGTTACTTCTGTTCTTGCAAGCTTTTCGATTACGTATTTTCCAACCATACCGGCATGCATTGCTGTACCACAGGCTACAATAAATAACTTTCTGTAATTCTTTAAAGCTTCTAATGTTAAACCACATTCTGAAAGGTCTGGCATTCCATTTACAATTCTTGGTGTGATTGTTGTCTTTACTGCGTTAGGCTGTTCATGAATCTCTTTTAACATAAAATGTTCATATCCGCCTTTTTCTGCAGCATCCATATCAAGGTTAGAAACCTGAACTTCTTTCTTGATAGGTAATTTATGCATATCACAGAACTCAACTCTGTCTGACTTAATTGTTGCAATTTCGTTTTCTTCTAAAAGATAGTAATTTCTTGTATATTTCAAAATTGCAGGTACGTCTGATGCAATAAAGTTCTCTTCGTCACCGGCACCGATTATAAGTGGGCTATCTTTTCTTACTGCAAAAATCCTGTCAGGAAAATCTTTAAATACAATACCAAGTGCATATGCTCCTCTTACATCTTTAAGAGTCTTGATAATTGCATCTACAGGATCACCTTCGTAATAATAATCTAATAATTTAGCTACTGTTTCTGTATCTGTTTCACTAATAAATGTGTATCCCTTCTCAATAAGGAAATTCTTAATATCTTTGTAGTTTTCAATAATACCATTGTGTACAATTGATACTCTCTTATTTCCATGAGGATGTGAGTTAATATCTGATGGTTCACCATGAGTTGCCCATCTTGTATGACCGATACCACAATGTCCCATTGGCTTGTGTTCAGCTACTTTCTCTCTTAAGTTCTTTAACTCGCCTTTAGCCTTTTCTACTGTTATTTCTCCATTTTCAAATACGGCAATACCTGCTGAGTCATATCCTCTATACTCTAACTTAGATAATGAATCTAATAAAACGTCTGTACAGTCTCTTTCACCTACATAACCTACTATTCCACACATTACTTATTGTTCCTCCTATAAAATTGCGACACATAATTATAATAATTAGTCATCTGACCTGCGTTATTTAAATTAATAACGTTATTAAATCTGCCCCTGATAAAATCATCCAGCTTTTTCATATATTCCTCTGACGTTATTTTTCCTTCCGCTACCTGGGTAAGCCCAAGTTCCCAACTGGCTGTCAATTCAGGATTAAGCAATGATTTAATTGAACCGTGAACTACTCCAAAAATCATTTCTCCCAACTGAGTCGGAGTAATTACCTGTGTCTTCTTATTTAATGATATGTACTTAATGTTCACCAGTTTCTTTATTATTTCTGCTCTTGTTGCGCTGGTTCCGATTCCCGAGCCTTTAATCTGTGCTCTCAAATCTTCATCTTCAATAAGCTGACCTGCATTCTCCATGGCAAGAATAATCGAACCTGATGTGTACCTTTTAGGTGGCGTTGTCTCACCTTCTTTTATACTCATCTCATTAACGGTAATTTTACCACCTTTGGGCATATTATACAACAATTTAAAAAATTCTTCATCTAATTCTGCCTCTTCGTTGATAATATTTTCATTTTCGAGCTCTTCTTTAGCTTTTTCTTCATTAGTTTTTTTGTCTGATTTATTGTCTGTCTTATTGTCGGTAGCTTTCTTTTTGCTAGGAACTCCTGCTATTTCAAGATAACCTTTTTGAGCCAAAATCTTAAAGTTAGATGAAAAGTGTTCTGTAGTTGTTGTTCCATCACTAAATGTTGCCGGCATAACTCCTACCAAAGTAGCTTTTTTGTATATTGCCGGTGGATAGAATATGCTTAAGAAACGTCTCACTATAAGCATATACACTTTCTGATTAATTGGTTTCTGCTTAGCCAAACCGTTTAATCCCTGACCTGTCGGTATTATGGCATAATGATCTGTTATCTTTTTGTCATCTACATATTTAGTCTTTGCAAGGTTCTTGTAGGACTGTTGCTTTAAAATATTCTGTGCAAAAACGCTGCATGGCTGATAATATTGCAAGCCCGAAATATTTTTGCTTATCTCCTTTGCAACTGCCGTTGAAAGAACTCTGGCATCTGTTCTTGGGTAAGTTACAAGCTTGCTTTCGTACAACTGCTGCACTACATTTAATGTTTCATCAGGACTAATCTTAAACATCTTTGAACAGTCATTTTGAAGTTCCGCTAAGTTGTATAACAACGGTGCCTGTTTTTTTTCATCCTTCATAGTGATGGACTTAATAGTCATTTCTAATGGATATTTTTCAATGTTCATATCACCAGTATTTTCCGAATTGTTTCCTACTGCACTGTTTGTTACATTATTACTTGTATCGTCTGATGCAATATTTGTGGAATTGTTGTTTGTTGCTATTTCGTCATTGCTATTGGCTGGTCCATTTTCCTCTAAAGCTCTTATCAGTGCCTGGGCTGTTGTTTTTTCTTTAAATCCGTTTTCTTTATACAAAAGTGGAGATTCAAAGAATTTTGATGTTTTCTGTGATTTCCATTCTGTATCTATTTTTCGTCCGTGTATATCAGTCTTTGCCATAACTCTATAGAAAGGTGTTTTTTCGAAACCTCTTATTTCACGCTCTCTATTGCATACCATTCCAAGAACGCAGGTCATTACTCTACCAACATTAATTGACTTCCACTCTCCCTTTAAATAATTGGTTATGGAATTTCCATATTTTAAGGTTAAGAGTCTTGAAAAATTAATTCCCATCAAATAATCTTCTTTTGCTCTAAGATATGCTGCGTCAGAAAGATTGTCATATTCCTTTAGGTCTTTTGCCTCTTTTATTCCACGAAGAATTTCTTCCTCAGTCTGGGAATCAATCCATACTCGCTTCTCTTTTTTGCCTTTAACTCCCGCTTCCTGGGCAACTAATCTATATATGTATTCTCCCTCTCGTCCCGAGTCGGTACAAACATATATTGTGTCCACGTCATCACGGTTCAAAATCTCTTTTACTATATTAAATTGTTTTTTTACCCCGGGAATCACCTCATACTTCCATTGTCCCTGAGGTATAAATGGCAAATCTCTAAGATTCCATTTTTTGTATTTTTCATCATAACATTCCGGATAACTCATTGTTACAAGATGACCAACGCACCATGTAACTATGGCATTTTCACTTTCCATGTATCCGTCTCTCCTAGTTGTCTTTAGCTTTAATGCCTTGGCAAACTCTGCTGCCACACTAGGTTTTTCTGCAATAAATACTGCTTTCATACAGCTCTCCTATGTTCTATTTGCTGATTTCGTTTTTATGTACATTTGGATTTGTTTTTTGTTTGATTTACTATATACATTTTTTATTTTGCTTTTTCTATAAGTTTTATTTGCTGATTTCGTCTAATGTTTTAGTGTAGGCTGGAAGAAACATTTCAATAAATTTCTCAATTTCTTCCATATGCATTTCATCCAAAGCCTTCTTTATTGTTTCCTCAGCTTTTGCAAAATCAGTGTTTCCTGTATTTCTTTCTTCTATGCACTTAATATATGCAGACATCTTATCTGCTGCCTTTACATATTTCCAATTAATGTCATCATTCTCAATTAATATGTCTTCATATGCATTCTGCATTTCTTCCGGCAACTCTGAAATCAACTGGCAGGCCGCCACATTTTCAACCTTCTTGTATGCATCTCTTATTTCAGGTGCATAATACTTAATCGGTGTTGGCAAATCCCCTGTTATAATCTCTGTTGTGTCATGCATAATTCCAAGCATTGCTATATGCTCAGCATCCAACTCTTTTCCAAAATAAGCATTACCTATAACTGCCAAAGCATGAGCTATAATAGCAACTTCCAAGCTATGCTCCGCAATATTTTCAGTTTTTGTATTTCGCATCAATCCCCAGCGATTGATGTATTTCATTCTGGCTAACATACCAAAGAAATTATTCATTGTGTAACTCCTATTCTTCTGTGTGATATCTATATGTTATTCTTGTTATATCTGTTTTTCTTGCTTTATCTGTTTTTCTTGCTTTATCTATTTTTCTTATCTATTTTTATTCTGTATATATTCCCCATATAGATTGGAATGAATTCTTTAATCTAATTTTTTCTGCAATATCCCCTTGTATTGTACCCATTAAAATTTAATGTAACTTTAATATTATAGCAAACTTTTAGTAATAATGCTAATATTTGAGCGTGATAAATGTTTGTTATTGAGTTTTTATTTTGTACCACCACAGCCTTACGCCATGGTGGTACATTCTTTAAAACAAGTTTTTTATCAACTTCCGATGCTCAATTATGACTACTTATACAACTACTTACGCAACCACTCATACAATTGCTCATACTGCCACTCATACAATTACTCATCCCTTTAATCAACAGTAACAATCTACTTATTACTTTCCCTATCAACCATCTCATACAGTTTCTTCATTGCATCTTTCAGTCCACCGATTTCATCTATTATGCCTTCCTTAACTGTCTGCTTTCCAACGAGAATACTGCCCACATCTTTTGTTAATATTTCTGTTTCATTCATTAATTCTGAAAATCTGTTTTCACGAATGTGACAGTGATTGATTACAAAATCATTTATTCTTTCCTGTATTTTTTTGAAATATTCGTAGGTCTGCGGCACTCCTATAAACATACCATTCATTCTTACCGGATGTATTACCATTGTTCCTGTTGGCACAATAAATGAATAATCAGCGGATACCGCTAACGGCACTCCTATTGAATGACTTCCTCCAAGTACAAGTGAAACTGTTGGTTTACTTAGACTTGCAATCATTTCCGCAATGGCAAGTCCGCATTCCACATCTCCACCAACTGTATTTAATATAATCAGCAAGCCATCTATATCCTGATCGTCTTCGATTTTTGCAAGCATTGGCAAGATGTGTTCATATTTGGTAGCCTTAGTACCTGATGCCACATTTTCGTGTCCTTCTATCTCTCCTATAATGCTTAACAAAAATATGTTCTTGTGATTATTATTGTGATCAAGTTTTACCTGACCGTATTCTTTAATTTCATCCATAAAAAAACCTCCATACTACTCTTTATGTAGTATGGAAGCTTTTTCAAAAAATATTATAAGAGATTATTTATTATACTCCTCTACGATTTCATCATAGCTTAGCTTTCCACCAAACAAATCAAGTGCACTGCCAATTGTAAAATCCAGATTGCCCTTTGAAATTTCAGCAAACTTCTCAATCTGTTCTTTTGAACCTATTCCTCCGGCATATGTTATTGGAATGTCTGTAAACTTAGACAACATTTCAACCAGTTCTTCTTCCATTCCGCCTGATTTGCCTTCCACATCAACGCCGTGTACAAGAAATTCATCACAATATTCAGACAACTTCTTTAATGTTTCAAGGTTTACCACTTCATCAGTAAACTTCTGCCATCTGTCTGTAACTATATAATATTGCCCGTCTTTCTTTCGACAACTTAAATCCAAAACAATATGTTCTTTTCCAACAGCTTTTACAAGGCTTTTAAGGTTGCCATAATTAACTCTTCCGTCTTTAAAAACAAAAGATGTTACTATTACGTGAGTCGCACCAGCTCTTATGTAGTCGTCTGCATTAATTGCCGTAACGCCACCGCCTATCTGCATTCCATTAGGATATGCCTTAATTGCAGCCAATGCCTGCTTTTTTGATTTCTTAAAGAACTCAGAGCCTCCGGCATTTAAAATTATAATATGACCGCCTTTTATCCCATCTTTTTTGTAAAGATTGGCATAATAGGCTGCATCTTTTTCTGATACAAAATTTTCATCTGCCTGATTTCCTTTATCCTTAAGGCTTCCGCCTACTAACTGTTTTACTTTTCCATTATGTATGTCTATACACGGTCTGAATTTCATAATCTATGCTCCTTGATTAGTAACTTATAATTTGGATTTTCTTATGATACCGCTCCTGGCAAGAGTTTATAATTAAATTCTTTAATTTTATGCATTTAGTGCCTGCTCTAAATCTGCGATTATATCTTCTGCATCTTCAATTCCTACAGAAAATCTAATTAAATCAGGCTGTACACCTGCTTCGATTAACTGCTCGTCTGTCATCTGTCTGTGAGTATGACTTGCCGGATGAAGTACGCATGAACGTGCATCTGCTACGTGTGTAACAATTGCCACGAATTTAAGGTTGTCCATAAACTTAATTGACGCTTCACGTCCACCCTTAATTCCAAATGTTAATACTCCACAAGTTCCGTTAGGCATATATTTCTGTGCCAAATCGTAGTATTTGTCTCCTTCAAGTCCCGGATAGTTAACCCAAGCCACCTTGTCATTATTCTTAAGCCACTTAGCTACCTTTAATGCATTTTCGCAATGTTTAGGCATTCTAAGGTGTAATGTTTCAAGTCCTACATTAAGCAGAAATGAGTTCATTGGTGCTGGAATTGAGCCTAAATCTCTCATTACCTGTGCTGTAGCTTTTGTAATATATCCTGCCTTACCGAATTTTTCTGCATAAACAATTCCATGATATGAATCATCCGGTTCAGTCATTCCAGGAAACTTGTCTGCGTGTGCTTTCCAGTCAAAATTGCCACTGTCTACAATTGCTCCGCCTACTGCCATAGCATGACCATCCATATATTTTGTAGTTGAATGTGTAACAATGTCAACTCCATATTCAAAAGGTCTGCAATTAATAGGTGTTGGGAAAGTATTGTCAACAATAAGTGGCACTCCATGAGCGTGGGCTGCCTTGCTGAATTTTTCAAAATCAAATACAACAAGAGACGGATTTGAAATTGATTCTCCAAAAACACATTTTGTATTTGGTCTGAACTCTTTTTCCAAATCTTCCGGTGAAATATCAGGATCAACGAAAGTTACGTCAATTCCCATTTTCTTCATTGTTACTCCAAAAAGATTAAAGGTTCCTCCGTAAACATTTGAAGAGCAGATAAAATGATCTCCCGCTTCACAAATATTAAATACAGCGTAAAAATTAGCTGCCTGACCTGACGATGTAAGCATTGCTGCAGCTCCACCTTCAAGTTCACAAATCTTTGATGCCACCGCATCGTTTGTTGGGTTCTGTAATCTTGTGTAGAAATATCCGCTGTCTTCTAAATCGAATAGTCTTCCCATCTGTTCAGATGTGTCATACTTAAAAGTTGTACTCTGGTAAATTGGAAGAACTCTTGGCTCTCCCTTAGTTGGCTTCCATCCACCCTGAACACAAATTGTTCCTTTGTTGTTTTCCATTTTTTTGCTCCTTAAATAAATATCTTTTTTCTTATATAAATAGAATTGCAAGAGCTAAATTTTCATTAATTCATGCTTGCAATCCTTTAACCGGAACATTTATTCCGGTTTATAATCTTTTAATAAAATATGACTTGTGATACTGCATATGGCAAATAGAATTGCTATAATTACAACTGATGTTATAAAAAATCTTTTGTTCATTATAGGCATAACACAAGTATCTATAAAAAAAAGAACAAAAAGCACCGTGGCTATTTTGTTGCATAATTTTCCAATCTTAATCTTTTTGTCTTCTGTCATAAAGCGTTCTCCATGTATTGTTATATATTTAACTATAATCTTCTTATCACTCTGGTTAATGTTATAATTATCTAACTATTATAACATTAGCTAATCTTTATATCAATCTCAACCACACTGGTAGGAATAAGATGAGGGGCAATCGCACTAGCAGTTCATAACGCAAAACGATAGCCCCTTAACATAACAAATTTTAAATTGTTTTATTTTTCTAAAAAATATTATCCTTAATTAAATCCAAAGAATTTGTTTACAACCTTATATCCTACTACAGAACACTTTCTACCAAACTTTCCCGGAAGATTCATTGTTCTTCCAAGAAGTGAATTTCTTACTATTCCATATAATTCAGGATTTGTTTCTTCAAGCTGTTTCCAAAGCTTTTCTTTGTCCTTTAATCTTTCCTCAGAGCCTTCTCTAATTGAAAGAATTGAAGATACACACATCATCATATCAAAATAATGAATCATTGCATCATTTGCGTTCTTCTGGTCCTTTGGACTGCTATTGTAGATTTCAAGCATAAGCTTTGTAACCCTGTACTGCTGGTCAAGTCTTTTAATCATAACTGATTCATGAACTGACTGGTCATCTCTTCCGATAAAATATTTGTAAAGGCAAACATCTAAGTAATAGATATTCTTTACATATGGCAACGGCTGGAATACATAAATGTTGTCAACATAGAATGTATGCTTTGGAAGTTCCATTCCACATTCTCTAAGAATCTTTGTTCTGTAAATAACTGAATGCATTAGCAAATACTGTGTTCTTCCAAAATGAATATCTTCCCAACCAAGCATTTTGCCCGGTGTCATGGCACTTCTGTATCTCATAATCTTCTTGTGTCTTGCACCCTGCTTGTCATACATAAAATTAGACACAAGCATATCAAGACCTGCATCTTTTGCAACCATTTCTTCCAAAAGATTTAATACTTTTTCAAGTGCTTTTCTTCCAAGGCAGTCATCGCTGTCAACTACCTTAAAATACAAACCTGTTGCATTCTTAATTCCTGTGTTTACAGCTTCTCCATGTCCACCGTTTTCCTGATGAATTACTCTTACAATGTTAGGAAACTTTTCTTCATACTTCTTTGCAATCTGCAATGTGTTATCTGATGAACCGTCATCTACAATAATAATTTCAACTCTGTCTCCACCTGTTAACGCACTACAAATACTTTTTTCCATGTAATCCTGTGAATTATAACATGGAATTGTAATCGTCAATAATTTCATTACCTGTCCTCCTAATCTGTACCGCCCCTCCCCTTTGTTTGGGCAATTGTCGGGAAATATGCTTTTTAATTTATTTCCTCTGGTACTACTTTTTTGTTGATTACTCTATATAATAAAAATGTTAATATACCTGTTATTATTACAAAAACTATAAGCACAATTAAGTCCTGTACTGAGTAAGTAATCTGCTGATCAACCATGCTTTCTCCTGAAATTGTTGCAAAAAAAGTTATTAATACTGCAACAAAGTTGGCTGTTCCGTGCAAAATCATTGGTGCAATTATGCTCTTGTATCTTTCATATACATAAACACATGCCATGCCTAACAAAAATGCATATGGTGCCTGTATCCAGTTTCCGTGATATACACCAAAAAGCAATGATACGATAATTGCTGACGGAATTACTCCGGCCATTCTTCTAAGTCTTCTATAAATAACACCTCTAAACATTAATTCTTCTACAATAGGCGCACCAACAGCCGTTGCCAATGCCTGTATTATAAACGGACCGCTTGTAAGTGCCTCTGATGTGCCTACATATGAATCAATCATAAATTCCGGCATAAACATCTGTAGAATAGAAACAAAATAATTGGCACAAAACATTGTTGTTATTCCAAAAGGAATTATAAGTAAAAATTTAAATGCTGATGTTCTTTTAAACTTCTTAAAAAATCCTGTTTCTTTATCCAAATTTATGTCATCTTTTAACCATTTAATTAATATCGGTGCTGTTATAATCTGTGATATTAACAACTCAAGTAAAATATTTTCCTCTGCTATTTTCATGCCAATCTTTGATGCTGAAAAAGTAGCATAATCATGTAACACAAAATTAGCTGCAAATATAATTCCAAATGTTACTATCCCTGATACTACTACTTGAACTATCATATACAAAACCATTGGGCTAATCAATCCCCAAAGTCTTCCTGCTGTTATTTTCTGTCTCATTTTTTTCCTCAATTCTGTGCTTTATACACTTATACATTATATCTATATATTGTTATCTTTTTGTGTCTTTGTATAAAAATAATTATCTATACTCTTCTGTGCAATTTAATTACGTTTTAAAATTTGTATAATTAAATTCTATCTTAAAATTTGTATGATTTAATTCTATTTAAAATTCTTTATAATTTTTATTTTAACAACATATTGCATAGTTCTGTGGCAGAATAAGCTATGGCTTTAGCTCCATGAGCCAGCATTTCGTCCTTGTCGCCAAATCCGTAATCAACACCTATTGAATCAATACCAACAGTATTAGCGCCATCAATGTCAAAACATGTATCACCTATCATAATGCACTGCTTCTTAGTTATGCTGTCAGGCATCTCATCAAACAATGCTTCAAGTACATCAACTTTGCTCTGTCTTGGTCCTTTAAGCTCAGCTCCCATAACTTTATCAAAATAGCTGTAAATCTTTAAATACTTAAGAACTTCCTCAGCCATAGGAAGTGGTTTAGAAGTTGCCAATGCAATATACTTACCATTACCCTTTAACATCTCAAGCATTTCTTCAGTTCCCGGATATATTTCTGTTTCATATATTCCTATAGGCTTGTATCTTTCTCTATAAAATTCAACACCTTCCAACGCCTGTTCTCTCGTAAAATCATAACTTTTCATTAATTCATCAACCAATGGAGGACCTATAAAATGCTCTAATTTATCTAAATCAGGCTCTTCAATTCCAAACTTTGAGAGAGCATATTGAACTGACTTGGTAATTCCTTCTTTTGAATTACTTAATGTTCCATCTAAGTCAAAAATAATCACATTGTAGTTATTCATATATTTCTCCTGTGTTTTAAAACAATCTTTGTTTAATTATTTTAATGTAACTTGTTTTTAACAAGTTTAGTATAAACTTATCTTTTTCTTAATTGATTTTTAATATAACTTATCTTTTTTCTAAAATTACTGTTTACAGCATTATTTGTAGTATAACATAGTTTGCCCTTGTTTTACAGTAACTTTTGATTTATAATATTTTAAGAATTTATTAAATTTTTGTGAGGTACATATAATGAGTCAGGCAAAAGTAGACAAGCATAAACAGGAAAAATACAACAGAAAGAAAAATGTTAAGAAGCGTAACTTTAAAAAGATTGCAGCATACGTTGTTGCAACACTTATTGCTATAGCATTTATTGGTTATATCGGATATTCTGTTGCTATTGACACAGGACTTTATACTCCTGCCACAACAACACAGGGAAGCACCCTTTCAAAAGAAGCTATTGAAAGTTTAAGACAGCAGTTAATTAAAAACGGCGACTCAAACGTTCAGGGCAAAACAAGTGATGCTTCAACTGAAGCTGCTACAACAGCTACAAGTGCTGAAACAAGCGCTTCTAAATAAGATTATTGAAAATGAAAATCCTTACAGTTTCTTTTATTGAAGCTGTGGGGATTTTTTAATGTCCCCCACTACAAAAAAAAATCAACCCTGCAGCCAATTAATTACAATAATGTAATCAACTACAGGATTGATTCTTATATTTTTCTCTATTCCACTGCTCTTCTTCCCACTACATTCTGTCAGGTGCACTAAATCCTAACAAGTCTATGCACTGTTCAAGTACATTAATTGTAAGATTGATTAATGCAATGTATCCTGCCTTCTTAGTCTGATCTTCTTCAGCAAGTATCTTTGTTTCATGATAAAATCTGTTAAATACATTAGATAAATCGTATACATATGAGCAAATCTTATGTGGAGCAAGTTCTTCTGCTGCATTTTCAATTATTTCATTAAACTTAGCTACTTCAAGCATTAACTGCATCTGTGAGCCGTTATCTGTGCTGATTACAGGAAGGTTTACATCTGCGTTTCCGCTTTCAGCTTTGTATTTTTCAAGAATTGATTTAATACGTACTATTGTGTAAAGAATATATGGGCCTGTATTTCCTTCAAATGAAGCAAATCTGTCAATATCAAAGATATAATCCTTTGATGCCTGGTTTGACAAATCGCCATACTTAAGTGCTGCAAGTCCTACAATCTTAGCTGTGTTATTAGCTTCTTCTTCACTTACTGTACGGTTTTCCATAATCTTATCGTATACAGCTTTATTAATCTGTGCAATAAGGTTTTCAAGACGCATTACACCACCATCTCTTGTTTTAAATGGCTTGCCGTCTTTGCCGTTCATTGTACCAAAGCCTAAAAATTCCATCTTAGTATTCTCGTCTACAATGTTAGCTTTCTTAGATACACGGAATACCTGTGTAAAATGTAATTCCTGACGCTTATCAGCTACATAAATATAATGGTTAGGCTTGTAATCCTGTTCTCTCTGGATAATTGTTGCAAGATCTGATGTTGCATATAAAGCCGCGCCATCTGACTTTCTAACGATACATGGTGGAAGTTCCTTTGTGTCATCTTCCTTTGAAATGTCAACAACTAAAGCTCCCTGACTTTCATAAGCTAACTTCTTGTCAATTAAATCCTGAATAAGTCCCGGAATATATGGCTGAGCATCACTTTCACCCTTCCATAAATCAAAATCAACATTTAAGTTTCCATAATTCTTCTTTAAATCTTCAACAGAAACTTTCATAATATGTTTCCAAATAGCTGTATATGGAGCATATCCACTCTGAAGCTTTAATGTTGCCTGATGTGCTTTTTCTTTAAACTCTTCATCAACTTTAGACTTAGCACTGGCACATGGATAAATCTCTTCTAATTCAGAAATTGTAAATGGTGCCTCTTCAGGGTATTCTCCTGTGTATGATTCATCAAAATAAACTAAATCAGGTTTACGACATTCAAGCTCTGTAATAATAAGTCCCATCTGAAGTCCCCAGTCTCCCAAATGAACGTCAGAAATAACTTTATTACCCATAAATCTTTCAATACGTTTAACACTTTCACCAATAACTGCTGAACGCAAATGTCCAACATGTAGAGGCTTAGCTACATTAGCACCACCGTAATCAATTACAATAGTTTCAGGTGCCTTGTTTTCGCATCCATACTTGTCAGCTTCCTTCATATCGTTAAGATATTTAGCTACGAATTCACTATTTAATTTAATATTAATGAATCCCGGCATAACTGCTTCAACTGATTCAAACATTTCATTATCCTGTAATGACTCAACAACCTGATTGGCAATCATAATAGGTGCCTTGTGGTAAAGCTTTGCACCTGCCATTGCCCCATTACACTGATACTGACAAAGATCAGGTCTGTTAGATACAACAACCTTACCTAATTTTTTGTCATATTCATTCTTTTCAAAAGCTTTTTCAAACTCTTCTGTAATAAGTTCTAATAATTTTTTCATTATAATGTTACTCCGTTTAATTTAAGTAATTCACGGGCTGATTCAACAGAATCAACACCAGTTTTATTCTTGATAGGTGCAAATTCTTTCTCTCTTACAACTTCGTAAGCAAGACAATTATCCATCATATGTACCATATCAAGTACTAATGTTTCAAACTTGAATCCGTTTTCAGTTTCAGGTTTTACTGCATTACCATTTTCATCAATGTGAGCAATCTTCTTTTTTACAACATGCACTGAAAGATTATTGTTCATATTCTTTTCTAAATCTTCAATATTGAATAAATAATTTAAGATAACACCATACTTGTATGCAAGTTCTCCGTCTGCCTTAGTCTGGTATCTCATATCTTCAGTTAATTCATAATATTCAACAATAGATGGCTTTCCATCTTCTAAGCATAGTACACCAACCTTTTCTTCAGGTGTAGCCTTAGAAACAACCTTTGCTGCTGAACGGTATCTGCCATCAATCATGGCACCTACGAAACAAGGATCAGCCATTCTCTGGCAAACATTATCAACTGCAAAAATATTAATATATTCAACTCCTGCCTTCTTAGCTTTTTCACAAAGACCTGCCTTAACGAATGAGATAAACCATCCACCATTGCCGTTAGGTGAGGTTGAAATTCTATCCTTGTCTTCCAAGAAAATCTTGCCATCAAAAGATGCTGCAGGAGCCATTTCCTGTACAAAGAAATCAACATAATTCTTATCATAACCAAAATAGTTCATTTCTTCAAAGAACTTAACTGTGTCATCGTTGTTCTTTTCACTTGTCATAATATAAAGTGGAACCCACGCACCTGTCTGATTAACAACATCCATTAAATTCTTAATAAGCATTTCAAAAATATATACGTCCCTGGTAAGACCAATATTGTACATTCCCTTAGGCTTATCTGAGCCAAGTCTTGTACCCATTCCACCTGCTAAAAGTAAAGCTGCAACTTTTCCCTCTTTAATTGCTTCTGTACCTATAGCTGTGTATTTATCTTTGTTTGCTTCAATATCAGCAATGCTTACTGCATCGTTAAGGGGTGTGATAACACCTTTTTCAGTTTCTTTTCCGCCATCTTCAATTAACTTAAGCAAATCAAAATCAATTTCATCTATCTGCTTTAATAAAGACTGTCTCTGGTTTTCATCAAGTTCATCATAATACTTTAATAACTGAGACTGATTATACTTTTCCAATTTTGCTTTTGTTTCCTGTAAATTCATTCATTACCTCCATTGGCTTCCCATTTTTTCATATTTTCATACTATAAAGAATAAATTATTTTCCAATAATATGCAAGGTTTTAATGCTACAAAGTATTTCAATACAGCTCTGATATCTTAAATCAGGATTATTTCTTGTACATTTTTTTATTATCTTTCTAAGTTTATGGCTTGTTTTAAAATAGTCTTTAAAACTGTAAAGTGATTTACTGCCTGACACTGAATTATATGTTTTTGCAGTTTTTAAATAGTACATTGTTGTACCTATTCCATATATGTCTGCCCTAATGTCAGTATTATAAAGCCCCTTCCCTTTGCTATCGCCAAACTGCTCCGGTGCCGCAAAGCCCTTACTTCCCAAGGCAAGCTTATCCACATCAATATCTGTTCTGTATCTTTTTGCTATGCCAAAATCAATAAGCTTAATTCTTCCATCCTTACACAAAATAATATTAGCCGGCTTTAAATCTCTATAAACTATTGCCGGCGACAAACTATGAAGATAATAAAAGCCACTGCATACCTGTTCCATAACTTTTACAAGCATTTTTGTAGATAATGTTCCATATTCATCCACATATTTCTTTAAATCAATTCCATCTATATATTCCATTACCAGAAAAAATGCATCTTCAATCTTTTTTATATTGTTCTAAGGCTTGTTGTTGTGCGGCCGGATGATTGCGTTGCTC
>OGZO01001018.1_pt1 | contig 20862 bp, 15 predicted proteins | sample 1576721 | NCBI WGS metagenome assembly OGZO01 (sample SAMEA3541516, study PRJEB24748) | human gut metagenome | biome: human gut; feature: human-associated habitat; material: faeces | place: China | collected 2012 | reverse complement strand
ACGCTCCTTTTTTCTGGTGCAACGCAATCAGGTGTTAGCATTAGCTGATAAAGTCGTCGATGCCGTGAAAAGCGGGGCAATCCGTAAGTTTGTCGTCATGGCCGGATGCGACGGGCGCATGAAAAACCGTAACTACTATACCGAATTTGCCGAACAATTGCCGGATGACTGCGTGATTCTGACAGCAGGTTGCGCCAAGTACCGGTACAACAAACTGCCGTTAGGAGATATCAACGGCATTCCCCGCGTACTGGATGCCGGACAATGCAACGACAGCTATTCACTAGCATTGATCGCCATGAAACTACAGGATGTATTCGGGTTGGAAGATATCAACCAATTGCCGATCGTCTATAACATCGCCTGGTACGAGCAAAAAGCAGTAATCGTCTTGTTAGCCCTGTTAAGCCTGGGTGTCAAAAATATCCACCTGGGACCAACATTGCCAGCATTCTTATCACCGAATGTAGCCAAAGTCCTGGTCGAAAATTTCGGGATCGACACCATACAAACTCCGGAAAAAGATATAGAACAGTTCATCATAGCATAAGATTCTCAAATTGTTTTGGATATCCACAACCAAACAACCTCGCGCACGGCCTCGTGCCGCCCGAAACGGCGTATCTGTGCACCATCGGCGACTATATCGCCATGAAGCTGTGCGGTGGTGCTGCGCCGGTCATGGATGCCAGTAATACATTCTTAGGATCTCTTCTTGTAAATACAGCAACTAATTCCATATCATTAGCTTCTTTAACTGCGCATTCAACACCTTTTCCAAGGTTACCATAACCTAAAATACCAATTCTTGTTTTCATTTCAGTCTCTCCTCTAATATTTTTTACTTAATCTTCTCTCTGGTTTTCACCAACTAACATAGTCTTTTAAAATTTTTCACCAAAAAAATTATAGTTTTTTTCACCCTATTTGGCAATACTTTAACTGCATATTTATTCATTTATTATAACAAAAAAATTCCATCCTCTCCAACTATTAAGGCGCTGTATCGATATTGCTTCATCGACACAGCGCCCCGTTTAGGTAAACTTAAATAATTATCTAACTCTACTATTTCTCTAGCTTTACTGATTATCTAACTTAAATAATTCTCTAACTTTACTGTTTCTCTAACTTGCTATTTTTTAACTTTTATAGCCTTCTTTGCACTCCATTTTCCTTTGACTTTCTTTCCGTTACTGTTTACTTTGTATGCACAAACCTGAATGTAGTATTTCTTCTTTGCCAATTTTTTGATTACAAGTTTGTTTTTTGTAATTGTTATTATTTTGGCCTTTTTCATTTTCTTGTTTGTTGCATATCTAAGCTGATAGCCTTTTACGCCATTTACTTTTCTCCATTTTACTGTTAATGATTTCTTCTTATTGTTCTTTGCAGAAACACCTTTAACCTTTGCAGGTTTTGTTACTTTTGCGGATACCTTACCTCCAGCATTAGGATTGTCAGTTTTTGGATTTGATGGCTTATTTGTATTTTCAACAACAATCTGTTTTACAACCTGACCTTCATATAAGTCCTTGAAAGTTACAACTACTTCGTATGTTCCAACTTCCTTTACTTCATTTACTGCCTTGCCTGTTGCTTTGTTTCTGTAAGTTACTGTGTAGTATTCAGATGAAATCACCTTGTCATCTGTATCATTTACAGTTACTGTTGGAGTAATGCTGTTTCCTGTATATTCAAATTTTGTATTTGAAATATCAACACTCTTAATCTGTTTTATAGGCTGTTTTTCTGTCTGACCGCATTTACAGCTGTTTTCTATGTAACCGTCTTTTTCAGTAGTAGCCTTTGTTACTGTTGATAATGCAACATAATCATGCTTATGCTCTTCTTCAAGTTCTTCGCCTGTTGAACTTTCTCCCAATTTAACAAGATTACTTACTTGTGCACCTATGTTTTCCTCATCAATTACACCTGTATTATATAACTTGCTAAATATTGAATTGCCTTCATCATATGCGCTGATTCCACCAATATCTTCCAAACCACTTATTTTACCATTGTTAACAAGTCCTGTTCCTTTTACAGAAGAAGTATAACTAAATATTCCGCCTACATAACCATTTGATGAAATATTTCCGTTATTTATACAGTTTGTAACAGTTATACCTTCCGCATAATCAATTATTCCTGCTGCTTCTTCGCCACCAAATACATTACCATTATTAATACAGTTGCTTACTTCAGCCTCACTACTATTTTTATTTTCTATACATTGTGCGATTCCGCCTGCACTATATCGTCCATTAATGGCACCGTTATTTTCGCAGTCTGATAATTTCAAATTTCCAGAACTGTTACCAATTATTCCTGCTACTGTATCTCCTTCAATTTCACCGTTATTAACACAATTATTTATAATTAATTCATCGGCATATGTTGATCCATTAGACCCATTATATATAATACATATTCCTGCTGTATAAGTATGATTACCCTTTGCTATACTTTCCACTTTGCCTTCATTTGTACATCCTGTTATTGATGTTGTACATGGTCTATTATCTGTATTAGTAACTCCTGCAACAATTCCTGCTGTATAACCATAAGTTGTAATGTCACCTCTGTTAATACAGTCTTTTATAATACAATTTTTAGCTTGAGCAATAATACCACCAACTACAAATGCCTTCGTGGCAGCAATATTTCCATTATTTTCACATTTATCAAAAATACAATTCTCTGCCCCGCATACCAATCCTGCCACTATCTGCGTATTATTGTTGTATATAATGTCTGCATTATTTATACAATGTATAAATTCACTCGCATATGCTTCCTTTATCATAGCTGAACAATAACCGTCTATTTCAATCCTATTACCTGTAATACTACAGTTTGTAAATTTTGAATCAATAGTAGAATTTGCAAGGTAGACGCCCAAACCTCTGCCATCTTCTTTTTCTTTACATTCGATTTCAAGATTCTTTATTTCACTTACGTAAATATCATCGAATAACATTGTTTGAGTTCCATTTGAATTAATTCCTGATATTTTATGACCATTGCCATCAAAAGTACTATTTTTCAGTGTTTTTCTTCCAATAACGTCATCTTCATCATCATAATTTTCCGGAAACTCTATATCATTTATAAGTTTTCCGCTGATTCCTGACTCTACATTTTTCAAATATGTAATTAATTGGTCAAATGTAGAAATTTCATAGTAACCGTCTTTCTCGCTTTTTACTACTTTCTCGTCAGCGCCACATTCCATACACTTGCCATCTTTAAATGAGTGCTCTAATTTCTCAATTGTTTTGCCTTCTTTAATAACTTTATGGCATATTGTGCAATATACATCTCCTGTGTAGCCTTCTTTTTCACATGTTGCTTCTACACCTTTATAATCCTTTATCAAACATGAATCTATTTCTTCCGGATCCATATTATGGTATGCCTTTATGACCTTATTTTCCGGCTGGTTTTCATTTTCCAAACCGCAATACTTACATTTACTGTCACCTAAATATCCGTCAGTTGTACATGTTGCCTTTACGCTATTAACTAAGACATACCTATGATCTGCATATCCATCGTCTTCATCTTCTAAAACTTTCTCATTTCCACAATTCACACATTTTAAATAACGTTTACCATATTCATTACATGTAGGTTCAATTGACTTATAATTAATGTAATTATGTTCACTGTCAGGTTCTATGTTTTCACCATGTTTTACAACTTTTCCACATAAATCACATATAACATCTCCTGTATAACCACCTTCTGAACATGTTTTAATTGTTTTATTTTCTACATGTGTTCTGTCATGTGGACAATCAATCTTTACAGTAAATTCTCCATAGTTATCGTCATATGGAACTATCACCAAGTAATATTTCTTATCTTTTTGAACCTTATATTTAACTGCCGGAGCTCCTTTTCCACCACCAGACTCATTTTTTGTCAGATAGTTTTTTAAGATTATACGGTCGGTATCTCCTGAATAATATTTTTCAAGTTCCTCCTCAAGCATTTCATCGCTATAATTTGTTTCGTCAAACAAGTATCCAATATTATACCAATATTTTGTGTTATTACATTCAAAAAGAATTTTTTCAGTTTCCTGTGCAGTGTACTCTATTACCTGAATTGGAATTCCTTTTGTTATATGCGAAGAATATTCTGTGCCTTTTTTAGCATTCTCTATTCTTCCACAATTTTTGCAAATATCATTTTCATATTTATGTTCGAGCTTTGGTATTACCTTATTTTCTTTTAATACTTTATCACATACTGAACATTTTTCTTCACCTGTTTTTCCTTCGATATAACAATTTGTTTCTCTGGCATCCACAACCTTAACTGTATGTTCACCCGGTTCCAAATTCTGTCCCTGTCCCACAAGTTTTCCACATGTATCACAAATAACATCACCTGTGTAACCACCCTCTGTACAGTCTGAAAGTGTTCTTCCTTCCCTGTGTGTTTTCTCATGAGCACATGTTATTGTTATGCTAAATTCACCTGTATCTGTTGAATAAGGTCCTACAACAAAATAATATATCTTATCTTTCTCTAATTCTGCGGTTATTTCAGGTGCCGAGTTTGCGCCATCATCATCGTTAATCTTCCAATAACCTTTTAATATAGAATTGCCTCCGGTATTATTACCTATTATTGCGTTAAACTTTTCTATTCCGTCTATTATAACCTGGTCATTAAAGTTTTCTTCTTTAAATAAATAGCCATATGAATCCCAAACTGTAATATTTTCACAATAAAACTTGTACTTTCCATTTTCAGGTGCCTTAAACTGTATTACCTGGAACGGATATAAATTTGTTGTCTTTGATGTATATGTTGTATCTAACTGGGCATTATTAATTCTTCCACAGTTTTTACATACATTATCTTCATATTCATGTTCAAGCTTTGGAATAACTGTTCCCTCTGCTAATTTTATATTACAAACACTACAATATGTATCGCCTGTATAACCCGTTACATAGCAGGTTGCATCTTTAACATCTAATACTGCTTCCTGATGTTCACCCGGTTCCAAAGTCTGTCCCTGTTCCACAACTTTTCCACATGTATCACAGACTATATCCCCTGTATAGCCACCTACTATACAATTCGAAAAAGTTCTTCCTTCTATGTGTGTTTTCTCATGAGCACATGTTATTGTTATTCTAAATTCACCTGTAGCTGTTGAATAAGGTCCTACAACAAAATAATACGTCTTATCTTTCTCTAATTCTGCTGTTATTGCAGGTGCGCTATTTTTACCATGTTCATCGTCGCACTTCCAATAACCACTCAACGTAGGTATTTCTGCACCTGAATCTGCCTTTTTTGCGTTAAACTTTTCTATTCCGTCTATTATAACCTGGTCATTAAAGTTTTCTTCTTTAAATAAATATCCATATGAATCCCAATTTTTAATATTTTCACAATAAAACTTGTACTTTCCATTTTCAGGTGCCTTAAACTGTATTACCTGGAACGGATATAAATTTGTTGTCTTTGATGTATATGTTGTATCTAACTGGGCATTATTAATTCTTCCACAGTTTTTACATACATTATCTTCATATTTATGTTCTAATTTTGTAATGGCATCCCCGGCTTCTAATGTTTCTCCACAAACTGTACAATATATTTCACCTGTATAACCATCTAAATAACAGCTTGCTTCCCTAACCTTACGAAGCTCTTCTGACTCTGTATGTCCATTGGCCGGAGTTGTTTTCCCATGTTCCAAAACCTTCTTACATGTAGGGCAAATCTTATCGCCTGTATAGCCATCTTCTGTACATGTTGCCTCTTTTACTGTTTTTTCATCAATAACAGCCTCTGCATGTCCTCCCGGCTCTGTCTCTTTTCCATCTGCTATCTTTTCATCACAGAATCCACAATAAGTATCTCCTGTGTAACCTCCCTGCTCACAGTCTGCAAAAGTTTTATTCTTTACAACATACTGTGATTCAGGATGAATACATTCATTGTATTCTATGACACCTGTATTTCTACTTGACACAGTACAGTCATTCCATTTTTCTGCACCTGAACTTCTTGTGCTATCGTAAATTTCCGCTACTGTTTCATTTTCACTGTTAGGTTCACCTTCGTTCCAATTAGTGTAATTTACTTCGCTTCCATCTGCCCACATCCATTCCTGAATATTTTCCTTATTTCTCATAAGTCCAATATAAGATGATGTAGTTGTTTTTCCTGTACTTGAAACCTTTGCAACTATCTCATTCTCTTCTGCTGAAGAAATACAGGCAAGGTAGCCGCCGCTTTCCTTAGCTTCTGCATTTACCTGCTCGTATGTTCCCACACTACTTAACTTATAAAAATGTCCTGTTGTGGTATCATATGCCATGTCATCCATATAAACCACACTCTCATTTGTATCCTCTTCTTCCGCTGCACTTACCGGCACTTCACGTACTCCAATAGTTGTTACAACCATTGCCAATGCCAATGTTGTGCTTAGTAATTTTTTCCATTTTCTCCTCATATATTATCCTCCTTTTTTATCGTACCTTGTCTGTTACAACATTATTATAAAAAAATAATATATAAGAAATCTATAAGCTGGCGTCCAACGGTTATTTTGTGGCGTCAAGTGGTTGTAATAAAACTCCTGAAACGATAAATTTGTTTTCGTCTGTTTTTATATTAACGTCTCCGTTGTATTTGTGAACAACATATTTTACCGACTCAATTCCAATACCGTTGCCGTTAGCCTTAGTTGTCAGAAATTGCTGATTTTTCTTTTTAATACTTCCATTAAAACCATTCTCAATATAAAAAACTATTGAGTCTGAATTAGGCTTGTAGATTTTTAAATTAATATATCTTTTATTTTCCTGCACCTCATCACAGGCATCAATTGCATTCTCCAAAAGATTTCCAAACAATACTGTTAAATCTGCCTCCTTAACATTGGTTTCTTCCGGCAACTCAATATTTAACTTTAACTTTATTTTGTGAGCTTCCGCCTGCTGAACATAATATACAATCAGTGCATTTAAAGTAAAATTGGTGCAATAAACCAAAGGCTTCTTTAATGACACGTGTTCCAAATATGTTTCTATGTACTCTGTAATTTTCTTACACTCATTGTTTTCTGCCATTGTGTGAACAGCCTTCATATGATGCTTCAAATCGTGACGCGCCCTCCTTGTAGATTCCATTTGCTTCTTCATATTTTCAAAACAAAGATTTTCAATTTCAAGCTGTTTCTTTTCTTCTTCCAAATTAAGATTATATTGAAATTCAGCCATAGAATTAACAATAACCGTATAAACAACCAAAGCTCCAAGATTAATAAAAAACGTAAAAATCATATTAACCGGGTCCATTGCTAACTCAATTGATGATTTTGTACTAAAATAAAGCCCATGATACCAAAACAGATAAAAAGTTGCCGGAATTGTCCACAAAAATCTCCAAATCTTTTTCCCCGTATCTATATGAGCCATCCCTTTTATATACTTTTTAAAATATAAAAATAAAAGTGGAATAAAAATAAGCTGCACTATCATTGTGCATAAAGAAAAAGACCATTTGTTGTTTTCAACTGCAAGCTGTGGAAAAATATGACCTTCCACACACTTTGCACACATTACAACAAAGTTGGCAAAATTAGATACTATTAATAAAACAAATACAAGTTTTCCTACATTCTCTTTTATTGCAAGAAAATAAAATCCACCGTAGCATACTGTGCTTAGCAGTGAAAATAAAGCTTTCTGTTCCTGTGAACACATTGTTGCATATATTCCAAGAGCACTTTGAATTACCGTAAGAATAACAATGCATCCGCTTAACTTAATTTTGGACATTCTAAACTTGTCCTCGAAAGGATACAACGCCAGTCCTAAATATGGCAAAAGACTAACCATCGAATACAATATAATTTCAAACATTCTAAAAGAGGTCATTTACGTTTCCTCCTTTTCCATTAATTTTTTCATAAGAAAATCTGTATATTGCTTCTTCACTTCACCATACTTTCTTCTGCTGATTGGAACAAATTCACCATCTTTCATTCTAAATCTGTCCTCTTCGATTCCGTCAACCTGTTCCAAATTAACCATTACACCTTTAAAACTTGGAATTAATTGTCCGAATGATTCCATCATTTTTTCAAAATCTTTTTGTGTACTTCTTGTTTGTATCTGTTCTCCATCACTCATAAAAATAGTTACATAATGACCTGAAAATGTTGTATACACAATAGAATTAATTATTATTTTCCGACCATCTTTCAGTTCTAAAATTTTTCCGTATTTTTTTTCTGAAAAGATTCTATCCATAACATTCTCAAGACGTGTTTTATCATAAGGCTTAATTAAATAATCTTCTGCTCTTACTTCATAACTTTCACTGGCAAACTCATTGCTCGTTGTAATAAATACAATTTTAACTTTTTTATCTTTCTTTCGTATCTCTCTTGCAGCGTCAACACCCGTTAATTTTTCCATGTATATATCCATAAAAATCAAATCAAAGAACGTTTCCTGTTCATTTTTCAAATATTCAAGTATATCTTCTGCACTGTTAAATATATGTATCTCTGAATTTTCAATATTTCTTTTTAAAAGAATTCTCTCCAAACCTTCTCTTAAAAAAATTCTGTCAGTATGGTTGTCATCAACAATTGCAATTCTCATGACTTCTCCTTATGTGTCCACTATTATGTTTAACATAGAATTCTCTTATCCTATCCCAACACATTGTAACTGTGTTTATTCTACCACATTTTTAAAGTCAAAATCATCATCATTTTTTTTAGTTTTGCTACTTTTGTTTTCTGAACCTGAAGATGACTTACTTCCTGTATTTTTTGAAGAACTATTTCCACTGCTGCTTCCTGTGTTTCCGGTTGAACTGCTTCCATAGCTTCCTCCTGTACTCCATGATGAATTATTATTTACTGCCGGTACAGTTGTAACTGTGTTTTTTCCTGTTTTTTTCTTCTTTTTCTTCTTTGTTGTTTCCGGAACAGTTGTTGGTATAACAGTTGTTGTCTCCGGAACCGCTGTTGTCTCTAACATTGTATTTTCAGGCACGGTTGTATTAAACTGTGTGCTATTCTCCATTGCCATATTAAATATCCTGTCAGTTAATCCATATGCAACTAATAAAATAATCAATATATTAGCTAATATTATAATCACAATTATAGGAATTCTATATTTTTTGTCAGTTTTATTTTCTTCTTGTTTTACGGGATTTTCTGATTCATTGTTTATTGTTTTAGTACCTGATGCCTCCCCTACATAAGAATTAACAATGCCTACAGACCCTTCCTGTTCTTCCTTAACTTCCTTAACCATATGATTTGCAGCATTATGGTTCTCTTTTATTATACTGTCATCTTCCAGTGTGATTCCATATTGTTGAAAGCTTATGCTGTCATCATTTCTACCATATAGGTTTTCAACTAACTCAGCCTCTTTTTCACTAATAACTTCATCCTTAAAATTTATTGAATCAAATCCTATTTTTCTACTTAGTTCCTCTTTGCTTAATTTGTTTTTTGCTTCAAGTAAATCATTTAGGAAATCATCTGCTCTTTTATATCTCTCTTCAGGTGAAGATATTGCTTTTCTTATTATTGCTGCAATCTCCTTAGGTGCACAAACCGGATTACTTAATTTTTCATACTTCATTCTCTTATAAAAAGCTTTATCTTCATCCTCTGTAGTATATTCACTTGGAAAGTCAGGATAATATGGAAATCTTTTTTTGTTAAATAAATAATACAAAAGTATTCCAAGAGAATAATTATCTACAGAACTGTTGTACTGTCCCTGTCCTATATAAACCTCCGGTGCTATATAGTTGGGAGTTCCTTTTATTGTCTTTGCTCCGGTTGTATCATTTATATTCTTGGAAACTCCAAAATCACCTAATTTAAATACGCCATCCTTTGTCACAAATATATTGCTTAGCTTTATATCTCTATGGATAATATTGTTCTTGTGGCATACGCTTAAACCGCTTGATATGTCTATTCCTATCTTTAAAACATCCTCTACCGTTATATTAGTATTTTGTACCCATTTGCTTAGTGGCATAAGCATTTCCATTAATATGTATATATTGTATCTGAACTCTCCTACCTGTTCCACATCACTTTCATAATAAGAAACAATGTTATGATTATCTTTTTCTGAAATCAACGAAAAAACTCTAATTTCATTAATGACACGGTTTAATTCTTTTCTAAAATAAGAATTAGTTTTTTCCCTGTCACCACCCATAGAGTTTAAAACTTCAATATATTCGTTTTTCGATGGTATTGTAATTACTTTTAATGCTCTTGTTGTATTTCCTACAATATTGCTTCGTTCTACTCTATAAACATCTCCGAAACCACCAGAGCCTATTTTTTCTACAACCCTGTAACCTAATATTGTTCTGCCTAAAATAGATTCCATAATTGTCTCCCATTTTCATCTATTTTTTTTGATTTTTTAAGTTCTCATATTAATGGTTTTTGACCATTTGCTATAATAAACTTTCCCGTCTATTATAATAAATGTTCGTGCCCTAAACTTATACTTTAATCTTTTCTTCAAAGATTTCTTTGAACTTGTTATTCCTACTGTTCCTTTTTTAATCTTGCTTTTTTTGATATTTAATGAAGTATTTATATTTCGGAATTTTTTATATTTTCCCTTACCGTTTTTCATATATACTTCTATTCCGTTACTTTCATCTGATATTATTCCCCAATATATCTGCCATGTTTTTGATGACTTCTTTATTTTAATCTTAGGCTTTAACAGCTTGGGGCGCTTAACTGTTACTGATGCTATGGGTGTTGACAGTGTCTCACCATCAACATAGCGTGCTTCAACATAATAGTAATACTTCTTCCCTATCTTTACCTCTTCATCCTCTACTTGTGTTTTTGTGCAAGTTCCCAGATTAATATACATTCCATCATACTTTGTTGAACGATATACATTATACTTTACAGCACCAATCATCTCTTCCCAATTAAGTAACACCTTCTGTTTTCCAATAACCTGTTTTGGCAAAATATTCGTATTATTCTTTTTAAGTGGCTTATAAAATGTAAAGTAGTGTTTCACGTAGTAATTATTATCTATGTACAATGCAATTTCATATCTGTGATTCATTTTCTTAAAAAATTCAGGTGAAAGATCAACCATTTGATTCATATACGTATCGTACCAATACTTACTACACTTATCACTTATAACTGTAGTTCCATCAATACGTATGGAAAATGTGCTTTTATAAATAGAATTTCCTATAAAACCTAACCTGAATTGTACTCCGGCCTTAGCCCATTCACCCTTAATATCCTCTTCAAAAGTAATACTTGGATAGTTTTCCATCAAATGCATACCCGCATTAATATCTGCAAATTCTACTTCCTGTTTATATTTTACATCTGTGTATACAGTCTCTGCATTAGCATTTATTGGAACAAGTATTCCTAAAAAAATTGCTGCAAGGAAAATAAGAATACTTATTTTGATTTTTTTACTATGGCCTTCAATTTTTTTCATATTTTTTCTGTTCTCCTTCTAATTTTTTTAGAAATAACTGTATTATTATGTTTTTAACATTCTGATCCTCTATTTGATTTCTTATACTTGTACCAATATTAACATATACACCGTTATACTTTTCCGAACGATATATGTTATACCTTTCAGCTCCAATGATTTCTCCCCACTTAAGTGACACTTTCTGTTTTCCATTAATCTGCTTTGGAGTAACAGTTGTATTCTGTTTAACAAGGGGTTTATAAAAAGTAAAAAAATGCTTTATATGACATATATTATTTATATATATTGCAATTTCATATCTATGATTCATTTTCATAAACATTCATCCTATTTTTCTATATTATTTTCCACAAACAACTGCAGCATTCCATAGTCTTCATCTTCCAAATCTAACGACTGCAATGTATCCTTAATATAATACTGTACCTCTTCCTGTATTTCCTCAGAAGTTTTTAGTCCTGTTAGCTCAACAAGAAGATTTTTACACTGTTCTTCTATATGTGGATTGTCGGAATAAGCACTTACAAGCGCCATATGATTAGTCTGATATGTGGGATTTGCCACATCAATATTAGACAACACATAAAGAATTATACATTCTATCTTGTCCTTTGGACAAAGCTTCTCCATATTGGCATACCATAACAACTGGTTTATTTCAAGACAAGACATATTAAGCTTAATACCTAAAGCCATAAGGCGCTGTCTGTTGGGAACTTCGCCCCAGTTTTTAAGATTTGAAATCATCTTTTCAAATCCTTTATCAAGCTTTTCATTTTCAATCAGACTGTGATAAGAACCTCCTAAATTTTCCGCTTTAACATAGGCTTCAATATAATCAATCAGCTTATAATAACTGTTTAAATATTCTACTTCATTCTTTCTTACAAAATCCACCAGTTCCTTTTCATTAGAAAAACCAATAATTTTCTTTTCTATATCCATTGTACTATTAGGTGAATCTGCAAGAAACTTTCTTTTATTTTTTGTTTTCAAAATATCAAGGAAATTGGCTTTAATTTTCTCATATTCGTCATATGGATTTATGCTTTCGTCCTTTGGATAATGGGAAATTATATAAATACAAATGGCATCTTCCAATGACTTAGAATAAAGTCTTGGATACTTGCCGTATCTTTGAAGTACAAAATTAATCTCCTGTAGATTATATCTTAGACCCATACCAAACTTTATATAATTCTCTCTTGATTTAGGCATACAGTTGTTTTTTACCCAACCTTTAATTGTATTCTTGCTAAAACCACATTTCTTGCCTAGTTTTTCATATGACAGTCCATTGGTTAACATAACATTATTAACGTAATCCCTCCAATTAGAATAATATGGACTGTATTTGTTCAAAATCTGCTTTAATTCATCTATTTCTTCACAGTTAATTACCTGAAAATACATATCTGTAGTGTTTACATGTTTCATCCTGTCTCCGTTCCGTATATTAGTTTTCTTTCTGCTCTGTATATCTGTTCTGTATATTAGTTTTCTTTTTGCTCCATTGCTTGGATTCTTCTATATATCCTTGTCGCTGTAGGATTTCCTTTATCCATAGCTTTCCTATACCAGTATTCTGCGTCTTCCATATTGGCTGTTCCAAGTTTTCCTGTCTGGTATAAAATCCCAAGATTTAAACATGCCACATCATCCCCCTGCTTTGCCGATTTAAGCAATAATTGTTCAGCTTTATGTATATCTTTGTTTACACCTTTTCCTTTTTGATAAAGATAGGCAAGATTATTAAGTGCCTTAGTATAACTACCTTCTGCTGATTTTTTGTACCATTCTGCTGCTTTAATGTAATCTTTTGGAACTCCTTTTCCTTTGTAATACATATAGCCTACCACATATTGGGCCTTTTCGTCTCCTTTTTTTGCGTTTTCTATATTTATTTGATAAATAAGTTTATTTTGCTCATTCTTTTTTCTGCAATATTCAATCTGTTCCAGACATTCCCTATTAAGTTCCTCAATACTTTGTTCCTTCACATCTATGTTTAATTTTGTATCTAATCCGTTGGCCACCTGCCTTACAAGACGTGCAATTTCATAAGCTTCATTATTAATCATAACCTGATTCTTAATTAAATCGAATAATAATAATTTCCCTTTTCCGTTTCGATCCACGCACAATTCTTCATTGTTTACAAATATATTAAGTGAGCTCAGCTTTTTCTTAAGATAGTCTGCACTCACTCCTGCATCATACATAATCTTATATAAATAAATTTTCTTTTCCTCTTCGGTTTTGTTCTCTAATTCCTCTGCCCCTTCAAGAACCAAATCAACTAACTGATTCACTCTTTCCGTCACTATGTAAATAATAATTCCGTCCTCAACACTTTCCTCATACATACTTGTGCATTGAATAAGATTAGAGCTGTTGTTGCTTTCTCCATAAAGCTGCTTTACCATATTCTTTAAATGAAGTTCATCCTTCTCTAAATAAATAACAACCAATGATTTCGGCAAACCGTCCCCATCTTCAATCTTAAAAACAACAACACCATTGTTCCATGAAGACTGTTCAATCATAGTTAAATTGTTATGCTTTAGGTATGTATCAATGCTTTTTGTTAATGCGAATTGATTCATGGAGACTCCTTTCTTTGTGTATTTTTATGGTAGTTCTATTGTACCATATGTGGAAGATAAAGTATTGTTGGAAAAAGGATTTCCCAGAATGCAGGAAATCCTTTTTTCTTTCTTCATTTATTATTTAAGACGATTTACAACCTTATATGCATCATCCAAAGTGGTATTAATCTCTTCTTCATTTTCCGACTTATTAACTAAGTTAACTTTGCACATCTTATACAATAATTAAAAAAATATTTTATTCCTCCTTTTAATTATCTAAATATGAATTAATTTGTTCTACTATTTGTTCAAAACGTTGAATATAATTGTCTTTTACGAAAAAATAAATGTCACTTGAAGCATAATTTACCATACTCAACAATTCCTTTTTCATATCCTCTACTGCTTGGTAACAATCATATCCATCAAAACTCTCAACGTACACTGTCACCTCTTTAAAATCACCAAAAAGTGTTTCAACATAATCTGTATCTTTATCAATATCAAGTTTGTCCTTATAATAGGAAAACGACTTAAATTGATATATGTCACTTGCACTTTTAACTTTATAATCAAAGACATCACATATTTTCTCTTTATAATTGTCACGTATATCCAATAAATCTTGTATATCCATATTAAATTTGTTTACGTTTACATAATCCAAAATTTTATTTATATCATTTTCAATTACTTTTCCAAATTTTTCAACTATTTGATTCCCAACATAATTATTTGATTCTCTCTCAATAAAAGAATTTCTCTTTGTTATATATGGCCATAGAAGATTTGCATAAGCATCTCTACACTCGTTTTCCTTTCTAAAAATCTTTTCTCCAATGTCCATATCAGGTTCAAACCACATATCCACCTCCCATTCTTCTAACTCATAATCTTCAATTTTTGTTTCTATCTCCAAAACAGAATATTTCCTTTTTGATTTTTTTAAGATTTCCTGATCATATATTTCAATTATTCCCTCTTCACCTGATTCCTCAATTATTTCTTTAACATAATCTTCTATCTTCGCCTTTGCTCTTGGACTTAGAGAAAAATAATCTCTATATGTTTCCACACATTCTGTCTGAAAATTAATTGCCATAAATTCATAAACTGTTCTATATATAATCTTCTGTTTTTTTACAGTTTCAATTTCATCTATATCATCTGGCTCAGCATCTATTGCATTCAAATCCTTTTCAAAGTATTTTGCTAATAATTCTATCATTTGTTTTTGATAGTCATTCATTCCATACTCTTCTACTATCTCTATTAAAAACGAAAAAATTACATCCTTCTCTTCTTCTTCTAATTTTGATATATCATATAATTCCGGATATTGAATTTGATTCAACCTATCATCATGCTCTTGGGCAATATCTATCAAACTATCCACATCATTCTGTATGCAATCGCTTTTATGTTTTATACTTCTTTGTATATTATTCAAAAACTTCGCATGTTGATTAAATTTTTCCTCAAAAGGTTGTGCTCCTGCTACCATTCCCTCTTTAAAAGCTTCCATTTCTTTCTTTTTACTCATATTCCTTTCCTCCTATAACAGTATTGAATCTAAATCTCCCATAACAACATCTTTAAATCCTTCTTTTATGAATTCCTTTTTTATTTCGTTTTTAAATTTTCTGTCATTTAATATTCTATATACCGTAATTAAAAATCCACCAACATCTAAATTCCCCAAACTTTTTGTTATCGCTCTTTTATTTATTGTCTCTATTCCAGCCAATGTGCTAAATGCCACACAAATAACATTGCTTAACGAAGATATAATGTTTGAATATCTTATTATTTTTCTTGTTCTAACCATATATAATTTTTTACTTCCATCTATACTTCTATCGTAAAAAAGCATATGATAATAACCAACTAAACTATTTATAAGTTCACAAAAAACAGCCTGTTCTCCAAACTTAATCGCATTTCCCAAATCTAATCCCCATGTTGCTAAACTTTGAGCAGTTTCAACTGATAATGCTGAAATTCCCGGTAATGGAAGGCTTGATGTGCTCTGTACATCTGATGCCAAATGGACAACTTCTTTAACCAAAGAATATGCAATCTTTTCTTTTCCTTCTTTTCCCTCAAATAGTATTGCATTTTTTGTATATTCAAACACCTTATATGTATTAGCTCTATATGCTATTTTGTCCAATGACCTATTTAACTGATTTTGACCTGTTATGACATGATACGATTCAAAGCCGGGATTTATTGTAATTGTACTTGTTGCAATATTCGCTGTTCCAAATATCAATCCTAATAATGGATCATGCCCCAAAGTTTTTATTCTATGATTAAGGCCACTTAATCCCAAATCAAATTTTTTTGCCCCAAAAACCGTATCAAAAGGAACCGGTGAACTTATTATTTCCTGTAAGCTAGGTTGATAAAATCTATGTTGTCTCAACGATTTTTCTTTTATACCTCCCTTAACTTTTTTTGCTGCTGTTTTATCATCCGTCCTTTTATTTAACGCGTTTAAAATCAATTGTCTAGTACATTGCATTGCAACAGCAACAAACAAAATTTCAACATCAAATTTTGTTAACTTTGTTGCATTTGTAAATTCATCATCCAAATCTCTTATTATTGTTCCTGCATTTTTCGAGATCTTCGCAACCCTCTTTGCATCATCTGATAATACTTTTAGTTTATCTGCTTCATTATTGTATTCCTCAAATGATTTTTTTGAACTTTCTCTTAATTTATCAAATCTGTTCATATACAAATATCTTCCTCTATATGTGCTATTGTTCTATCCCATCACTTCAACTTTATCCCCCTGGCTTCTCAACCACATATCGATTCCCTTGCCAAATACTTCTGCTTTCACAATGTAGTAGCCTTTTCTTTCTTCTAATATCTGCGCTGTTGGAAGTCGGTCGAGTATTGCATCAATATCGTCGCCTGTATACTTGAATTTTACGTTTCTAAGTTTGCCACCGTACATAAACTGAATTCGTTTTCTAAACTCTCCCTCTTCGAATCTGTTTCTGTATGGTATAAAGAATTTCTCATCTAATATTTTAAGCTCTCTTATTCGGTCAATTCTGTATATTGTTGGGAACGAATCATTTAAAACTTCAAAATCTTTTTTGATTTCTTCATCACTGATGAATGCCGTTACATAAAAATAGTATTCCGAAAACATTATTGCCACCGGCTTTAATTTTCTTTCTACTATTTCTTTTGTTCCTGCTTTTTCATATTTAATATGGATGTATTGTGATTTTCTGATTGCCTGTCCAATATCCCACATCGTGTCCAAAAAGCTAACCTTATGCCTTGGTTCAATATAATGAAATCTTTCATTTTTTATTAAATCAAGAATTTCTTTCTGATTATTTTTAGTAACACAATTTTCAATCAGCTTATTCAGAATTTCTATCATATCTGTTTTTAGAAGTGCTCTGCTATCAAGTAATATCTTGCAGATTGCCAACATTTGACCATTAGTCAATTCCGTCGGATTCTGTTGTTCCAGACGAAATCCTTTCTTCGCTCTATCATAAATAACATTATTTATAATTCCTGTTCGCCCTACTTCTGATTCCATAAAGCTTCTTATGTCATCTATATCTCTTTGAATACTCCTTTCATTTACTCCGTAATTATTGGCTTCTTCAACCTTGCTAACAATTTCACCACTGACTAATTTTTTATATATACCAAGAACTCGTTGTATCTTATCAGTGCTTTCAAGCTGCATATTCATTCCTCCATTTTTTGTTTATAAGAATTATACAAATTTGCATAGACACATATTGTCACTCTAGGCATATACAACAAATTTTATTCATAAATCTCATTGATTTTTTTCAAATATTAACCTAATTCTTAAATATGTGTTTTTTTTGAGCTCTGATATAATTTTACCACTATGGAATGGTCGTTTTTTTCACAAACTGACCCCTTTTTTTTCCACAAAAAACAGCCGCACCACTGAAGAATTGCTTCACTGAATCGGCTGTCTTTTATTTTAGTATTTTATTTTTCTATCTTTCTTTATTCATCCAAAATTTCAGATATCTTATCTATGTTATACAGAGGAATGTTTGTCATCCAATCCTGCTGTCTAAAATCTGATATGGATGTTCTCACCGCATATTTTGACTTATACTTATCACAGAAAGCCTTTAGGCTCTTAGCTTTCAAATTTTCCCATATCTTCGGTTTGTCCCGTTTTTTTGGTAGCGTACCCCAAATTTCATCATTTTTCATTTTTTGTGGTACGTTTTCAACTTATGTAAACTTGTTATGTCACATATTCTTGCTTTAAGCTTGCTATTATCACATATTGACTTATTCTCATATTGTTATGTAAACTAATATGTTACTTATACTAGCCGTGTTGCAAAAAATGTACCCCAAAAATTCAATATTTCTGAATTTTTGGGGTATTTCTCAATATACCAAATATTTTCTTAATTTTATGTAAACCCGTTTTTCTTTAAATTCCAAGTTTATGGCATTATGTAAACTGGTAACACTTCTAATTCCAGGTTTATGGCATTATGTAAACTGGTAACTTTTGTCTCAACAAGGAGTTGTATTGAGATTTTTTATCAACCAATACCACCAAGTAAAGCTCCAGCTACCAAAGCAATAAAAGCAAGTGGTACTAAAACATACTTTCCAAGTGGCACAAACCATGGACCGATATTCTTATCTCTTCCCTGATTAACCGCATTAACCGCAAAGTCTTTTCCTGCAACCCAGAAGAACATAATCGCCGCAAGCATTGCTCCCAGTGGACAAATATAAATTGAAACTGCATCCATCCAGCCTGAAACAATTCCCTGGATAACTAATGCTACAATGCAACCTACAACGGCAATACTTCCAACTGCCACAGGTCTTTTGAACCCAAATCTTTCTTCCAATGTTGCCACAGGTGCCTCGTATAAATTAACAAGTGAACTCATTCCTGCGAACAATACGCATATGTAGAAAATAATTCCAACAATCTTGCCACCCGGCATACCGTTAAACACGTTAACAAGGTAGATAAACATTAATCCCGGTCCGCCTGATGAAAGCTCTGCTCCACCAACTGCCATTCCCGGAATAATTACAAATGATGCAAGAAGGGCTGCCAATGTGTCAAAAATAGCCACATTTTTTGCTGAACTTACCACATCTTCTGTTTCACTTAAATATGAACCGTAAATAACTGTTCCATTGCCTGCAATTGATAATGAGAAAAATGCCTGTCCAAAAGCATAAATCCAAAGTCTTGGATTCAGCAATCCCTTAGGATTAATTGTAAAAATATACTTGTATCCTTCGCTTGCTCCCGGAAGTGTAAAAATATAAATTCCAAGTCCAAGAAACAACGCAAACAATAAAGGCATCATAAACTTATTGGCTCTTTCAATACCTCCGGCAATACCAAATGCCATAATCACTGCTGTAACAATCACTGCAATTACAAGCCAAGTATTGTTTCCGAAAGCTGAAGCCGTAGTTCCAAACATACCGCCTATGACATCCATATTCTTTCCCATTCCTGAAAGCTGACCTGATATTGCAAGGAATGCATATTTAAAAATCCATCCTACAACAACTGTGTAGCCAATAGCCAATGCAAGAGAACCAATTACAGGCAGTAAGCCCACAATCTCTCCTGACTTCTTCTTGCCTGTGTGCACCTCAGTACACTTTCCAAAAGCCTTAATAGGACCACCCTTAGCCGCACGTCCCAAAGCCATCTCTTCAATAAGTCCAGTTGAACCTATCAAAATTACAAACAAAACATAGGGAATCAAAAAAGTCATTCCTCCCCAGTCTGATACCATATATGGGAATCTCCAAATATTCCCCATACCTACGGCAGAACCAATACAGGCGATAACAAACCCAGTTCCGCTCTTAAAACCGTCCCTCGTTTTTTCCATTAAATAAATATCCTTTCTACTCGCTATATGAAACCTATTGTATCATATTTACAATGTAAAGTCTTACATTATTTTAGAAATGTATTTCGAAATATTCTTTTAAATTTTTAAATATACTTATAAAATTATTTTTATATACTTGTGATTTATGTTATTATTAAGTTGTATGGATAAGGGTCTTTTTTCAGGAGCTACAGTTAAAGTCTGCAACAATTTCTACACAATTTTTGATGGTTCACATGCAGGACAGTATGCCGGTGTTGGAATGCAGATTAAAAAAACAGGAACAACAAAAGTTTCTTTTAAGGTAAGATGCGGAAAGAAGATATACAACTGCAAAACAACAGTTAAAGTTGTAAAATATGCTAACCCATTTAAGAAAATCTTATTAGACAATACAGACATCACAAAATACTATAACCATAAGTTTTCAAGTCAGGAAAGTAACCTTGGAAAAACTATATCTTTAAAACCTAACAAGAATTGGAAAATCAAATCTTGCTACCTATACAAAAACGGCAAGAAATTAAAGAAACTTAAATGTTCTTCTTATAGACTTCCTGAAGATACATCAATGACACTTACAATGACAAACAAGAAAACAAAAGTTGTAGAAACATTAAAATTCGACTATGCCGACTTTGGTGATTACAACCTAGATATCTATTAAAATTTATTATTACATATTACAGAAAGGGTGCCTAATATTTGCAAGGCACCCTTTCTTTGCATATCTATTAATCAAATTTCTGCTTCTATAAACTTACGTGATAAATAATTGTCGGGTGCCACATTTTTCAGCTTCCCTTTAGAAAAATT